>WNGF01000708.1_pt1 | contig 49218 bp, 49 predicted proteins | sample 5400641 | NCBI WGS metagenome assembly WNGF01 (sample SAMN13153371, study PRJNA577476) | soil metagenome | isolation source: 80 cm soil or saprolite under grassland replicate 2 | place: USA:California | collected 2016-06-15 | reverse complement strand
ATCTCGACACGCGGCGGCGGTTACCGCCGCGATCAGCCTAGTCGGTAGGCTGGACCGGGTTGCGTCCCCGTATCCCAACCGGCAGAGGAGCGGAGCTCAAACCTCCGACAGTGTGGGTTCGAATCCCACCGGGGGCACGTCACAGATCTACAAAAACCCAGCGTGATCGGTCGACGACTAATAGTCGAAGCGACGTTCATGCTTGGGAGCTAGCCGCCGGACACGGTGCCGACCTTAGGGCTGGCGCCGTGTCCGTCTGGTCTTTGAACATGATTGAACAGATGGTGATGCCCGTTTGCGGTGCCCGGCTCTGCTCGTTTGTGAACCTTAGCGCCTAGCACCGTCGGGCTGGGCGGTGCGTGCGGGACGAAACGGGCGTCTTCGGGCTCGCTTGTGACGTCGCACGGGAGACCCTTCGTAGGGTTCCTCGGCCATCGCGCTGCAGGAGGCGGTCCAGGACTCGTAACGCGCGCTGGCCCGTACGTCGTCGTTGGAGAACAGCGCGACAAACGTGGCCGCCGCCTCTTGGAGCACTGCGACGACGGCTCGCACGACAAGGATCGCTATCGCAGCGATCACCACGCACTTGGGCACCTCGTTCAAGGCTTGCGAGACCAGCACGAGAGCGGGTGCGGTCACACCGAGGCGGCTTCGGGCATACGCCCAGCAGCCGCCGACGGCCAACCATCCTGTCACGGCGCGGCCGGACGGACGTCGGGTGAACATGCGGGTACCCCATGATCCCCGGGTGCCCATCTCCCGGCGCGGTGCCCGCGTGGCGTGGATGCCGTGCGCCGCCATCAGGCGGCGCACGGCATCGATGCTACCTCGCGGTGGCCGCGACCCTGGCCAGCGGCAGACCGATCGGCTCGCCCGCATCGCGTTCTCGCTGACGGCGGGCAAGTTCGCCCAGCAGCCTGTGCCGGTCGATGACGGCCTCACCGTCTCGGCTGCACTTGATCCGCAGCGGCGGGTGCTCCACGTCCTCGGCGTCAAGCAGGTCCCGGACCACCAGTGAGCGCTGCTGACGCCACTGGCGTGGCGCCGACGTACCGTCAGGCGCCTCGCACCATCCCTTCTCACGCCAGGCCACGTCCAAGGCGCGGCGAGTGGTCCAGCTGATGCTGTACGCCCCCAACTGCGGGTGCCACATCAGCACCGCGTCGTCATGCAGTTGCTCAAACCGCGGAACCGCGTCGTGCGCCACCACCAACTCCGCCACGTAGAGCAGACCCGCCGGTGTGGACCATACGTAGGCCAGCCTCTCGCCGCTGGCCCGGTCGGGACCGCAACCGCCGACGCAGAACACGATCGCCATGAGCGCGCGGCGATCCAGCCGCCGCACCACCTCGACGTCGTTGCTCGTACGCAGGTCCACATAGGAGCGGCCCGTCACGTGCGCGAAAGCCTCGTCCAGCCGCGTTTTCGTTGGCGACTCTTCTGGCAGGTCAGGGTCGTAGCACCAGGGCACCACGCGGTACTGGTCCGACTTGCGGCGCGGCCCTTGGGTCACGTTCTCCACCTCCCCAAACGACCCGCGTCGCGGACGGGCGTTCGTCATGGTGGCGGCGAACGCGCCATGCTGCTGGCCATCTCCACGTCCCAGCGGGGCGTACCTCTCCACCATGCGGCACTTGATGTTGCGCCGAGTGCCCCGGGACGCTGCCTGGCGAGCGGAAACTGGATCGACAACAAGCGCCAGACCCACCCAACGCCGCCAGCCCGGCACGCCCAGCAAGGGCGAGACCGAACGGATCACGCCCGGCGACCGTCTCGAACGGCCGATTCGGCGCATCCGCGACGCCATCTACGGCGTCATCACCGCAGCCCAATACCACTGACCCGGGCCTGATCGCGAGGCTAATAGGTGACGCACAGCCGGGATTGGGCATCTTGGCCTGCTCGCCGGCCCGGCCCCCGGTCGCCCTTACTGGATCTCTTCGTCTGTGCCACGTGGCCCGTGGTTGGCGGCCTTGTGCAGCGCGTCCAGCACGGCGCTGACCGCCGGGGTGGGGCGGGGGTTGGCGGGCAGGGCGGCGATGATGCGTCGGGGGGCGATGCCGGCGACCGGGACGAGCTTCACGTCGGGGTGGTGGGCGCCGCGGTTGACGCAGGCGGTGGTGAGGCTGACGCCGACGCCGGCGGCGACCAGTCGCGGGACGGCCTGGTGGTAGTCGTCGGTGGCCAGGGCGATGGTCGGGGTGAACCCGGCGAGGGCGCAGGCGTGCATTGTCTGGGCGCGGCAGCGTTCGCTGATGATCCAGGGTTCGGTGGCGAGCCGGGCCAGGTTGATCTCCTCCTCGCCGGCGAGCGGGTGGGTGGCGGGCAGGATCATGAACAGGTGGTCGTCGAGCAGCGGCACGGTGAGCAGCCTGGGGGGTGCGGGCAGGGTGGGGTGGTCGAAGGTGATGGCCAGGTCGCATTCGGCGCGCTGCAGTAGCGGGTACGCCTGGTCCGGGCCGGCCTCGACCAGCGAGACGGTGATGTCCAGGCCGCGGGGCGGCCAGGTCGGCGAGCGCGGCGGGGACGAGGGTGGCGTTGCTGCTGGGCAGCGCGGCCAGCCGGACGTGGCCGGCGGCGGTGCGGGCGAACGCGGCGAGTTGGGCTTCGGCGGCGGCCAGCTCGGTGGCGATCGTGTCGGCGCGGGCCACCAACGCCCGGCCGGCCTCGGTGAGCGTGACGCCGCGGCCGTCGCGGGTGACCAGCCGGACGCCGGTTTCGGCCTCCAGCCGGTGGATGTGGTGGCTGACCGCGGGCTGGCTGTAGCCGAGTTCGCGGGCGGCGGCGGCCAGCGAGCCGTGCTGCGCGACCGCGCGCAGCACAAGAAGCCGCCGGACATCCAGCACGGCTCTCATCGTCACACGCTCCGGACCGCCCGGACACCTCAAGACGGCGTCTTCAGACGGTAAAGAAACCGGCAGGTGTCGCCGGCCGGCGGCTCGGGTACCCAGGCGAGCGGGACCGTTGGGTCGACCGGACCCGATGCACTGGGTCATCCGGCGCGCATCCGGCGGGAAGGGCGGCTGGCATGCACGCCATGACGACCGGGAGGCCCGGTCTGGGCAGCCAGGTCTGGCATTTCGCCCGGCACTGGCTGGAGATGTGCGTGGTGATGTGCGTGGGCGGCGGGATCCTGAACGGCCTGCTGTTCCTGGCCGGCCCGGGGCTGATCGGGTACCCGGACCTGCGCCAGCGCTCTCCCGTCCTGGCGGTTGTGGTCAGCGGCCTGGTCTATGCGCTACCGATGGCGGCCTGGATGCGCGTTCGCGGCATGGCGTGGCGCCCCGCCCTGGAGATGTCCGGCGGGGTGATCGCTGTGGCGGTCGTGATGATCGGCGCGGCCGGGGCCGGCGTGGTGTCGGGGAGCAGCCTGCGTGGGTGGGCGATGGGTTTCTGCGGACCGGCCTGCGGGGTCATGTTCGTCGTCATGCTGTTCCGCCTCGGTCTCTACACCGGACGCGCGGGCCACCCCATGCGAGCTGACCAACATGAACGGCAAGCGTCCGCGGGCGCAGGGCCGCCTCATGCTCGGCGGTCGCCGGCACGCGCGCCGGCCGGCGTACCTGAGGGGAGCGACCCGTGACCCGACTGCTGTTCACCGGCGCGACGGTGTGGGCCGGTGCGACCTGCACCCCACGCCCGGCCTGGCTGCTGGTCGAGGACGACCGGGTGGCGGCCCTCGGTGAGCACGAACAGCCGCCGCCCGCCGACGACGTCCTTGACCTGGTCGGCTGTCACGTGCTGCCCGGGTTCGTGGACGTACACCTGCACCTGAGCCAGGCCGCCTGGTTCCCGCACGGCGGCGACGGAATGGCATGGGGCAGCCTGGCCGAGGCGCGACACGCGATCCGGGTCGCCGCCGATGCCGCGCCGACCGGACCGTGGCTGCTGTTCTGGCGGGTACCCCGGTTCGCCTGGCCGGAGGGCCGGCTACCCACCGCCCGGGAACTGGACGAGGCCGCGCCCGGCCGCCGGGTCCTGGTCAGCACGCTGGACATGCACCGCGGCGCGCTCTCGTCGGCCGGCCTGGCCGCGTTGGGCGTCGCCGACCAGCGGGCGGGCCAGTTCGGTGACGAGGTCACCCGGGACCGGCGGGGCCGGCCCACCGGCGAGGTGTGGGAGGCGGCGTACGGCATCGCCCTGCAACGCGCGCTGGCCGACACCGCGGCGCAGCACGGCGAGCAGGGCGCTGCGGCGGTGCTGGCCGCCGAGGCCGACCGCTGCCTCGCGTACGGCATCACGCATGCGCACGACCCGTACGTGTCGCCCGACCTGCACCAGCGGATGTGCGCCCTGCACGCGACCAGCCCGATGCGGCTGTCCTGGGCGACCGGCTCGCCGGCCGGGATGCTCAGCCGGCCACCCGGCCCGAACACCGCGCCGGACGGCCCGTACGGCGACGCCGGCCGCGAGGTCAAGCTGTTCGCCGACGGCGGCGAACGGGCCGCCTTCCGGCTGCCGTCCCGGGCGGTCGTCGACCTGTTCGCCGGCGCCGCCGTCGAGGCGTGGCGGATGCGTGGGACCGGGCCGCTGCGGGAAGCGTTGCGGCGCAAGGTGATCCTGCGACCCCACCATCTGCACACCCCGTACCTGCGCTACACCGACACCGAGCTGACCGAGCTGATGGCCGGCTACGCCGCCGCCGGGCTGCGGCTGCGCATCCACGCGCTGGGCAACCTCGCCGTCGCGCAGGCGGCCCGCGCGCTGCGCACCGCCGGCGTCCCGGCCGGCACGGCCACCATCGACCACCTCCTGCTGCTCGACCCGGCCACCGCCGACCTTGTCGCGGCCAGCGGGGCGACCGCCTCCTACCAGCCCGGCTTCATCCCCCGCTACGGCGACATGATCAGCGCCACCCGCACCACCCGGCACCTCACCGCGTTCGGCGCCCGGCTGCTGCTGCAGGCCGGGGTGCCGCTGGCGCTCAGCTCCGACTACCCGCCCGGCGTGGTGGACCCGCTGCACAACATTCGCGCCGCCGTCCACCGCCGCCAACCCAGCGGCCGGCAACTGCAGCCCGAGCAGGCGCTCACCGAAACCGAGGCCGTCCGCGCGGCCACCGTCGCCGCGGCGGTTTCCCTCGGTGTACCCGGCGCCGGCGGCCTCGCCCCCGGCGAGCCGGCCGACCTGGTCATCTGCGACGGCGACCCGTTCCAACCCCAGACCCGGGTGACCCAGACCTGGGTCGCCGGCCAGGCGGTATGGCACGCCCCGGACCAGCCGCTGTCACATCGGAGGTGAGCAAATGCACGGCGGAATGATGGCGGGCATGGGGCTGTGGATGCTGCTCTGGGGCCTGCTCACGCTGGTGCTGCTCGTGTTGGCGGTGCTCGGCATCGTCGCGCTCGTGCGGCACCTGTCCAACCCGAGTGCGCCGGGCGCCCAGACGGGGCGGCAGCCCGACGAGGCGTTCCCGCCGAGACCGCCCACCGGCACACCGCCATAGCGGCCGGGTAGCTGTAGGCCGCGCGTGCGCGCCGGCCGATCGCCGGTGTCGGCCGGCCCGGCGTCGGGCACCGCAGAGGAGGGGACAGTGTTGGCGATTGGGATGCTCGGCGGGATGAGCTGGGAAAGCAGCGCCGAGTACTACCGGCTGGCCAACGAGCTGGTACGCCAACGGCTGGGCGGGCTGCACTCGGCCCGCTGCGTGCTGGTGTCGGTCGACTTCGCCGACATCGAACCGCTGCAGGTCAGCGGCGCCTGGGACGAGGCCGGTGCGCGGCTGGCCGGCGCGGCGGCGCAGGTCGAGGCGGCCGGGGCGGACCTGCTCCTGCTGTGCACCGACACCCTGTACAGGGTCGCCGACCAGGTCGCCGCCGCGGTGAACATCCCGCTGCTCAACATCATGGACGTGACGGCCGCCGCGGTGCGCCGCGCGGATTCGCGCACCGTGGGGTTGCTGGGCACGGCCTTCACCATGGAGCAGGATTTCTACCGGGACCGGCTGGCCTCACACGGGCTGACCGTGATCGTGCCGGACGCCCCCGATCGCGCCCTGGTACACGCGGTGATCTATGACGAGCTGGTCGTCGGCATCGTCTCCGAGACGTCCCGGAAGGCGTACACAGGCGTCATCGACCGTCTCGTGGCCGCCGGGGCGCGGGGCATCGTGCTGGGCTGCACCGAAATCGAACTGCTCATCGGGCAGCACGACAGCCCGGTGCCGGTGTTCCCGACCACCCGCATCCACGTCGAGGCCGCCGTCGACCGAGCCCTCACCGAGGGCTGACCAAACCGCCTGCCCGCCCCCGGCGGGCCTGCACGTGAACAACCGGAGGCAATCATGCGGTGGTACGGCCAAGCCAAGCCGGCGACATTAGCGTTCGAGACATTGACGCCGGAAACGATGGCGGCCGGGTCGCGGTGGTGCTCCTCGCGGTGGCGATCCTGATCGGCACCCTCGTGCTGGCGAAGCGATTCGGCTCGTCCTCGTTCTTCCACGGGTTCCTCGTCGCCGTGGGCGTCTTTCTCAGCCTCGACATCGTCGTCGTCCACTGGATCTTTCGGCTGCACCGGGTCACCCCCGGACCGGAGGCGAACGTCATCGAGCCGATCCTGGTCGCCGCCGGCATCGGATTTGTGATCTACGGCCTGCGCCGGGAGCGACGATCATCCGTCACACCCCGACGCCGCGAACGCGGGCGAACCGCTGCCGAGGTCGGCCAGCCCCACGCCCACGACGAACCCCAGCGCCGGGAACCCGGAAGAAGGACGCCACCATGACCACAAACGGCCCTGTCCAACGGCTTTCCACACCCGTGCGGATCGACCGGCGCGCCGCGCTCGGCCGCCTGCTGGCGCTCACGCTGCTCGCCCCGCCGGCGGAAGGCGTCCTGATCGGATGCGCCCGCCACGGCGATCAATCGGGGATGGGAGACGGCGGCGGCATGCCGGGCTGGATGATGAGCGGCGGCGACATGGACGCGATGATGGCCGACATGCCGGCCATCCACGACCTGCTGGTGCGCCACGACGCGGTCCGCCGCCAGGTCGACGACATCGAAGGCGGCATCCGGGCGCGGACCACCAGCGACGACTCCTCGGTGGCGCAGCTGATCCAGACCCATGTGCAACAGATGAAGGGCCGCATCGAGACCGGCAGGCCGATCCGGCAGATGGACCCGCTGTTCCGGGAGATCTTCGAGCACTACCGTGCCATCGCCATGACGGTCAGTCAGATCCCGGGCGGGGTCGAGGTCACCGAAACCTCGCCCGACCCGCGGGTCGCCCTGCTGATCCGCCAACACGCCCACCACGCCGTCTCCGAGTTCGTCGCCCGCGGCATGGACGCGCCATGCAACCCACCCCGCTACCAGCCGGCTACCGCGACTAGCCCGGAGCACCTGCAACGCGACGGGGTTGACGGCGTCCTGTTGACATGGTCGGCCCGCCGTTAGCTGGCGATGGGCGCGAGTCGAGCGGCGCCCGTATCGCGGCCGGCCGGTGCGCGCGTTGCTTCGACGCCGTCGCCTACCCGGGTGCCGGCGGCCCCGCGGTCGGGGTCGCTGCCATGGCGGCGCTGACCCGCAGTTCGTCGCCGACGCGTAGGGTTCGGTAGCCGTCGCCGAAGCGGCGGCCGAACGCGTCGTAGGTCCACGGGGTGCTGTCGTGGCCGGACAGCGCGACCAGCCGGGGGCCACGCGCGTCGATCTCGTCGAGGACGTGGGCGGCGTCCCGTTCGCCGATCGGCCGCCACGGCGGGTGCGGGTTGCCCAGCAGCGCCTGCGGGATCAGCGGGGTGCCGGCCGGGTGGACCGGCAGGTGCAGCCCGCCGACCACGGCCCGGATGGGCACGTCGAGGACCTGCTCGGTGACGCCCAGGATCCGTTCGATCTGCGGGTGGCCGCAGCCGGTGATCAGGACCAGGCCGAAGCCGCGGACGTTGACCACCATTGCCTGCTCGGCGATGGGCCCGAGGAACAGCATCCGCGGCAGCGGCGGCAACACCGCCACGCCGGGCGCGACCACCCGCGGCCCGGTGGTCGGGATGACCTGCGCGCGGGGGTGCTGCATCGCGGTGGGGACGTGCGCCGGCACCCCGCGCGGTTCGAGGGGCTCGGCGGCGAAGGCGAAGGTGCGCTGGCGCAGCGCCCGCCACCCGCCGACATGGTCGAGGTGCAGGTGCGAGATCACCACCGCGTCCAGGTCGGCCAGGTCGACGCCGAGGATCCCGGCGTTGTGGGCCAGCGCCGAGCGGGCCCGGCCGCCGGACAGGCCGGAGTCGAACAGCAGCCGGGTGCCACCGGCGCGCACCAGGTACGACACGCCGGGTTCGCCGACCAGTCCGCGGTCGGCGACGGTGAGCCGTTCCACCAGCGGCAGGATCGACACCTCGTCGACCTCGCCCAGGTCCCGCAACCCGGGCTCGACCTGGACCGGCCAGGACCGGTCCGCCCGCGCCACGCCGGCGGCGTAGCGCACCGTCAGCCCGGCCAGCGCCGCCGCGGTCCCCGCGGCCCCGCCGACCAGTGCCCGCGTCCATGGCATGGCGACCTCCCGCACGTCGGGATAGGGGTTCCTGCCGAGCCGGACGGCTCGCTTCTTGGCATACCACAGCACCGTCGGATCATGAGAGGGTTGGGATCTGACCGGGATGCTGGCGCGGGCCGGCCCCGGTCAGCCGCCGGCGTGGGGCTTGCGGGCGGCGAGGCGTTCCACGATGCCGAGCGTGAAGCGCTGGTGGCCTTCGATGGCGTAGCCGAGGGCCTGGACGTGGGTGATCGGGCGGCGGCGGAAGTGTTCGCCGCCGAGCGGGATGGTGACCAGGTCGATCAGCCGCTGGGCGGCTCGGGCGTCCCACCGGGATGCCTCGACGTGGTCGGCCAGCAGCAGCAGGCCGCCGGGGCGCAGCACCCGGTCCATCTCGGCGATGGCCTGCCGGTCGTCGGGGATCCCGCACAGCGAGAAGGTGCACACGACGGTGTCGAACGAGCCGTCCGAGAATTCGAGGGCCTGCGCGTCGCCGAGGCGCAGGTCCACCGGCCGGCCCAGCTCCGGCGCGCGGCGGCGGGCGATGTCGAGCATGGCGGGGCTCCACTCGACCCCGGTCAGCCGCACCTGCTTCGGGTAGTGGGACAGGTTCAGGCCGGTGCCGATGGCCACCTCCAGCACCTCGCCCGACGCCTGGGAGCAGACCCAGTCCCGGGTATCGCCGAACAGGTGCCGGTCGAAGAAGCCCATCTCCCGGTCGTAGGAGCCGGCGTGCTTGTCCCAGTAACGGCGCAGCCGCTCGTCGCGCTGCGATGGCACCCGCTCGTCACGCATGTCCCGCTCCAATCGTGTTGGCATTTTGCGTTCGCCTCCGTGATACCGGTTTGGACCGGCCGGGCCGGGGTGTCAACGGTGTTGACCAGCCGACCCGTGCCGGTGCGTATGGTCAGTGGCAGCCGCCCACGGTGGACATGGCGGCCATCATGGTGGACATGTGGCCCCAGCCGGCCAGGCCAGCCGCGCCGAGCAGGAGGGCCAGCACGAGCACGGCGACAGCCGCGGCCACCAGCAAGGGGCGGTCCGCGCCGCCACGGGGCGTGGGCGTCTCGGCGGGCAGATCCGCGGTGATCGCCGCCAGCTCCCCGTACGTGGTGGCGCGGTGGGCCGCGTCGACCCGGTCGGTGAACTCGTCGAGGCTGAGCCGCCCGGCGGCGGTGTGCTCCTGTAGTGCCTCGACGACGTGCTGCCGGTCAGCGTCGGATGCGCGTATCGAGGGGTGCATCTTCGGCTCCTTCCCGGAAGTTGTTGTGTTCATGCGACGTTCGGTTCGCGGCTGCCACGCCCACCGGTTGTCTGCGCTCGGTCGGCGCGGAGTCCCCGCCGGGTGAAACGCCGCGATCGGAGGGTCAGCCGACCGGCTCGGGCAGTGCTCGCGTGGCCGGTAGTGAGGTGGCCGGCACGGGTTCGGCGGGGATGGGTGCGGGCTGCGACCGGGTCGCAGCGCGCCGGCGGTCGAGGACGTGCAGGGTCAGCACCGCACCGGCGAGCATGAGCACGGCGGCGGCGACCAGGCCGGTGGTGTAGCCGGCGAGGAAGGCCCGGGTGGGGGTGGCGCCGTGGCCGAGGGCGGTGGCCTGCCGGGTGGTGAGGATCGCGCCGATCACGGTGACGCCGAGCAGGGCGGAGACCTCGCGGGCGGCGTTGAGGATGCCGGAGGCGACGCCGGCCCGGTCGGTCGGCAGGACGCCGAGGATGCTGGCGGTCAGCGGCGTGGTCAGTCCGGAGCCGATGCCGACCAGCGCGAAGCCGGGCATCAGGTCGGCCAGCCCGGTGCCTTCGCCGAGCCGGGAGACCGCCAGCAGCCCGGCGGCGACCAGCACGAACCCGGCGGCGACGGTGCGGTTGGCGCCGATGCGCGGGGTTAGGGCGGACGCGAGGGGGGCGCCGGCGGCCATCAGCAGCGCCAAAGGTACGAACGCCGCCCCGGCGGTGGTGGGCGAGAAGCCCAGGATGCCCTGCAGGTACAGGGAGGTGAAGAAGTACACGCCCATCACGGCGAGGCCCCACAGCACCATCGCGGCGGTGCCGCCGGTGAACACCCGGCCGCGGAACAGCGACACGTCGACCATGGGCGCCCGTGCCCGGGCCTCGATCCCTGCGAACGCCGCCCCGGCGATCGCGGCCAGGGTCAGCGATCCGGCCACCGTCGGTGAGGTCCAGCCCGCCTCATGGCCGGCGATCAGGGCGTAGGTGAGCGCGAACAGCCCGACCGTGGAGGCGCCCAGCCCGGGCAGATCGAGGCCGCCGCCCGTGGCGTCGGCGCGGGACTCGCCGATGGCCAGCCGCCCGACGGCGAGGGTGAGCACGCCGACCGGCACGTTGATAAAGAAGATCCAACTCCAGTGCCAGTGCTGGGCCAGCAGCCCGCCGACCAGCGGGCCAAGCGCGAGGGCGAGCGCGGCGATGGCGCTCCAAGCGGCGACCGCGAGGTTGCGCTCCCGCTCCCGTGGGAAGGCCGTCGAGATGATCGCCAGGGTGGTCGGGGCCAGCAGCGCCGCGCCCACCCCCTGCACGGCGCGGGCGGCGATGAGCGCCGGCCCGGTGCCGGCGAGCCCGGCCAGCAGCGACGCGCCGGTGAACAGGGCCAGCCCGATCAGGAACAGCCGCCGCCGGCCGTACCGGTCGGCGAGCCGGCCGCCGGCCAAAAGCAGGCTGGCGAAGACCAGGATGTAGGCGCTGGCCACCCACTCCAGCCCGGCGATGCTCAATCGCAGGTCGCGCTGGATCGAGGGCAGCGCCACGTTCACGACGGTGTTGTCCAACGAGGTCACGAAGGTGGCCAGGGCGACCGCGGCGAGGCTCCACCAGCGGGTCGCCTGGCGTGGGGTGGCTGACATGATCACTCCCGGTTCTGTGTCCATCGATCACAAAGTGAGCATTGCTCTCTCCAATGTCCCCCGCGTTCCCCGGCCTGTCAAGAGCGGCGCTCTCAAAGTTTGCGGTGCTCGCTTTCTTCCGGCAGACTGATGGCGTGAGCACGCCCGCCCCACCCGCGCTTCCGGCGCCATCCAGCGCGCCGCCGCTGTCACGCCGCGACGAACGCCGGCTGGCCACCGTCGCCGAGATCAAGGCCATCGCCCGGCGCCAGCTCGCCGAGCACGGCCCGGGCGCGGTGTCGCTGCGGGAGATCAGCCGCGAGATGCGGATGGCCTCCTCGGCGCTGTACCGCTACTTCGCCAGCCACGACGAGCTGATCAGCGCGCTGTGCGTGGACGCCTACGACTCGGTTGCCGACGCGCTCGCCGCGGCCCGCGACACCCGGCCGGCCGACGATCACGCCGGCCGCTGGTGGCAGATCTGCCACGCCTACCGCCGATGGTCGCTGGACAACCGACCGGACTTCGCGTTGATCTTCGGGACCCCGGTGCCCGGCCACCACGCCCCCGCCTCGACCACGGGCCCGGCGGCCGGCCGGTTCGCCACGGTGCCGCTCGACGTGTACGCCGCCGCGGTGGACGCGGGAGCCGCCGACCCCGACCGCACCCCGGTGCCGCCCACCCTCGAAGTGGGCGACCTCCTACAGCAGCTCCTCGACCCCGCCATCCCCGACTACCCACCCCGGCTCGCCGGGATCGCCCTCACCGCCTGGGCCAGCGTGCTCGGCTTCCTCGTCACGGAGATCTTCGGCAGCCTGCCTCGGCTCGTCACCGACACCGACCAGCTGTACCGGGCCCACGTGTGCACCGTCATGACCGGCATGGGATTCCACCCCACCCTCATCCCGACCGGCGACGGCGATCGCCACCGCTGATCGAGCCAGCCGACCTCATCCTCACGCTGGCGTGGGGAACATTGGGTCAGCGCCAGTCTCGACCAAGGAGCGCCGGACCGCGTGGCGACGGCGGTCGGTCCAGGTCGCGAGAAAAGGCCGATCCGCCGTCGCATACCTGGACGATCGGGCCGGATGACGGCAAGAGCATGTCGTGGAAAGTCGGGTGGCCGGGGTTGGCGGCCACCCACTGGTATGCCTGGACGATCAGGTGCTCGTTGACGTCCTCGGCGAGTGCGATGGCCTCGGCTCCGCTGGCGGCGCGGTGGAGGGGGCCGTTGGCGCCCCGAGGGCCGAGGACGAACAGCGTCCGTGGCGTGAGTGGCAGTGCCACCTCGACCGCTTGGGCCGCACCCGGCCTGGTCGGGTAGACATGGACGTGTCGGCTTTCCGCCTGCGGTTGCGGCTGGGTTTCCTCGCGTCCTTTGCTCGTCGTCTCGCCGACTCGAAGCAGGTCGGCAGGTGGCGGACGTGGCTCTGGTCGCCGTTGGTGACGAGGATTACCGGCTCGTCGCACGTGATGAACAGCGGTTCGTCGATGGTCACCAGCATCGTCGGGCGGCCGTAGAACGCCTCGCTCAGTTTGAAGACCGTCTTGGTCATGTAGTCGAGGTGGAGGTTGGGCTCCGGGACGATCCGTACCTGAGCAATGCCGCGGACGTTGGGGTTGGAGATCTTCGCGACGTAGTCGGCCACTGTGGAGGCGTGCAGGTCGTGCACCTCGTGCACCTCGTGCACGTGGTCGGGACCGGCGGCATCGCGAGCACATTCGCCGCGGCGATCGTGTCGGGCTCGGGCGCGGTGGCCGGCCGCCGAGCGGCGAGGCGGCTGAGAATCTGCACCGCCCCCGGCGTCGTGCAGGCCGTGGCCAGGTCGTCGAGCGGCGCCGTCACACCGTCGGCGACCGCGACCTGCGGTGGCGAAGGGTGCGGGTCACGGCGGGCCGCAGTTCATGTGAGGTTGGGGATGTTGAACCAGGTGAAAGGCTGCCAGGGCAGGTTGCGCAGTACGACGGCATAGAGCAGCCAGGCCGCGGCGTAGCCGAGGTAGACCCAGCGGGACAGCCGCAGCGGCGGCAGCCGCCACCCGAACCAGGACCGGCCGGTCCAGACGACCAGGGCATAGACGGCGAATGGGGCGCCGACCAGGGCGATCAGGTGGTGGCGGGCAGCCTCCACAAGGTTGCCGTGCAACAGGTACCAGTACATGCGGGTACCGCCGCAGGCAGGACCATTGATGCCGGTCAACATGTGCCACAGGCACGGTCCGGTGGGGTCGGCGACCCGGTCGGTCGGGTCAAATGCGAGCACGTAGCCGGTGGCCGCGGCGAGGGCAGCCCAGACCCCGGCGGCGCACAGCCGCCCACCCCACCCCCGCCGGATTGGCGGGATGGTCGGTTTGGTCGACGGAAGCGTCGTCACCGCGCCCGTCCTCTCGCTGGCCCGCATGAACTCCTACTCTCGATAGTAGGACGGAGTCCACTCGTGGACGGTCCTCCGGTGCGGCCGCCCGCGTCGTACGGCGCGATGATGCCGGGCGCGGCCTGACCCGCGTTCAGGAGCCAATCCCGGCGTGGTACAGAAGCTGCTCAGCGGGGCTGCTCACCGCAAGCCGACGGTGGGCGGCCACGACAGGCACCTGATGCTGCATGACGCCGCCGACAGGACTGCCGCGCCCGCACCGAGCAAGCCACCATGTCCACCCGTTCGCGCTGCCCGGTCAGCGGCACCCGCTCATGGTGCCCATGGTGGCCATCATCGAGCCCATGTGCGCCCAGCCGGCAGCGCCGGTCACGGTGAGCAGGCCGGCCAGGACCACGAGGGCGACCAGCGCGGTAGCGGCAACCAGGACGGCGGTCGCCGGCCGGCCGGCCGCGTACCGGTGGGGCTGGGTGTCGGGCAGGTCGGTGGTGAGCGCGGCCAGCTCGCCGAGCGTTGTCGCCTGCCAGGCTGCCGTCACCCGCTGCTCATACTCGTCCAGGCTGAGCCGGCCGGCGGCGGTGTGGCGTTGCAGCACGTCGGCGACGTGTTCGCGATCGGTGTCGGCGGCGCGCAGTCGCGGGTCCATGTCGACTCCTCCTTGCGCTGTCGGTGTCAACGCTACGCGGGTTCACGGGGTGAGATCGGGGACGTGGAACCAAGCCAGCGGCGGCCAGGGTAGGTTGCGCAGCACCACCGCGTAGACGAGGAACGCGGCGGCGTAGCCGATACCCAGCCACTTCAAGGTCCGTGCGGTGGGGAGCGGCAGGCGGCGGCCGAACCAGAACGCGGCGAGCCACCAGGCGTAGCCGTAGCCGAGCGCGGGCACGCCGGCCAGGGCGAGCAGGTGCATCTGGGCGGCGTGGACGAGGTCGCCGTGCAGCAGGTACCAGCTCATGCGGGTGATGCCGCAGGTGGGGCCGTCGACGCCGAACAGCCGGTGCCACAGGCACGGGCCGCTCGGGTCGGCGATCCGGTCGGTGGGGTTGTACGCCAGCACATACCAGATCCACAGCCCGAGCAGGGGCAGCAGCGCCAAGGGTGTCAGCCGTACCGCGCCGCGCGGCCGTTGCACCGGCGGTCCGGCGGCCACGGTTGTGGCGATCATGACATCTCCAGGCGGGCGGTGTAGCCGGCCTCGGCGATCGCCGCGATCACCTGGTCGGGCTGGCACCGCCGAGGGTCCACCTCGACGGTGCTGCGGCCGGCGCGCAGGCTGGTGGTGGACCGGGCGACGCCGTCGAGGTCTTCGAGGGTCTCGTCGATGAGCAGCGGGCAGCTGCCGCAGTGCATGCCCGCAACCGCGAACGTGTAGTAGGTGGTGGCCACGGGTCTCCTTATGGCACGACGGTGAGCTGGCCGGTGTACATGCCCATCCCGCACCGGAAGTTGACCTCCCCGGCTTGCATGGCGCCGAGGTCGATCGGGGTGTCGCCGTTCTCCGGCAGGATGTACTGCTGGCCGCGGATGATGAACGCCCGGATGCAGCCGGACGCGTCCTGGGAGCGGACGACCAGGGTGGTGGGCACGCCGGCCTTGAGTTGGATGTTGGCCGGGCTGTAGGAGCCGGTGGTCGCGGTCAGCACGGCCGTCTGCGCGTTGGCGTCGGTGGTGACGGTCTCGGCGGTGGCCGGCGGCGCGGACAGGCCCAGCGTCTGGGCGAGGTTGCGTGCGGCCAGGGGCGAGTCGAGCACGGTCAGGCCGCCGTTGAGGGTGTACAGGCCGAGGCCGACCACGACCAGCCCGGTGGCCACCGCGAGCCGGCCCCGCCAGGCGGTGGCGGCCTTGCGGGCGGCATACCCCAGGGCGGCGAACAGCGGGCTGGTGCCCAGGACGAACACCGCCATCGTCGCCGCGCCGGCCCACGCCGACCCCGACGTCAGCGCCAGCGCCTCGACCGAGAGCGTGACCCCGCACGGGATCAACACGGTGGCCAACCCGAGCAGCGCCGGGGCGAGCGCGGATTCGGAGCGGGCCCGGCCCCGCACGAACCGGGCGATAGCGGCCGGCGGCTGGACGGTGAACCGTCGGAAGCCGCGCACCCCGAGCTGGGCGAGCCCGAAGGCGATGATCAGGGCACCGGCCCCGAGCTGCAGCACCGCCCGCAGCGTGGGCGAGATCTGCACGACCGTGCCGAGGGTGCCCAGCAGCGCGCCGAGGACGCTGTGGGAGACGAGTTTGCCGGCAAGAAACCCGCCCACCGGCGCGAAATCGTCGGCCAGGCGTGCCGACCACTGTGGCGGCGGTGGCGGGGCGGTGCGGGCACGCCGGGCGGCGGGCCGGGCCTGCGGGCTCGCGGTCTTCGTCGCGGTCTTGGCGGCGGTCTTGGCCACCGCCGCTCGGGTGGGCGTGGGGCGAGGGCGCTGCCCTTTCCCGGCCTCGCCCGCGGTGCCGCGTGCCTGGGTGGTCGGGGCCGGGGTGCCGCGTTGGCGGGTGACCAGGCCGGCGAGCAGGCCGCCCTGCACGGCCGCACACGAGACGCCACCGGCGAACAGGCCGGTGACCAGAACAGCGCCGAGATTCACCGGTACTCCTCCATGTGCGCCTGCAGGGGGTTGGCGGGTTAGATGCCGATCTGGCCGGGGCCGACGGTGGCCCGCAGCCAGTTGACGAAGACGGTCCAGCCGCCGGTGACCAGAGCCAGGCCGACGGCGACCAGCAGCACGCCGCCGATGCGGATGACCCAGGCGCCGTGCCGGCGCACGAACGAGGCCACCCGCAGCAGCCGCCCGTAGCCGAAGCCGAACCCGACGAACGGCAGCCCCATGCCGAGGGAGTAGGCGGCGGCCAGGACGGTGCCGCGGGTGGCGGACCCCTGCACGGCGGCCAGCCCGAGCACCGCCGTCAGGGTGGGTGACAGGCACGGCGTCCAGGACAGGGCGAACGTGGCGCCGAGCACAGGGGCGCCGGCCAGCCCGGCCTTAGGGAGCCGGGTGATACGCCAGGTGCGGTCCAGGCCGGGCAGCGGCAGGCCGGCGAAGGCCAGGCCCAGCAGGACGGTCAGGGCACCGGCGACAATCTCGATGGTGCGGGCGTGGACGAGCAGGGACCGGCCGAGCTGCCCGGCGGCGTAGGCCAGCAGCGTGAACACGGCGGTGAAGCCGCCGACGAACAGCACGGACCCAGTCACCGCCCGCCGCCGCATCAGGGTCACCCGGCGGGTGGCAGTGGCCGTGGCCGGCCCGGCGACCGGGGACGCCGGGCCGGCCACGGGCCGGGAGGCCGTATCGCCCGGGGCCGTATCGCCCGGGGCCGCGTCGGCCGGGGCGGTGTCGACCAGGTCGGTGCCGGTCAGCCCGGTGACGTAGGACAGGTAGCGGGGGACCAGCGGCAGCATGCAGGGGGCGAAGAAGCTGACCAGGCCGGCCAGGGCGGCCACGCCGACGGCGGCGACGAGCGGCCCGGAGGCGGCGACGTCGGCGAAGCTCACGGGCTCTCCTCGGTGGCCAGGGCACGCACGGCCGCCTCCAGCTCGCGTTGGGTGACGCGTTTGCGGAACACCGCCGCCACCCGGTAGGCCCGGTCGATGAGCACGGTGGCAGGTACCACGTTGGGTGGCACGTCGTGGAAGGCGAGGTCGATGCGGCCGGGCGGGTCGAACAGGCTCGGGTAGGTCAGGTGGAAGTCCGCCATGAACGCGGTCGCCGCGTCCCGGCCGTCGCGGATGTCCACCCCGACCAGCGCCACCCCGAGGGCCTTGGTGGCCTGGTTGGTGGCCTCCAGCTCGGGCGCCTCGGCGCGGCACGGCGCGCACCAGGAGCCCCAGAAGTTCACCACGATCACGCTGCCGCGAAGCGAGCCCAGGTCGAACGGGGTGCCGTCGAGCAGCTCCCCGGACACCGCCGGTGCCGGCCTGCGCGCAGCGGCAGGAAACACTTCGACCGTGCCGGCGCCGGCCGCGTTCTGCGGCCCGGAGGCAGTGGACGACCCGGCCGGCGAGCCGGCGGGGCGGCGCGCGCAACCAGCCAGCCCGCCCACTCCCGCGGCGAACGCGGCGGTGAGCAGCACCCGACGGGCGACCATGCCCCCTCCCTCCGGCCCTCGATCGAGTCGACGCTCGACACCATACCTCCTACTCTCCTAAGGAGCTTAGGTGATAGCGTCGAATCGGTCGGGTGTGAGGGGTGAGATGCGGGAGCTGCTGGTCGGACCGGTGCTGCTGACCTCCGCGCTGGCGGGGGTGGTGGCGTTGCTGGCGCCGTGCTGCGTGTCGGTGATGCTGCCGGCGTACCTGGCCACCGTGTTCCGCCGCCGCTCCCGCGTCCTTGCCGCGACCGTGGTGTTCGCGGCCGGGGTCGCCACGGTGATCGTACCGATCGGGCTGGGCGCCTCGGCGTTGGCGGCCGCGTTCCAACGCTGGCACCTGTGGCTGTTCGGCGCCGGTGGGCTGCTGATGGCCGCTGGCGGGGTGGCGGTGCTGGCGGGCTGGTCACCGAAGCTGCCCATGCCGGGTGGCCGCAGCCCCGCCGGAGGGGGCTTCGGCGCGGTGTACTCCCTCGGGGTGTTCTCCGGCATCGCCTCGGCCTGCTGCGCACCGGTCCTGGTCGGGGTCACCGTGCTGGCCGGCGCGACCGGCTCGTTCGCCGCGGCCCTGGCGGTCAGCCTCGCCTACGTGACCGGCATGGTCGCCCCGCTGCTGGCGCTGTCGCTGGGCTGGGACCGCGTCGGCGCCCGCACCCTCCAGGCGCGGCAGGTGCCGCTGCGGCCCGGCGGCAACCGGCGGCTCCCACTGGGTGGGCTGCTCTCCGGCGTGCTGCTGATCGCCATGGGCGGGCTCACCGTCGTCCTGGCGGTGACCGGCCCGGACATGCCCACCTCCGGGTGGCGGCTTCGGTTCGCCGCCGACCTGCAGCACGCCGCCGCCCTGGCCGGCGACCGGCTGCGCTGGCTGCCCGGCTGGGCGCTGCTCGCCGCCGCCGCGGTGGCCGGCGCCGTCCTGGTAGTACGTGCGGTGCGCCGTCGCCGCCCCCATCTGCCGGAGGCCGAGCCTGCGCGTCTCGACTGCGACGCGCGCGGCGACCTGACCGAGACCGCGGCGGCCGATCTCGCCCACACCCTTACCAGCCCCTCCCGAGGCGGTGCCCATGACCGGTAGGACAGCGCAGCAGAAACGCGGCGGCACCGGCGGCCGGCCGGTCAAGCGCCGGTCGGCCGCTGCCCGGCGGCGGTGGGCGCGCTACGCCGGCATCGCCCTCGCGGTGATCGCCGTGACCGCCGCCCTGTACGGCGTGTTCCGCACCACCAACCCGGCCCCGACCGGAACCGCGAGCACCGGCGGTACCGATGCCACCTACCCGTACGCCGTCGGGCAGCCCGGCCCCGGCCAGCCCGCCCCCGGGTTCACCCTGGCCTCCACCGCCGGCAGCCAGCAGAGCCTGACCTCCCTCCGCGGCAAGACCGTGCTGCTGTACTTCCAGGAAGGGCTGATGTGCCAGCCGTGCTGGGACCAGATCAGCGACCTGGAACGCAACGCCGCCGCCGTGCACACTGCCGGCGTCGACCAGATCATCTCGATCACCACCGACCCGATCGACCTCGTCACCCGGAAAATGCAGGATCTGCGGCTGTCCACGCCGGTGCTGTCCGACCCGGACCTGGCGGTGTCGAAGACCTACCACGCCAACGAGTACGGCATGATGGGCACCTCCCGCGACGGGCACACCTTCATCCTCGTCCGCCCGGACGGCACCATCGCCTGGCGCGCCGACTACGGCGGTGCCCCCAAGTACACGATGTTCGTGCCCACCGACCGGCTCCTCGCCGACCTGAAGGCCGGAGCCACCCGATGACCGGCGACGCGACGACCAGCGACACGGAGACTGCCGGCCAGGTGACCGTGGTGACGCTGCTAACCAAGCCGGACTGCGCCATGTGCGACCACGCCAAGGCCGTCCTCGCCAAGGTGGGCGCCGACCACAGACTGCGCGTCGAGGAGATCAGCCTCGACAGCCCGAACGGTGCGCTGCTCGCCGGCCGCGCTGGGGTGCTGTTCGCCCCCGGCATCCTCCTCGAGGGCGCCCCGTTCGCCTTCGGCCGGCTGTCCGAACGGGCGCTGCGCCGCAGCCTCGACCGCCGAACGACCACCCGGAAGGGGTGACAATCATGGACAAGGTGCTCTACGCGCTGCTGCCCGCGCTGGGCTGCGCGGCGATGATGGGCGCGATGATGTGGGTGATGATGCGCGGCAACCACAGCACCCCGCAGCAGCAGCCCGGTGAGACCCAGGACGAGATCGCCCGGCTGCGCGCCGAGGTCGCCCTGCTCCGCGAGGAGCACAAGAACAGGCAGCAGCAGGAGGATGGCAGCCCGACGACCGGCAGCGCCGCGTGACCGGCGTCCTGCCCGCCGCCGGTCTGGTGGCGGAGGCTGCGGGCCGAGGTCGCCGAACTGCGAGCACACACCGCCACCGCATCGCCGCCGGCCCGCGTTGATGCGGCACTCTGAAACGAGACCCGACCTTGACTAGAAATAAAGCCAACACCACGACCGACCTCAAGACGGGGAGCCGCCGCAGGACGTCGGCCCAGCGGGCGGTGTGGGCGGCACGCCCCCGGCGTACGGTGGCGGCACCGGGCATCAGGAGAGCGTGACGTGACCACGACCGAACAGGCCATATCCCGGGCGAGCGGGCCAGCCGCGGTCGAGTTCGCCGTTGGCGGGATGACCTGCGGCTCCTGCGCGGCTCGCATTCAACGCAAGCTGTCGCGCGAACCGGGCGTGGCGACCGCGGTGGTCAACTTCGCCACCCACCAAGCCGAGGTCGCCTTCGACCCGTCGGTCACCACACCCGACCGGCTCCAGCAGGCAGTCGCCGCGATCGGCTACACCCTGCAACCGGTCACGGTCGAGCCGGCGGCGGACACCACCGACTCCTACGCCGCCGAGCAGCGCACCTGGCGATGGCGGGTGCTGCTGGCCTGGCCGCTCGGGCTCGCGGTGTTGTACCTGGCCATGGTCCGCGGCGGCGACCCCTGGGCGGGCTGGCTCGCCTTCGCCCTGGCCACACCCGTGCAGTTCGTCGCCGGCTGGCCCATCCTCGCCTCCGCCTGGCAGCGCGCCACGGTCCGGCAGATGAACATGGATACCCTCATCGCCCTCGGCACCATCACCGCGTACGGATTCTCCGCCGTCCGCGTCGTGATCGACCCGCGCGCCGAGCACTACTTCGACACCTCGGCGCTGATCCTGGCGTTCATCCTGCTCGGCCGCTACCTGGAGGCCCGCGCCAAAGGCCGCGCCTCCCGCGCCATCTCGGCCCTGCTCGAACTCGGCGCCCGACAGGCCGTCGTCCGCGACCCGGACGGCGCCGAACGGCTGGTGGACGTCGCCACCCTGCGGCCCGGGGACGTGATGGTCGTGCGTGCCGGGGAGAAGATCCCCACCGACGGCACCATCCTCGACGGCGCCTCCGCAGTGGACGAGTCCATGATCACTGGCGAGTCCGTCCCGGTCGACAAGACCGTCGGCGACGAGGTTATCGGCGCCACCATCAACACCTCCGGCCTCCTGCTGGTCCAAGCCACCAGAGTGGGGCAGCAGACCGCCCTGGCTCAGATCGTGCGCCTGGTCGAGCAGGCCCAGTCCGGCAAACCGGCCATCGCCCGCCTGGCCGACCGGGTCGCCGCCGCCTTCGTCCCCATCGTGGCCGCCGTCGCGGTGGCCGCGTTCGCCGCCTGGTGGCTGCTCGCCGGGGACCCCACCGCCGGAATGGTCGCCGCCGTCGCCGTCATGATCATCGCGTGTCCGTGCGCGCTCGGCCTGGCCACCCCGATCGCCATCATGGTCGGTACCGGCCGCGGCGCCGCCCTCGGTGTGTTGATCAAGGGCGGTGAGGTGCTGGAGGCGTCCCGCCGCGTCGACACCGTGGTCTTCGACAAGACCGGCACGCTGACCCGCGGCCAAATGACCTTGGTGGCCGCGGCCGGTGACCCCGATAGCCTGACGCTCGCGGCGGCGGTGGAGGCCGGCTCCACCCACCCGGTCGCGGTCGCCGTCGTCGCCGCCGCCCGCGACCGCGGCCTGGCCATCCCCGCGGTGGTCGACTTCGCCCAGGTGCCCGGCCACGGCGTGCGCGGCCTCGTCGACGGCCACGAGATCCGCGTCGGCGGCCCACGGCTGCTCGCCGACGCCGGCTGGAGCGTCTCGGACGATCTCGCCGCCGCCGCCGAACGGTTCGAACAGCGGGCCGCCACCGCGTTCTACGTCGCCTGCAACGGAAAGGCCCGCGGGGTGCTCGCCGTCGCCGACACCATCAAAGACGACGCCGCCCAGGCGGTCGCCGACCTGCACCGCGCCGGCCTGTCCACCGTAATGATCACCGGGGACAACGCGCGGACCGCCGCCGCGATCGCCGCGCAGGTCGGTATCGACCGGGTCCTCGCCGAGGTGCTGCCCGCCGACAAGTCCGCGGAGGTCGCCCGCCTGCAGGCCGAAGGCCGGCGGGTGGCGATGGTCGGCGACGGCGTCAACGACGCGCCCGCCCTCGTCCAGGCCGACCTCGGGGTGGCGATCGGGACCGGCACCGATGTGGCCATCGAGTCCTCCGACATCACCCTGCTCGGCGGCAGCCTGCACGGTGTCGTCACGGCGATCCGGCTGGCCCGCGCCACCTACCGCACCATCATGCAGAACCTGTTCTGGGCGTTCATCTACAACACCGTGCTCATCCCAGTCGCCGCCCTCGGCCTGCTCAACCCGATCCTCGCCGGCGCCGCGATGGGCGCCTCCAGCATCACCGTGGTCGGCAACAGCCTGCGCCTGACCCGCTTCGCCCGCCGCGCCCGCAGCCACCCCGGCCCCGCGCGGGCCGCCTAGAACGTCCTCCCCGTGACCCGCCGCCCGGACACCGCGCCGGACCCGCCATGACACCGACCGCGCCGCCACACCTCCGTCGCGCCTGGGCGCGCCGCGCCGGCACGATCGCTCTCGGCGCGATTCTCGTCGTTCTGGCGCTGCTGGCCGTACCCGGCCGGGCCTCGGCACACCCCACGCTGCTGTTCACCACCCCCACGGCCGACACGGCCGAGGCCACCCCACCCACCACCATCGCCCTGATCTTCGGTGAGCCGGTCAACATCGGCGAACACGCCCTGACCGTCCTGGACGCCGCCGGCACACCGGTCGCCGTGGACCAGGTCACCACCGCCAAGCAGGGCCGCGCGGTCACCGGCCACCTCACCGAGACCCTGCCCGCCGGCGTGTACACCGTGCGGTGGCGCGTCACCGGCGTCGACGGCGACCTCGTCGAGGGCCAATTCCGGTTCGGCGTCGGCACCGCCCTCACCGGCCCGGCCGCCACCACGACCGGCACCGGGATCTCCTGGCCATCGGCGGCCCTGCGGTGGGCGCTGTTCGCCGGCCTGGCCCTCGCCCTCGGCGGCCTCGTGGCTGACCGACTGGTCCGCCGCGCCCGGGCCATCAACCCCGCCCTGCCCCCGGTCGCTTCCTGGGTGCGCGTCGGCGCCACCGTCGGGTTGGTCGCCACCGCCGGGCTCAGCGCCCTGCTCGCCGGAGATGCCGGCGACGCCGGCGCGCTGTTGCGCACCACGCCCGGCCAGGTCACTCTGGTCGAGGCCGCCGGCTTCGCCGCCGCGCTCCTCGCCGTCGCGGCGCGCCGCACCGGCTGGGCTGTGGCGCCGCTGCTCGCGGTCGCGGTCGCGGACGCCGTGCGCGCCCACGCCAACGTCGTCCAACCCGGCTGGGGAGCCCTGCTCACCGTCGTGCACGTCATCGCCGGGGCGGTCTGGGTCGGTGCGCTGGTCCACGTGGTACGCGCTGGTGTCGCCTGGCGGCCCAAGCCTGCGGCGCTGCGGTGGCTGGTCAGCGGCTACGCCCGGCTGGCCGCCTGGCTGTTCGCCACGGTGGTCGCCACCGGCACCATCGCCGCGCTGCTGCTCGTACCCCCCGCCGCGCTGCTCACCACCACCTACGGCCGGGTGCTGACGGTCAAGCTCGCCCTCGTCGCCACCGCCGCCGGTCTCGCGTTGACCGCCCGGCTGCGGCTGGGCCACCCGACCGACCGCCTCAGCGCCATCGCCGTCGCCACCCGCCTGGAAGCCGGCGCCCTCGTCGCGGTGCTCGCCGCCACCGCCGTCCTCACCGCCACCCCACCCGCACGCGGCAGCCAAGCCGGCCAACCCGCCCCACCACCGGCACCGACCGGCGTAGTCCTCCCCGTGGGCACCCTGGCCGGCCAGGTCGGCGTCGCCGTGGCCGCCAGCGACCGGCAGCTCGTCGTCCGGCTGGCCGCGCCCAGCCGCACCGACTACTACGCCAAACCCACCAAACACACCTTCGGCCTCACCGGCCGGCTCGCCCCGGCCGGCGGCACCCCCCACGACCTGACCTTCCGCGGCTGCGGCGACGGCTGCTACCTCGCCCGAGCCATGTGGGGCAGCGGGGACAACGTGCTCACCCTGCGCGCCGCTGCCACCGGCTGGCGCGGCGGCACCGCGAGCCTGATCCTGCCCTGGCCCGTGCAACCCGCCCCGCAGCAGTTGACCCGCGCCGTCCAGGCCATACGGGGCGTCGGCGAGTTCACCCTGTACGAGACCGTCAGCAGCGACACCACCACCGCGCCACCGGACCCGACGCCAATACGGCTGACCGGCCCGGCCTTCCTCAACCTCGAACCCTACGGCTCCGGCATCGCCCCGCAGGTGGTGCAACTGCCCACCACCACTGCCGGCACTGCCGGCCAGACCCGCCTCGCGCTCGGCTTCCCCGCCGAAGCCCGCTACGTGCAACTGACCCTCGACGACACCGGCCGGATCACTGACGAGATCCAGGTCGACCCGAAACATTTCAGCCGACGCCACTTCACCTACCCCGACTGAGCAGACCAGCAGGCAGGCGAGCCGAAGGCGGGAAGGTGCGCGGCGCCTACCCCATCGGCACGCAAGCGCCCAGGGCCGGGAACACCGCGGCGAGCGCGAGCAGCCCCACCGGCGCCGCCGCCAACCCCACCAGACCCGCTGTCAGGGCCAGCCGGGTGGTGCGCGGAAGCGGCGCCGGTGGCCGAAGCAGCCGGTGTACCCGTTCCAGCGCGTCCCCGCCGGTAACCGCCATCGCACCGACCGGCACCGGTACCGGCACCGGGGTCGGCGGGCGGCGGGCGGCCTCGGCCAGGGCCACCAGGGCGCGGGCCAGCTCCAGACCGGAGTGCCCACAGGTCGTGGCGACCTCGTCGGCGCGCAGCTCGACGAGGCGGTCGATCTGCCGGAGGGCGTGGCCGAACACCGCCACCCTAGGAAACGCCGCCGCCAGCAGCCGCACCCCGTCCAGCAGCAGGTGATGCCGGCCGTGCGCGTGGGCCCTCTCGTGCGCCAACACCGCCGCCACCTGACCGGCCGGCAGCTCCCGCAGCGTGCCGCTGGTCACCACCACCGCGCCACCACGGCCCGGCAGCAGATAGGCGGCCGGCCGGGGATGATCCACCACCCGGACCCCCAGCCGCGGGTCGTCCCGGCCGATCAGGGCCAGCGCCTCGGCGTGCTCGCGGCGCCGCCCGGCCGCGGCCCGCGCCGCCCGCCACCCGGCCCACGACGCCCGGACCATCACCACCACCGCGACCGCCAGCGCGGTCCAGCCCACCAGACGGCCGAGGGTGCCGTGGCCGCCGCGCAGCCCCTCCACGCACCACGCCCACCACGAGCACACCATGTCCCGCGTCGCCGGCCACGACAACAGCAGCGACCCCGCCGCCCCCGCCACCGACCCGACGACCGACACCAGCACCGCGTACCAGGCAGCCAACCCGAGTTGCGGCGACCGGTACACCCACTCTGCCCACGGCAGCCACCGCGACGCCGCCACCGCGACGAGGCCGGCGAACAGCAGCAGATGAACCGCGATCACGACGCGTCCTCCGCCTCGTGCGCGTCCAGGGCCGCCCGCAACGCCGTCGTCTCCGACGCCGACATCTGCCCCACGAATTGCACCAACGCGACCCGGGGATCACCGCTGGCGTCCAACGCGTCGCGCATCAACCGGGCCCCGTACCCCTCCCGCGACGTCACCGGCGCGTACCGGTGCGCCCGGCCCGCCCGCTCCCGACGCAACCAGCCCTTCTTGAACAGGTTGTCCATCACCGTCAGCACCGTGTTGTACGCCAGATCCCGATCAGTCTGCAGCTCGGCGAGCACCTCACGCACCGTCGCCGGCTCACCCCGCGACCACAACCGATCCATGATCGCCGCCTCCAGCTCACCGAATCCGCGCACACCCCACCTCCCACAAGTCCTAACCAGCATAGGTGACCCGCCGCAGCTCTCACCGAGGAGAACACGACCAACCCGCGGCGGACACACCCGAGGACTGCGCCCGCCCATTCCCGACATGGACCAACCCGAAAAGGGGTAGGCACCGCCGAGCTACTCCGTCGCTGGTCGAGCAGCCGGGACTGGCCCGCAAGGGTCCGCGACGGGACTCACGGTTCGTTGGTGGCCAAGCCGGCCCAGCCGACGATGGCGGCGACGGCGAGGAGGACGGCGCCGGCCGCGTAGACGGCCGAGATGCCGAGCCTGTCGGCGGTGACACCACCGAGGGCGAGCGAGCCGAGACGGCCGACCTGCCAGATCAGGTCGAAGCTGGCGAAGACCCGGCCCCGGGCATCGGGTGGCGCGGCGGCCTGCAGCAGCGAGTTGAAGGTGACCGCGCCGGTGGAGGTGCCGATGCCGTAGCCGGCCAGAGCGGCCAGCGCGGCGGCGGGGGCGCGGGTGGTGGCCAGCACCGTGTCGACGGCGGCGCGCAGCAGGTACGGGCCGAACACGAAGGCCGGCCGGCGGGGGTCACGGACACGGGACAGGAGCAATGGCCCGATGGCGGCGCCGACGCCGATGGCGGCGAGCATGAACCCGTAGCCGCGCCCGTTCAGGTGCAGGTGTTTGGCGGCGTAGATGACGAGCAGCGCACTGGTGGCACCCGCGGAGACGGCGGCAAGCAGTTGGCCGATGGCCAGGGCGCGGAGCAGCCTGTCTTGGGTGATGATCCGGAAGCCGGCGCGGACCAGGGCGGGCCACGGCTGCCGCGCAGCGCCCGGGTAGGCCAGATGGGGTAGGCGCAGCCGGGCCAGCAACAACGCGGAAACCGCGAAGCTGGCGGCGTTGAGTAGAAACGCTGGGGCGTAGCCGGACATCACGACCAGGGCGCCGGCTGCCGGGGCGAGGACGATCTGGGAGAGCACCGCGGCGGTCCAGATACCGCTGTTGGCGGGGACGAGCTCGGCCTCGTCGACCAGCGCGGGCAGGGCGGCCAGCACGACTCGGACCAGATCGGCGCTGACCGTGACCCGCACCGGCCCGACCCGGTCCACGACCACGCCGGCGACCGGCGCCACAAGCAGCACCGGCACAATCTCCGCCGCGACCACGGCGGTGACCCCGAGCCCGGAACCCGTCCGGTCGAAAACCAACAACGCCAAGGCAACCGTATTGAAGGCGTCGCCCCATTGAGAAACGGTCCGCGCGGCCCACAACCGCCGGTATCCGGGTCGGGCGAACACCGACCGCACACCAGTTCGGCGCCGGCCGGCCGGCGTCAGACCATCATGATCTTTCACGCCGTGAGGCTACGCGCCGCCGACGATCGATCCTCCGGTGACCGCGACGCGGCAGGCGCCTCGGGTGATCACCGCGGAGATCGCGACTCAGGCAACCGAACAGCAACCAAGGCAGCTCATCCATCCGGTATGAGACGATTCGATCTCCTCCAGCGTGCACAGAAGCACCAACCTGCAAAAAGTCGACCGCACGCACAGATCGGATGAGAGTCCCGGCAATGACGCCGTGAGCAGCGGAAACGCTCAGCGACTCCCTCGGTTTCAAGATCAGAGACTTGCAGGTTTGTCTCTGCCGGGGGCACGTCACAGATCTACAAAATCGCAGTGTGATTGGTCGGCGACTGGTGGTTGAGGCGGTCTTTCCGTTGTCGTAGCCAGCAGCCGACGATGGCGGACCCGGTACCTACCGGGTCCGCTGCCGTTCGGCCGTCGGACCGGCTCCTCGACACGAAGGCCCGAGCGCCTCCGGTGCCCCTGGTCCGGCCATGAACCGCAGGGGTTCATCGAGCCATGTGGCCCAGCCCGTACAGCGGCCACCCCAATTATGATCTTGGGCGTAGGCTCCACACCGCCGTCGCCGCCCACGCTGCAACAAAGTCCAGTGGTCATACGGGTTGACCAGGGCCGCCAGCTCCCCTCGCCGTGAAACGCGCCGTGCGGGTCGCGGCATAGAAAGCAGCTACGTCCAAGGATCGGCTGCCACACTGTCCGAAGTAGACAGTCTCGGTGTTGAACTGGACGACTACGATCTCTTCCACGCCACCCGCGCCGACCTGTTGCGCGCGCTCGGCCGAACCGGCCAGGTAACCGACGCCGACCGACGCGCCCTAACGCTCACCGCCAACCCGGCCGGACAGTCGCTACTCCGACAACGCCTCACCTGGGACTGACCCGGGCCCAAACTCGGCATGGGCGAACCGGCCGTGCGGTACCTGCACATCAACGGCCTGGCATCGTCGAATGCGTCCAGGTCGGTAAGCACCGTGACGCGTCCAGCACGGGCCACTACCGGGGGGTTGCGCAGCGAGGGTTCACGGCCGCCGACTTCGCGGTGCCACGGACAGGCGTCGAAGCCGCCTGCCCAACACCGTGCGGCAGCGACCAGCAGGCGCCCCGAAGTACCTCACCACCGTTACCCAAGCCTTGGGGCCGGCGTGTAGTGGCTCAGTTGCGCGGCTTGGATGACGCCGTCGATGGCGTGGGCGATGCGGTCGGCGGCCCGGTCCGGGTCGGGTTGCCCGGCGTCGAGCCAGGCGATGACGGCTTCAATGGCCAGCATCGGGGCGAGCTGGCCGGCCCAGTGTGCCCACCGCGGGTCCGGGACCAGAGCCGCGATGTGGCGGCGAGCGATGTCAGTGGCGGCGGCGGTGAGCTGGTCGGTCATCTCGTGGAAGTCGGGTTCCCGGGCGGCGTGGCGGAACAACAACCGGAACCCTTCGGGGTCCGCGCTCGCTGCGGCCAACAGGGTGCGAATGGTCTGCTCGCCGTAGTCGGCGGTACCTACGGTCTCGGCCAGCCGGATACAGGCGCGGTCGAGCACGGCCTGGTACAGGTCCGTTTTCGAGTCAAAGTGCCGGTAGAGGATGACCCGGCTGATGCCCGCCTCGGCCGCGATGTCGTCCAGGCTGGTGGCGGTGAACCCGGTACGGGCGAACGCGCGGGTCGCCGCGGTGGTGATCTGCTCGCGGCGTTCGGCGCGGCGCAGCCGCCGCGTCGGTGCCGGGTCGCCGGCATCCGCGTGCTGCATGGTCGGCTCGGCCACCGTCGTTGATCCACCCCACTCCAACCCTTGTTAACGCCTGAGTCTACATCTATCCTTGTTTACTCTGAGGTATACAAGACAGGGTCAACAATGAGCTTGGGAGAGCGGCGATGACAACGAGGCGAGTGACCGGGGCGGACATCGAGCCCGGCGGCCTGGCCGGGCGGGCTTGCCCAGTACCGGAGGATCCCACCGCTCGTGCTCGGCGGGTGTGGGACAAGGCCGCCCCCGGCTACGACCGGGCGATGCGGTTCTTCGACCGGTGGCAGTTCGGTGGGGGCCGGCAATGGGTGTGCTCCCGCGCAGCGGGCGAGGTATTGGAGGTCGCCGTCGGGACCGGCCTGAACCTGCCGTTCTACCCGGCGCAGGTGCGGCTGACCGGGGTGGACCTCAGCCCGGCGATGCTGGCTCAAGCCCGGAAGCGGGCGACCGAGCTGGGCCGGGACATCGTCTTGGGCGAAGCTGATGCGCAGGCGCTGCCGTTCCCAAACGCGTCATTCGACACGGTGGTGTGCACCCTGTCGCTGTGCACGGTGCCGGACGAGCGGGTGGCGATCAGCGAGATGTGGCGGGTGCTGCGCCCGGGCGGACGGCTGTTGCTGCTCGACCATGTCGGTAGCCGGTGGTGGCCGGTGTGGGTGGTGCAGCGGCTGGTGGAGGTGTTCACCGCCCGGTCCAGGGAGTACCAGACCCGGCGTCCGTTGCCTCTCGTGAAGGCGGCCGGGTTCGAGATCGCCGAGTCGCAGCGGCTGAAGATCGGCACGGTCGAGCGGGTCGCCGCGCGTAAACCGGCCAGCTAGGCAGATCTGCGGGTAGCCACTGCCAGTCAGGCGAAGGCGTCCGCCAACCGGGCGGGGTGATGATGCGCCCTGACGGCGGGTCATCGCGTCCAAGGTCGGGAACTGCTCGGCGAGACGGTTCCGCGAGGCTGGCCGGCCCGGCGCGCTGGTTTGCCGGCCGCGAGGATTTCGATGATGCCCGCCCGGCGCAGGGTACGTCGATCGATGAGGAACCCTGCGGCCTCGACCAGCGGCAGCGTCTGGCGAAGTTGTCGATCGCCCGTGATCCGCTGCGAATAGCGCTCTACCAGCGACTGCGCGACACGGATCGGCCAATACGGGCTGGCGATGTGGCCGAGCAGTAGTAGTCGGCCGCCGGGGCGCAGGACCCGGTACATCTGCGTCACTGCTGCGTTGTCGTCGGGGATGCTGCTGAGCCCGAGGGTGCAGACGACGGTGTCGAAGCAGGCGTCCGGGAACGGCAGCGCCTGGGCGTCTGCCAGGCATAGGTTGACGTCGATACCGAGTTCCTTGGCCCGGCGGCCGGCGGCGGCGAGCATGCGCCCGCTCAGGTCGATGCCGGTCAGCGCGGCCTCCGCCGGATAGAACGGCAGATTGCGGCCGGTGCCGATCGCGACCTCCAGGATCCGCCCGCGTGCCTGGGAGCAGACCTGCCGGCGAGCCGAGCCGAGCATGATGCGCTCGTACCATCCGGTGTCGCGGTCGTAGCGGGCGGCGTAGCTGTCATACAGCCAGCGGGTCCGCGCCGTTGCCTCGTCCGCCACGATGACATCCTGTCAGGTAACGGCTTGGCAGCCGTCCCGCGTACCGAAGAGAACAAGGGCGGGCGGCCCGCGGGCTGAGCCTCCGCGCGGGCCGACCGACCTTCCTACGGAGCGGGTTTGGTGCCGGCGACGACGACGTAACCGAGGTAGGGCACGGCGCGCGTCATGCGGGGCATGAGCCAGGCCATCTTGCGGAGCCGGGCCGGGGTGAGGGCGGCGGCGAACACCCGCAGCGCATGGGCGGCGCCTTCGTCGGCGAGGAAGCCGCACGGGGTCATCATCTCGAACGGCCCGGTGGCCACCCGCACCCCGGTCAGGCCCGCCCTCTCATACAGGGCAGTCCACTCCTCGACGGTGTCGAACTGCAGACCGGGGCAGACCTGACCGAGGAACACCTCGCGGGCCTGCGGCGTGGGTGGGCGGCGCCAGCAGAACTCGGTGGCCAGCACCCGCCCGCCCGGCCGGCAGACCCGGACCAGCTCGGCGGCGACCTGGGGCCGGTCGACGAACATGGTCACCGCCTCGGCCACCACCCGGTCGAAGCTGCCGTCGGGGTAGGGCAGGGCGAGGATGTCGGCCTCCTCGACGCTGACCCGGTCGGCCAGGCCGGCGCGCGCGACGTTGGCCCGGGCGCGGGCGAGCATCAGCGCCGAGACGTCCGCCGCGGTCACCGTCGCGTCGAAGCGGCGGGCCACCTCGACCGCGGTGGTGCCGACGCCGCAACCGATGTCCAGGATGCGCTGGCCGCGGCTGAAGTCGGCGAAGCCGACGACCTCTTCGGTGGCGCGCCGGCCACCGGGGTGGATGACGCGCTTGCCGAGCACGGCGAGGAACGCGTACGGGTCGAGCCGCGCCACATCGGGGCGGGCGGTGTCGTTGGTGGGCGCGGTCGACATCACAACACTCCTCGTGGACGGGCGACTGGCGGGGGTCAGTAGCTGAAGGTGGTGGCCCCGTCGTCGCCGATCCACTGCCACATCGGGACGGTGCCGCCGAGTTCGGCGTTTTTCAGTAACCGGTCGGCGTCGAGCTTGCGGGCGTTGAAGCAGATCGGGCAGATCAGGTAGGTGCCGCCGGCCCGCTCGTAGCGGTCGAGCAGGTCGGGCAGCGGCGGGCAGCCCTCGCAGGCCACGCCGACCGCCACCCCGGCGGTGACGAGGCGGACGGCTTCCTTGGTCAGAAACATCAGGGTGGGTCGGCCCGCTTCGGCGGCGGCGACGGCGACGAGGAACGCGACGGTGACCCGTTCGGGGTCTTCCATGCCGGTGATCAGGCTGACGACGGCCTTCTGCGCCATGACGGTCTCCTTCGGGTCAGATCTTGTGGGCGGACAGGGTGATGGCGCGCACGCCGTACTCGCGGCTGGCGTTCTGCGCCTGGGTGGTGAGGAACTGGTACTCGGGGACCTCGCGGACGGTGTCGATGCCCAGGCCGGCCTTCTCGATCGCGGCCCGGTAGTCGACCTCGGGGGCGGCGCCGCCGATGCAGGCCGACCACAGGTCGGCGTTGCACGTCACCGTCTCGGGCAGCGGGGCGGGTGGCGACGATGTCGGCCAGGGCGAGGCGCCCGCCGGGGGCCAGCACGCGGGCGGCCTCGACGAAGACGCGGGCCTTGTCCGGGCACAGGTTGACCACGCCGTTGGAGATGACCACGTCGAACGAGGCGTCGTCGAACGGCAGCTCTTCCAGCCGGCCGTCGACGAACCGGATGTGCGTGGCGCCGGCGCGCAGCCGGTCGGCCTTGGCACGCTGGGCGTCGGTCATGTCGATGCCGGTGACCTGCCCGGTCGGCCCGACCCGGTGGGCGGCGGCGAACGAGTCGGTGCCCGACCCGCTGCCCAGGTCCAGCACCCGCGCGCCCGGGGCCAAGGCGGCGAGGTCGAGGGCGTACCCGACCCCGGCGAACGACGCGAGGGCCTCGGCCGGGACGGCGTCGAGCAGGTCGGCCGGGTAGCCGAGCCGCTCGGCCAGGGGCCGGCCGAGCGGGAAGTGGAACTCGGCGGACGGCTGCTGCGCCACCTGCCGGTAGAGCGCCTTGACCTGGCGGACCAGTTCGGACGTGTCGAGCTTGGTCGGAGCGGGCATCGGGGCCTCCGTTCAACTAGTCAAGCGATTGATTGAACTCTGGTATGTGCCGACCCGAGGGGTCAAGGGCCGATCGGCCAACGAGCCGGTTAGCCGACCAGCGTGTGCCCGTTCGGTGGACGGACGGCCGTGACGACAGGGCATATTCAGGGCTGACAGCGCACAATTCCCACCCCGACACGAGGCGCCAGGCGGCCGAACCCGGCGCACTCATTCAATGATTTCCTTGAGTTGTTGCTATGGTGGGGTCGAGGATCGACTGATGGGCGGGAACGGCGATGGGTAACCGGGCGACGAAAGACGCGCTCTACGACGGCTTCTCCGTGGTGGCCAAGGCATTGGCGAACGGGCGCCGCGCCGAGATCGTCGACGTGTTGAGCCAGGGTGAACGCTCGGTGGAGGACCTCGCCGCCGAGATCGGGCAGAGTGTCGCCAACACCTCCCAGCACCTGCGTCATCTGGCCGGCGCCGGGCTGGTCCGCACCCGCCGCGACGGCAACCGGGTCATCTACGCCCTCACCGGCCCGCGGATCGGGCAGTTGTGGGTCACGCTGCGCGCGGTCGCCGCCGACCACGTCGCGCAGATTGACCGGCTGGCCGCCGCCTACCTCGGCGACCGCGACGGCCTGGACACCATCAGCCGTGACGAGCTGGCCCGCCGGCTGCGCACCGGCGAGGTCGTCGTCCTCGACGTCCGCCCGGTCGCCGAGTACCAGGCCGGGCACATCCTCGGCGCCCGCTGCGTGCCGATCACCGCGCTGCACGCCGAACTCGACCGCCTCGCCGACGGCCAGGAAGTCGTCGCCTACTGCCGCGGCCCGTACTGCGTCTACGCCGATGACGCCGTGCGGGAACTGCGCCGCCGCGGCGTGCCCGCCCGCCGCCTGCAAGACGGCTACCCCGAATGGGTCGACGCCGGCCTCCCTACCGCCTCCAGCTAGGGGAGTTGACGTGAGCATCGAACCCGACGCGCTGATCCCGCTCGTCGATGAGGGACTGGGTAACAGCGCCTACCTGCTCGACCTGGGTGACGGTCGGGCCCTCGCGGTGGACCCGCCCCGCGACCTGCGCGCCCTCCAAGCCCGCGCGGAGCGGCGGGGGCTGCGAGTGGGCTACGCGGCGGACACCCACCTGCACGCGGACTTCCTCACCGGCGCCCGCCAGCTCGCCGCCGACCACGGCGCCACCATCCTCGCCTCCGCCGCCGGGCACCGCCGCTTCGACCACCGCGCGCTGCATGAGGGTGACGAGGTCGACCTCGGCGGGCTGACTCTGCACGCCGTCGCCACACCCGGGCACACCGACGAGCACCTGTCGTTCCTGCTCCGCGATGGCAACGATCCGGTCGGGGTGTTCACCGGCGGGTCGCTGATCGTCGGCTCGGCCGCGCGTACCGACCTGCTCGGGGCCGACCGCACCGAGGAACTGGCCCGGGCCCAGTACGCCTCGCTGCACCGCCTCGCCGCCCTGCCCGACGCGACCGCGGTGTGGCCCACCCACGGCGCCGGCTCGTTCTGCTCCGCCCCACCCGGCGCCGCGCGTACCTCCACCATCGGCGCCGAAAAGGCCACCAACGCGCTGTTGCGGGCACCGGACGCCGACACTTTCGTCGCCCAACTGCTGTCCAGCCTCGGTTCGTACCCTCGCTACTTCTCGTGGCTGGCCGAGATCAACCGCAACGGCCCCGACCTCATCACCACCGAACCCACCCTGGCCGCCCTCGACGCGGCGACCGTGCGACGGCTGCTCGCCGACGGGGCCGTGGTGGTCGACGTGCGCCCGGTGCGCGACGTCGCCGCAGGACACCTTCCCGGCGCGGTCGCGATCCCGCTGCGGGAGCAGTTCGCCACCTGGCTCGGCTGGCTCCTCGACCCCGCGATCCCGATCGTCATCGTGCGCAACCCCGACCAGGACCCCGCCGACATTCTCTGGCCGGCACTCACCATCGACTTCACCAACGTCGCCGGAGAACTGACCGGCGGCATCCCCGCCTGGCGGGCCGCCGGCGGCCCCCTCGTCACCACGCCGCTGCTTCGGCCGGACGGCGTGGCCGGGTCGGTGCTCGACATCCGCCAGCAGAGCGAATACGTCGCCGGGCATGTGCCCGACGCCGTCCACATCGAACTCGGCGACCTCCCCGGCAAGGCGGATGGTGTGCCGGACGAGGCGGTCACCGTTATGTGCGGGCACGGCGAACGCGCCATGACCGCCGCCACGCTGCTGCGGCGGGCGGGCCACCACCGCGTCGCTGTGCTCGACGGCGGCCCCGACGACTGGGCCCGCGCCACCGGCCGCCCGCTGAAGGAAGGCACGTGACAACTGCCGGCACGCTACGGCTGGGGCTGCGCGCCAACGCCGCCCAGTTCACCCTGCTCGTCACGGTCAACGCCCTCGTCGGCGGCCTACTCGGCTCCGAACGCACCGTCCTGCCGCTACTCGCCGAACGCGACTTCCACCTCGCCGCATACACCACGGCCCTGACCTACATCCTCGCCTTCGGCGCCACCAAAGCGGTCACCAACTTCTTCGCCGGCACCCTGTCCGACCGCTACGGCCGCAAACCCGTTCTGCTCGCCGGCTGGCTCGTCGGGTTACCGGTGCCGCTGCTCATCATCTGGGCGCCGTCGTGGGGTTGGATCGTCGCCGCCAACGTGCTGCTCGGAATCAACCAGGGCCTGGCCTGGTCCACCACCGTCATCATGAAAATCGACCTCGCCGGCCCCCACCGCCGCGGCCTGGCGATGGGGCTCAACGAAGCCGCCGGGTACCTCGCCGTCGCCGGCACCGCCGCCGCCACCGGTGCCCTCGCCGCACAGTACGGACTGCGCCCGGCGCCGTTCCTGCTCGCGCTCGCCTACGCCGCCCTCGGCCTCGGCCTGTCCACGTTCTTCGTCAGAGAAACCCGTGGCCACGCCCACCACGAAGCCACCATCGCCACGAACAGCGCCCACCGCGCCGACCTGCCCACCCGACAGGTCGCCGCACTGGTCTCCTACCGCGAACCCGCCCTCTCATCGGCCGCGCAGGCCGGCATGGTCAACAACCTCAACGATGGCCTCGCCTGGGGCCTGTTCCCCCTGCTGTTCGCCACCACCGGCCTTTCGCTCGGCCAGATCGGCACCCTCGCCGCCCTCTACCCCGCCGTCTGGGGCCTCGGCCAACTCGCCACCGGCCCGCTGTCCGACCGCTACGGCCGCAAACCCTTCATCGTCGCCGGCATGCTGCTCCAAGCCGCCGCCCTCGCCTGGATCGCCGCCGCCGACACGTTCACCGCCTGGGCGCTCGCCGCCATCCTGCTCGGCGCCGGCACCGCCCTCGTGTACCCGACCCTGCTCGCCGCCATCGGCGACGTCGCACATCCCGCCTGGCGCGCCCGCGCCGTCGGCGTCTACCGCCTGTGGCGCGACGGTGGCTTCGCCATCGGCGCCCTGCTCGCCGGCATCCTCGCCGACGCCTACGGCATCCGCACCGCCACCACCGCCGTCGCCGCCCTCACCGCCGCCTCCGGCATCCTCGCCGCGGTTCGCATGTACGAAACCCACCAGCGACGAACAGCACGCCCATCGACCGTCTAACTGCCGACCGCTGCGCCTAACGAACCACGCGGCGGACCCGCACCCTGACCGCCGCGCCATGCCCCGCCCCTGGTCCACCTGGAGCACGCGTTGAGCCGGCTCTGCTCGCGCGGCAGAGGCACCAACCTACGTAAGTCCGCAGACCCCGGAACCCGGCCGCGAGATCCCTGACCAAGGCAACTACCAGGAGAAACGTCCACCCACCTGCACCCATTAACGAGATCAACAGGTGCAGGTTCGTCTCTACCGGGGGCACGTCACAGATCTACAAAACCCAGCGTGATCAGTCGGCGACTGTTGGTCGAAGCGACGTTTCCGCTCGCCTAACGCGTTCTGCTACGACGCGGCCTCGACGCTCGTCGAGGCCGCGTCCGTTTGGCTCTTGAACACGCTGGAACAAGCGGGGTTGCACCCGCACTCGAAGCCGTTGAGCTGAGGAACCTCCGGCATCGCGCGTACGAGCAAGCTCAGAGATGAGGGGCACCGAAGCTTCGACATCCTGGCAGTGACCTCGTACCGCTGGGTGCACGGCCCTGGCGTGAGGACTACTGCCTCTAGGCGGCTAGCTACCTGCCAAGCATGCGCTGTGCTCGCTCGATCCTCTGCCGAAGTCCGTCCTGGAAGTCCGTGTCTTGCTTGCGGTTGGCGATGTGCTCCGCGATGGCGGCGCGGATCACCTCGGCGACCGGCTGGTTGTCGACCGCGGCCACCAAGTCGAGTTCTTCGGCTTGCTCTGAGGCAAGGCGAATCGTCATGGCACGGGCGTCTTTCATGTAACCCATTGTGCCCCACGCAACCACAGTTGGCAAGTTGCTCGGTTACTTGATACCGTGGTTGCTTGATGAGGGGAGCATGCGATGGCCGCAGACGCCGAGTTGAAGCACTACAACATCCAGATCGATCGGCAGCACTACAAGGTCGAGGTGTCGACGCTGACCGGGGCCGAGATCCGGCAGCTACCCCAGCCGCCGATCGGGCCGGACCGCGATCTCTTCGAGGTCGTGCCGGGCGGCTCCGACCGCAAGATCGGCGACGCGGACGTGGTCCAGATGCGCGATGGGCTTCGTTTCTTCACCGCGCCGGGCCAGATCAACCCCGGCGACCGGCCCGAGCGGTGAAGGGTTGACTTGACCGTGACCTTGCCAGCGTCCGACATCGCGTACTTCGAATCCCGCGGCATCACCTACGAGGTGACCAGCGAGGCTGGCCTGACGTGCGTGATCCTAACGGACTGGCCGCTTCCGGTCGGCTACGAGCCCGAAAAGGCCGACCTTCTCATTCAGCTCACCCCGCAATATCCCGACGTGCCGCCCGACATGTGGTGGTTCGATCCGGCTGTGCGCCTCAAGAGCGGCGCGACGATCCCGAACGCGGACATGCCGCAGTCGTGCTGCGGACGTGTCTGGCAGCGCTGGTCGCGGCACCTGCAGCCCGGCCAGTGGCGGTCGGGAATCGATGGGCTGGAAAGCTACCTCGCGCTGATCCGGACCGATCTGGAGAAGTATGTACCGAGGCTGGCGCCGTGAGCAGCACGCTCGTCCTGCCGACAGACCTGATGGCACAGCTAGACGCGGCCCTTCGGGAACCCGATGAGTCTGCGGCGGTCCTTCTGGTCAGCGTCGTCGAGACCGATGAGGGTCTGCGGCTGCTCGGCCGAGAGCTCTGGTGGGTACCCGATCACGGGTACGCCCGGCGGGAGCCCGACCGGTTGACGATCACCAGTAACGGCTACGTCGCGGCGCTGGCCCGGGCGGAGGCCATCGGCGCAACTGCTGTGTGGCTGCATACCCATCCCGCGCCGGACTCCTCGCCGCACCCCAGCAGACATGATCACAAGGTCAACGAACAGTTGGCCGAGACCTTCCGGGTACGAACCGGTAGCGCGTACTACGGCTGGATGGTCGTGGCGCCGAACGGCGCCGGGCTGAGGTTCACCGGAGAACTCGGTACGGAGGAGCAGCGGACGGTCATCAGTCGACTGTGGACCGTCGGTGACCGCTGGACCATGGTGCGAAACCATGGATCGGCCGATCGCTCGCTTCCCGCCGCATTCGACCGCAACATCCGGGCGTTCGGCGGCGACGTACAAGCCGTTCTGGCCGACCTGCGGGTCGCGATCGTGGGATGCGGCGGAACCGGCTCAGCGGTCGCCGAGCAAGTCACCCGCCTGGGCGTCCGGCAGCTCCGGCTGTTCGATCCGAAATGCCTCAGCGAAAGCAACCCCACCCGCGTCTACGGCTCGACACCGGCAGATGTCGGCCGACCAAAGGCCGAAGTCCTCGCCGATCACCTACGCCGCCTCGCCCCCGACGCCCAGGTCGAAGCGAAGGTCACATCGATCACGACCTCCCCGGCAGCGCGGGACCTTACCGGCAGCGATGTGATCTTCGGCTGCACCGACGACAACGGTGGGCGGCTCGTCCTCTCGCGGCTGTCGAGCTACTACCTGGTGCCCGTCATCGACTGCGGCGTCCTGCTCACCAGCGACGCGTCAGATCAGCTCGTCGGCATCGACGGCCGCGTCACAACCCTGACACCCGGATCGGCGTGCCTGGTCTGCCGCGACCGCATCGACATGGCCCGCGCCCTCAGCGAGGCGTTGTCCCCAGAGGAACGGGCGCGCCGTCAGGCGGAGGGGTACGCAGTCGCGCTCCCCGGGGTCGAGCCGGCGGTCGTCACCTACACCACCGCCGTGGCGGCGGCCTCGGTCAGCGAGTTGCTGGAACGCCTGATCGGCTATGGGCTGACACCACGGCCCAGCGAGCTACTTCTACGTTTCCACGACCGGGAGATCTCCACCAACCTGGCGCTGCCGCGGCCTGGCCACTACTGCGATCCCGAGCGCGGGCTGCTCGGCACGGGCCATGTGCACCCATTCCTGGACATGACATGGTCGGACTAGGCCGAGTGGGGTGGTGGCATTGGTGGCCGCGACGACGCTGGCGGATCGTCGCGTCCGTGTCAGCAGCAGACGAGGTGCCCACACGCCTGCCCCGCCACGGCGTGGTGACAGTCGGCGACGCCCCAACCTGCAAGTGGATCGCATTCGACTGTCCCTGCGAGACCCGTCATCGGATCATGCTCAACGGAGACGCCAACCGTCGCCCGCGGTGGCGGATCGTGCGACGGTCCCCTCTCAGTCTCCATCCCAGCATCGACGCGCTCGGCTCGAACGGCCGATGCCACTACACGATTCGCAACGGCAACCTGCACTGGGTGCCAGAAGACGAAGGACGAGCGTGACCGACAGCCACGAAGCGGGTCCGACCAAGATGCGAACGCCGATGTACGAGGCGTTCCATGCGGCCCAATACCAGCGACAGGAACTCATCCGCAAGATCGAGGCTGAAACCAGCCGCACACTGGTCTGCTACGTCTCCGGACCGGCATCGGCCGTCGACCGGGACGACATCATTGGCCTGGTCGAATTGCTCCACAACGTCCCCCAGGACACCAACGTCGACCTCCTGCTTCACACCGGAGGCGGTGACATCGATGCGGCCGAGAAGTTCGTCAGCCTGCTACGACGAACCGTCGGAACCGGAGAACTCCGCGTCGTCGTACCCGACTTCGCCAAAAGCGCCGGCACCCTCATCGCCCTCGGCGCCGATGCCATCATCATGAGCGACAGCTCAGAACTCGGACCAATCGATCCCCAGATCGTGCTCGGCGACGGTAACGGCAACCTAATCCGCCACTCCGTGCAAAACTACCTGGACGCGTACGCCCAATGGAGCGCCGCACTCGCCAAGGATCCGGCCAACCTCACCGCGCAGCTCATGCTCGCCAAACTAGATCCGGCGCGGCTGACGCTGTTCGAGTCGGTGAAGTTGCGAGCCCAGCAACTCGCCGAGAACCACCTCAAGCGCGGCATGTTCCAGAAGCAACCCGGCCCATGGACGGCGATTCCTGTCAAGCTGCTGGACACGAAGACGTACCCAGCCCACGGCCAGATGATCGACTATGAAGCCGCCCAGCAGCTTGAACTGGTCGTGACCTACCTACCGCCGACCAACGAGGTGTGGCGCATGTACTGGAAGCTGTACTGCCAACAGCGGCTCGCGGTGCAGGACAAACAGAAGCTCTTCGAGTCCAACTTTGCATCACTACCAATGGAAAGCACCACGCGTCAGTAGCTGCCCATCGCCGCATAACCGTGGACGGGACCCGGCGAAGCCCGGCACCCGCAGCATCACCGAGGTCCGGGGCGAGGAGGACCTCGCCGGCATCGCGATCGGCAAGGCCGGCCGGGCCGGCCTTGGCACGGGCGGCATGGCCACCAGGGTCGACGCGGGCCGCGGCCCACTCCGGGGTACCAGTGGTGCTGACCTCCGCCCCCCTGCAGCCTCGGCATTGGCTGGTGAAGCGGTTGGGGACAACTCTTCCACCGGGTACGCGCCCGTCCGGCCGCATGGCTGTTCTGGCTGGCACACGCCACTGCCCCGTGCGGGAGGCTCCATACCTGGACGCGGGGCGCGGTGCAGGCGGTGGTGGGCCGCCGGGCGTCTCTGCTGGCGGCCGGCATCACGGCCTGGACGACGTCACGTCCGGCGATCCTGTGGACCTGGTCGATGCTGGGGCCGACCGGTCGCGGACCTTGGGGCTGCGCCATGTTGCGCCGAACGCCGACATCCCTGGGTGGCTGGTCGTGAACGGACGGCCCTCATAAGTAAGGCAAGATAAACCCGAAACCGAGAGGGGCTCCATGGGCGGAGCGTGGCTCGATTGGGATGGCAAGTCTACGGACGGACATCAAAGCAGGCTTTCCTGGCCATTCGAAGTGCGCCGCAAGCGTGCATAGTCGAGTAGTTCGGATGCCCGCACGTTCTTAGCGTGCCATTCGCGCACAATGCTCTCGCCCAGTAGTACGTAATACCATTGCATGTTACCTCGGAGGCTGGGCTCTAGAGCGTTGATCTGCTCGCACCAGGCGACGGCGGCCCGCTGCTTGCGCTTGACGTTCTCGTCACTCAGCGCAAACTGCGCCTTGGTCTCGACGACGTACACCTCCTCGGCTGTGCGGACGAGGAAGTCGGGCGAGTATTGGGCGGGCATACCATCGGCTTTTAGGTACGGTCTGCGGAGGAAGTCGTGCCTGTACTCGTGGACCTTGATTAGGGCCTCGATCTTGCTGTCCTGGTCGGCCCACTCGATGAACAATCGTTCCAGTCCGCCGCCTTTGCTCGGCACTGGGAGCCGGGGGTAGATGCACTTGTTCACATCGACCGCAGAACTGCTACGCACGGGGATCGTCTTCACCACGGACATGAGGCGGTACTTCACCTCGGCCTCAGCGACCTGCTGGCTGGCTTGCAGTTCGGTCAGCTTGGTGGCGAAGACACCGGCGATGCTGTGCGCTACGTCGTCGAGCAGCAGAACACGCCAGTTCTCACCGGCGAGCGGATCGAACCCGGTGCCGAACAGACGGTTGCGGATGTAGGTGTCGAGCCATCCGGTGAGCAGAGGCCGATACGCTTGCAAGATCGGGTACTGGCTAATCGACTTGTACTTGCCTGCACTGCTGGTCATGTTGCGGCCGAGCGCCTCGGTGATGCGCAAAGTCATCCGTGATAGGTAGTCGTTATACCCGGTGGCCGTGAGGACGCCGCCATCGACCCGGTAGTCGCCGAACTGGGTTCCGGTCTGCTGGTCCTCCGAGACGAACCGGTCACCCTTGCCGACGTGCTTGAGCAGCCAGTCAAGCTGGTATTTGCTCGTGGACAGGCTCATTGGGTCGACGCTGGGCTGCTTCAGCTCCTCATCGGCGTCACGGACAATGATGGGCACCTCGAAGTCGTACGCCTGGTAACCCTCCCGCAGGTCGACGTGTTCGAGATCGCCGGTGGCCTTCTTCTGATCGGCGTCATCGCCCACCTCTGCGACAAGGCCGTCGGCGACCAAGTTGTCGTAGAAGTCGCTGAAGGCCGGGTGCTCGACGACAAACAGCACGTCGAAGTAGTTGTTCGGCTCCAGCCGCTTCGTCATGCGCTCGCGCGTCTCGCGCTTCATCTCGTCGATCTCGTTATCACCGCGCCACATCAGGCGCAGACCACGGCCGATCGTCTGCTCCAGCAGGATCGACGCCCGCGAGGAGCGCAGCGGCACGACGACGCAGATGTTGTTCACGTCGAAGCCCTCACGCAGCATCAGTACGCTGACGATCACCTTCGGCTGCTCGTGCCGGTCGATGTCGAACAGCCGCTCCTTGATCGGCTCCCATTCCTTCGGCCCTAGCTCGGCCTTCCGACCCGAGTCGACTTGGAGGATGTCGTCCTCGGACAGGCCGGTGGTCTGCAGGAATTCGACGACATGCGGGGTGACGTTGGTATCCTCGCAGACGACCAGCAGCTTCGGGTGCTTGGTCTTGTCGACTTGGGCGAACTGGCCTTCGAGAATCTGGAGCTTTTTCAGGCCAGCGCGCAGCATGACCCGCTGGCCGTTCGACAGGCCGGTGACCCGGCCCCTGTCATCGCGCTCCGCCCGGAAGTCGAGCGGCAGCGACGCGACCTCCTTCCGCTTGTCCAGCGCCAGGGACTTCACGAGCCCCTGGCGCATCGCAGTGCTCAGATCGAAGTCGACGACGATGTGCGGGAACCATTGCCTGTTCCGGTTCTTGCCGGACCCGACCTCGTTGTACGGGGTGGCCGAGAAATCCACCTGGACGAACTTGCTGCCCTTCGTCGAGGCGATCTCGGTAAGGCTCTTTTGCCACTCGACATCGGTCACCTCGTCGAATCTGCGCACCTCATGGATGTGGTGCGCCTCGTCGTTGAAGACCAACAGGTCTTGCAAATCGACTAGGGCCTGCAACGGGCCGCCCCGGAGGTAGCGGCGATCCAGCGTGTCCAAGGCGTTCCCCGCCGCGGTGCCTGGCGTCAGAGGGAAGATGCTCTCGACCGCCTCCTTCGGGTCAACCGTCACCCCCGGCGCGACTACGTCGTCCTCGTCGATGTCGTCGTCTCCGACAAAGTCGGGGTCTTCCTGCCCCGCGAGCAGGTGCCAGTTGGTTACGGCGACCATCCCTGACCCGGTGACCTTCCGGCCGATCTCTGTCTTGGCGACGACCGAGGACTGAAGGAAGCCGAACGCCGCCGTGCGGTGGTTCTCCGGCACAAACAGGTCGCGCTGGGCGTAGATATCGCTCGTCTCAAAGTCCCGCTCGCCCTCTCGGAGCTTGCCGAGAAACGAGTCGAGCAATCGCTCGTAGACGATCAGACCGGGTGCGACAAGGAGAAAGTTGCTGGTGAACCGGTCGTCCGTCGGCTCAGCGATCTTGTTGAGGTATTGCCATAGCAGCAGCGCGTTGAGCACCCACGTCTTGCCGGTGCCGGTAGCCATCCTTGCAGCGTACTTGGGGTGGCCGTGGCGCGACCGGCTGACTTCGCCCATCGTGCTCCCGCCGATCAGCGCCTCGGGAGCCACGGCGTCGTACATGTCGCGAAGGGTCGGTGGATATAGAACCTCGTGGGCGTAGACGATGTGCAGGATCGCCGTGCGCTGGCCCTCATGGAAGTTTAGGAACCGGCTGTCGCAGTAGTCCTGCTCGAACCAGAACCGCAGCAGCTCTGCCGTCGTCGGAGTCACCTGGCTCGTCAGCTCACACGGTTCGCCAGCGACGATATCCGGAATCTGTTCATCGACGATCCGGGCCAGCGCCGTCGCGAGCGGGAACGGGTCACGTGCCGGACTCACGAGCCGACCTCGACGCCTTCGACAACGACATCGGACTCGAAGCCGAACACGTCCACTGCCCGAACACAGACCTTCCGTGGCCCCTCGTGTGGCGGCAGTAAGATAGCAGCAGTCGTGACGACGCGCAGCTCATCGTCGTCGTTCTCGGTATTCCCCCGATAGTCTTGCCAGACCGACCGGAAAACCTCACCGTCGTAGTCCGGGTCAACAGCCCAGTATTCGATTAGGGCCAGTGGCTCAGAGTTCATCACGTACCGCAGCTCCGTGCGGTTCTTCTCATCGAGATTGATCGCTTCCGGGGACAGCAGGACGTAGTTCATCAGACTGACCCGTAGCTCCTCACCGTCGGCTGTGGCCTTGCGGGAGTCGACCCGGGCTTGTAGGTACTGCAGGCTGGCGAAGCGGACCTCGGTAGCCAGCTTGTCCGCGCCCTTCTTCTTCAGGCGGTCGAGCAGGTCAGGTGGGATGACGAGCACCTCGAGTCGATCATCGTTCAAGTCAGCGATGTCCTGGCCGATGCCCGCCGAGAAGTTCCAGCCCAAGACAACCACCTTGTCGAAGCCACCGAGCTTGCTGTCCCGGTACCCCTGTGCTCGACGCAGGGTCGAGGCTGTGGTCAGACGTGCGGGACTGTCCGCATAGACCAACGTCCGGGAGGCAGGCAATCGGCCCAGGCTGCCGTTGACGTTTTCCTCTGGAGACAGTGGGAGCGCTCCGAACAGGTTCAGAACGACCTTGGCGAGGTCGCCGACCCGGTATTTGCGTCCCAGCGTGGACCGCGCCTGCTCGACTTGATAGTCGCCTATTGCTTGGTACAAGAACGGCTTCGCACCCTGGTCGATCAACCGCTTGCGTGTGATCATTGTCGCTGGCTTACCCAGGTCGGTTGTCAGCCATTGTCGCCCAGTACGTTCAGCTACCACGGCGGTAGTCCCGGAGCCACCAAAGAAGTCTGCAACGAGCCCACCTGGCGGGCAGGATGCGTTGATCACTCTTTCTAGCAGGCGTTCCGGCTTCTGCGTCGTATACCCGACCCGCTCAGGGTCTTTCTGTTGGAGGTGCGACAGGTCAGTCCATACATCCGGTGGCGTGATCTTCTCGTCCTCGTAATAGCGATAGATCTTGCCAGCAGACTTTATCGAGAAGTACACCCGCCCGTCTTCGTCAATCTCGCGCTTCATGTTGTTGCGCTTTCTATCGCCGCGTACCTCTCCGACGGCCTCTAGGTCAAAGAACCAGTCGTCAGTCTTTGTGTAGGCGTACAACGTGTCATGCTTCTTGGAGAATGCGTTTACCTGCCGACCTCCCGACTGGTAATGCCAAACAATCTCATTCAAAAGCCGATCACGACCAAAAACCTCGTCCAGAATGACCTTGGCGTATGCCCCCACGTGCCAGTCAATATGGAGGTAGAACGTGCCAGTCGGGGCCAGAAGCTCTCGCATGAGTACCAGCCTGGGCGTGATCATCGCGAGGTACGAGGCCGTCCCGTCCGACCAGGTATCCGAGTAAGCGAACTGCTCGATGACGGTCGGCTTCTGCTCGATGGTCGCGCCTGGCAGCGTGATCTTGGTTCGGTAGTCGGCCTTCGAGTCGAACGGTGGGTCGATATAGATGAGGTCGACCTTGCCCCGGAGGCTGGGGGTTTCCTCGTCACCGGCGAGCAGCGCCGCCATCGCGAGTAGGTTGTCGCCGTAGATCATCCGGTTGGGTGACTCCCCCGCCTCCGTGCTGCGCGTGGCGTGAAACAGGTCGTATGCGGCAGTGTCCTTGGACGGGATGACCAACTCGCGCGTCTGGAGTGTCACCCGGTTGCGGCCTTCGAGCTGTTCGAGAATCTGGGACGCCTGCCGCTTGCCAGCAGCGACGATGCCAGGCAACTGTTCGAGCAGCGACTTGCTCATGATTAGACCGATCACTCCATGTCGAGCATGCGACCGCAGCACACGCTGCAGGCGGCATCACCCTACCGCCGACTGACGCGCTCACGTGGTCACGCAACGTATTTGGGCCGGTTCGACGCCTGACGCCAGACAGCCAGTCCGGGCCGCCTAGCGGCCGGACCAGCCGGATTCCCCAGGCAGCCGCAAGCCCGTCGAACCGTGCCGCGCGATGCGCCAAGCTGTGCACATGACCAGGCGGAACGGGATAGCCCGCTGCACGGCACCTCGACGATGTCCGGCGCCTGCGCGCCGGTGAGCCAGTGCATCGGACGCCGGTTTCCGACGTATGACGCGAACCGGACTATGCGCGGGTCGGCCGCCGCCCACGCGAGCAGCGTGGCGAAGACGAGCAGACCGAAATGACCAGGCGAGCTGCACATGGGGGTCACGAGCGAACGGCACTGGGGCGCGCACGAGACCGCCCACGTCAACCGTGTGCTCCGGGAACGCCCATCGCACGAGTGTGGCCAGCAGACCGGTGACGGGTAGGGTGGGCAGAGATCGCCAAGTTCCGGTTCGGCAGTGTGCCGAACCTACATACGATCGTCCGCCCGTCGTCGTCCACAATGAGTCGTGGCTTCAACCAGTCGCGTGGCTGCACTGCTGCATGCCAACGCCAAAGAGTTACGTGCTCGTTTCGAAAAGTCGGCAGCTGCCACTGGGCACGCCGGCAGTAAGGGCGCTGTTCGCGAGGACTACCTCGTTGACTTCTTGTCTGAGCATCTGCCGGGCGCCGTCGCAGTTTTTGGAAGCGCAGAGATCATGACCGCTGATGGGCAGCTCTCACCCCAGTGTGATGCCGTGATCGCCGATCCGGGTACGCCCCCCTTCTTCTCGGAGAAGCACGTTGACCGCCCGAGGTCACGTCCATGCTGTGACTTTCAGTCCTACTTGTCACCACCGGGGCGCCGTGAGCTTGCGTTCGGTTCGCTTCTTTCAGCGATAGTTGGCACTGGTTTTCAGGGGTAGTTGTCACCTGGTGAGGTTTTCGGTGTTGTTGTCACCGTCTCGGCGTGTCTCCGTGCCATCGGGACGGTCATCTACTTCGATGGCTTCGTGGGTGTTGTCGACCGAAACGCATCTGAGCGGCGATCGGCTGGGGCGGCGGTTCCGGCTCTATTGTGGTCGCATCGTTGCGGATGGGATGAGCTGGCTGTCTGTTCTGGCGGACTGGGCGACGTACGAGGCGCCTTGAACCTGGGTCAGGACTGGGCGAGTCGTTGGGCGGCGACGTGGCGGTATGTGGGCGACGAGGTGACCTGCGCTGTTCGTGATCTGGGTGGCATGCCGGCGACGGGATGCCAGCCGGTGCGCCGGTTCTCGTGGCGACGTGCCCAGCGGCACCGTGCCGGGCTGCAGTTTCTGGTGAGCACTGGCCGTCACCACGGGTTCGAGTCGTTGGAGGAGGCCCGACTGCTGCTCGCGCTGGACTTTGCCGGTGATCTGGTCGACGTGCTCGCGCAGCCGCTGCGGCTGCGGTATGTGACCAACGAGGGTCCGCGGGAGCACATCCCGGACTTCCTCGCCTGCGCCCGGACCGGGCGTTGGCTGATTGATGTTCGGCCGGCTGCTCGGGTGGGGAGGGAGGACCTGGTGGCCTTCGCCGCGTCGGCTGAGGTGGCGTCGATGCTGGGCTGGCGCTATGTGGTGGTGACTGGCTGGAAGCCGCACGTGGCGACCACCTTGGACACGCTGTCGGCGCAGCGTCGTGCGTTGACGGACCGGTTGGGCATGGTGGATGAGTTGTTGACTGCAGTCGCTGCCGGGCCGCGCCCGTTCGGCGAGCTGGCCGCGCGCAGTGTCGCGCCGGCGGTGGCGCGGGCCTACTTGCTGCACCTGTTGTGGCATCGGAGGTTGGGTGTTGAGCTGGGCCGTCCGCTGGGCGACGCCAGCCTGGTATGCGCCGGCGGGGGCCGGACATGGTGAGCGGCGTGACGGCGGCTTTGGACCTTGCGCCATGCGCTGGGGTGGTACTCGACGGCGCGGAGTGGGTTGTCCAACGGGCCGAACCGCAGTACGGCCGTGCGGTGTTGGTGTCGGCCGGCGGTGATCGGTTGCCGGTGACCTTCCGGTTCCTGATCAACCACCCCGGCTGTCGGCAGTCAACACGCCGCACTGCGGTGCCGGCCGCGGACCGGGGCCGGCAACCTGCCGGGGTGGCCGACTTGACGCCGCAGCAGCGGGAACTGGTGGCACTGCGAGTGGCGCACCTGCTTGAAGTGGAGACCGGATTCCGCAGCGGCGACCCGCTGCGGCCTGGACCGGACGAGCCCAAGGCGTGCTACGACCCGGCGACCACAACCCGGACCCAGCGCCGACGGTCGAAGGCCGCCGAGCTGGCCGCCGTCGACCGTGACCAGGCCCGGCTGCTGGGGTTGGAGCGGGCGAGCTACCGCACGCTGCTGCGGTGGGAGATCAGCCGTCGCCGGTTCGGTCCGGTGGGCTGCGCGGATGACCGGTGGCTCCGGGCCGGCGGTGGCCATCCCAGTGTTGGCGAGCAGGTCCGCGAGGCGATCCACGTGGTACGCGCTGAGACGTTGCACCGCTCGCGGGTCAGCATGCGCACCCGGGAACGGATGATCCACCAGTACGTGCGGGAACAGTACGGCCCGGACGCGCAGGCGGCGATCCCGAGCTACGGCACGTTGTGGCTGGTCTGGCGGGAGTGGTTCGGACCCGGCGGCGCCCGGCAGCGATACGCGCGCACGGCTGAGCTGCCCACCAGCGGCGGGCACGTGGTGGTGCACCGCCCGGGACAGGTCGTCGCGTTGGACACCACGATCCTGCCGGTCAAGGTCCGCGAGACGGTGTTCGGCGAGCCGGTCTCGGTGCACCTAACCCTCGGTTTGGACGTGTACACGCATTCGCTGGTGGCATTTCGGCTGACGTTGGTGTCCGACAGCGCGGTCGATGTGGCGATGCTGCTGCGGGATGTGACGATGCCGCTGCCGATGCGCCCGGATTGGGGCGAGGACATGGCCTGGCCCTACCCCGGCCTGCCGGCCGCGGTGGTGGCCGAGTTCGCCGGCTACCACGTGGCCGGTCTGCCGTTCTTCGCACCAGAGACGGTGACCACCGACCATGGCAGCGTCTACCGGAACCATCAATTGGTCGAGGTGCAGCGGGTACTGGGCGCCAACATTCTGCCGGCCCGCGTGCTTCGCCCGACCGACAAACAGGTTGCTTCATACTGCGCTCCTTGTGGTTGATGCGGACGTGGTTTCGGTCGTGGTGGGGTTGCGGGGTGGGCGGCCGATGCGTGGCCGGGGCAGGTTGGGGTCGGGTAGCTGGTAGAGGTACTC
>WNGF01000705.1_pt1 | contig 49244 bp, 66 predicted proteins | sample 5400641 | NCBI WGS metagenome assembly WNGF01 (sample SAMN13153371, study PRJNA577476) | soil metagenome | isolation source: 80 cm soil or saprolite under grassland replicate 2 | place: USA:California | collected 2016-06-15 | reverse complement strand
CGTCGGCGGCGGCGTCGGCGGCGGCGGCGGCGGCGGCGTCGGCGGCGGCGGCGGCAGCGGCGGCGGCGGCGGCGGCGTCGGCAGCGGCTTCGGCGGCGGCGGCGTCGGCAGCGGCTTCGGCGTCGGCGGCGGCGTCGGCAGCGGCGGCGGCGGCGTCGGCGGCGGCGTCGGCAGCGGCTTCGGCGGCGTCGGCGGTACAAACAATGCGCACTTTCTTCGACAGCTTCTTTTTTGTCCACACTCCGAGAGCTTCACGCCACTTATTCACAAGCCCAATTACCGTGTCGTCAGACACGGCGTTGCTCGGTTTCAGCCAAGGAATTGATTGCCACGCAACCGTCGATTCCCGCATGGCGAGGATACGTTCGGCGAAATCATTACCGAAAATGTCCGCAAGCGTTAGTTCCTTGATGATCGTGAACCTCTTGACGCGACACTTTTGATCGTCACATTCGATAATGTCCGTCGTAACAACCTTACCTTTAAACCAGCGCCAAGGACGATGTGATGAATTTGCGAATTGGATTGTTTTGCGCGCCGTCGGCGAGACGTGAATGCCGTGGCCGCATATATGACCATTGGCCGGTGCGGCGTCAAGAACTTCAACAGACTTTCCGGACTTCATTGCAGCGTGATAGTCTATTGTGCCAGTGCAAAAATCTGTGCCATCTGGCCGCGTGCATTTGTAAAAGGTTTTACTGGAAATTGTTTTCATGACATGTCCCCTGAGTTAAAACGCACTGCAACTGAACAGCGTTGCCCTGTGCTGGAAGTATAGCGCGTGACCACTAAAAATCAAACAAGCCTCGCCAAAATTGGTTTGGCGGCATGGTGTAGGGGGGTCTACACCATTGCCGCCTGGATACGTTATGCGATAGCCGGGCTTGGCGGCGTGGTGTTGGCCGTGATGGCGCTGGCGAGAGCGTCGGCGGACGCCTTGAGCTTGTCGGATAGCGCTTGGACTTTCGCGGGGTCGGATTTCGCGGCGGCGAGGTCGGAGGCGATGCCCTGGATCAGCAGCACCGCCGACGATTCAATGTCGGTGTTGGCCTTGACCTGGGCTTCGAGTTCTTCGAGGGAACCGTGCATGACAACTCCTTGGAAAAGTAGGACATCGAGCTTCCGCTCAATGCGACGAAACATCGTCTTAATCTCGTGATCGTGCATGACTTCATCCTATCGAATCGGCGGCCCCCAGCGAAAGAGCGGTTGCTGATTCACCAGCGCCAGAAGCATGAAGATGAGCAACAATACCACAAGGGTCACGAAGATCAACCGGATCGCATTGAATAACAGCGGCATGCTCGGAACCTTGCCCTCCCAATACCCGATCAAAAACCAAAGCAGCCCGAGAACGCCGGCGCAGACGAGCATGAACACGACGGCCATCACGACAAATTGCAGATCGAACATCACTCGCCGCCTTTCTGAAAAGCCGGTCCAGCAAGGCTATCCCTACGCTCCCTGGACCGGCCCATTGTGCGGATCAAGAGCTTGCCCACGTTGGCTCACAACGGGCAGTCACTCTTGACCGTGACCGCTAACCCTTTCCGTCGAGGACATCTCCGAATCCCGCCCGTGCGCCGGGCAGTCGATCCGGCGACTACGTACGTGACTCAACCATGATCTGAAGATTTCGCCGACGCCGCTGCCACAGCAATAGCTCCGGCTGGCAACTCTCGAATTTCAGCCGTCAGAAATTCGGCACCACCACTCTCCCAGGATGACAATGCGATGCTAACATCCACTTCAACCCCATCTTGACGAATTGCCGTGGTCTGGAGTGGCTTCGCCGGATCCACTTGACGAATATCGTCTTTGATCTTGGCGAGGCCTTGCCGGTAGCTTTCCTTGAGCCTCTCGGGAATCAGAGCATCGACGTTTTTGCCGCGGAGTTGTTGTGGCAGCCAGTGCAAGAGCGGCCCGACCTGGGCGCTGGCTTCACGAATAGTGCCATCCAGCGAAGTGATGATGATCGCTGGCGTGGTGATCCCCGGATGAGCGTCCTTGCCGATAAGCTGCAAGCGCCTGATATCAGTCGTGAGTTGAATTACGACTCCCTCTTGTTTGGCGAGTCGTTCGGCCGATTCGCCATACTTTTTGAGGCAATCACGCTCGGCTTCATAAAGCTTGTCCACCTTATCCTGCATTCTTGACATTTCAGAATCTTGACGAGCAACGATGCGCTCCCATTCGGCGATTGCATCGGAGCGCGCCTGTTTTCGCAGATCATTTTTCGTCTTCAGCAGCGTCACAATCCAGGCTCCTATGGCAGGAATGGCAATGATAATCGCTCCGACTAAGCCGCTGGTGATTTCATCAGCAAAAAGCATCGTGCTATCCCTCAACTGCCGTAGAAGCTATTCCGTTGGTGAACTCCCTCGAGCGCCATCAGCTTCTTATAGTTGCCCAAGTCGGGAATAATGGGGTGCCCTTCGTTGGTGTACTCCACGCTGATCCCGTGCCGCTTGGCCCGATCGCGCATTTGCTGGGCCTGCTTTGGATGAGCCTTGAGCGAGAGTAGCTTGAGCGGCCAGCCATTGCCGCAGCCAATGATGCCGGTTTCGGACGCCGCCACAACTTTCCGAACTTTTGGCATCTTGCCAGTCTGGCGCGCTCGATAGAACTGCCGTTTTGAAACTTCGGCGCCTTCAACGAAGTATCTGACCGGGTCGCTAAATTTTATGCGGAACTCCATGAGAATCACCCCCCCATCATGACCTTGCCGTTGCCTTCGTGCGCTCCCCCAGGATTGCCGGCCATCATCTGCTGCATCATCGCCTTCTCCGTGCCGCCCTGGGTCCGCTCCGACCGGCTCACCCGCTCATAGGTCCGTGTCGTGTTCGGCGATGGCTGACCGGCCTGGCTCGTCGTCGTTGCCTCCACCGGCTCGCGCGTGGCGATGATCTCGGCCAGGTCCGGTTGATCCAAATACTTCGCCACCTTGTTCAAGTAGGTGTCGATGTCGAAGTTCTTGCCCTGGGCCTGGAGCATCGACATCATCGGGACGATGGTTTGAACGATCTGGTTCAGGTCGGCCAGGCGTTTGCGCGGAGTCGAATACTGCATTGAGTAGGGATCGACCTTCACCTGCATCTCATCCCAGGGAATTGCGATGCGGTCGCGTGGGCCGACTTGCCGGATAGTGGAAATGTGTGGCATGCCCGGCACGCTGTAGACGGACTTCTGCGTGGTGAATGGATCGTGATGGAAGTACCAGCAAAGGTTTTTGAGGGTCGCCGCCACGAAGTTGATCGTCGTCGTCTGCTTGTCGGCGAGCGTGGCGTGGGCATTCTCGTTCAAAATCTTGTCCTGAGTTGCCGTTGGAGATTGGGCGCCGGCCCCGCCGATCAGGTCCATGTTGTCGGCCATGAAGCTGAAGAGCTGCTTGGCCTGCATGAACATGCCGGTGTTCATCTGATTGGGGCCGCCGAACGACACTTCCTTGGGTTCTTGGCCAGTCGAGGCAAACCCCTCGCCGTCGTTGGTATTGACGACCCGGTTGGCTTCTTCCTCGCTGCGAACAGCCAGAATCGTCTTTTGCCGGAGGGACTGCCGCATCAGCTTGCGATAGATGGCGTTTATGAATTGGTGTTCGTCGATCAAGTCCTGGATTGGGGCCTTGGGCATGGCGTTACCGGGAACCATCCCATAGCCGTTGAAGGTGAATGGCCCGCTCTCCGGGCCGATCCAATCCTCTTCGGCCAAAAGCCTGTCGTTGTCGTCGAGCGTGACGATGGCCTTGTGCCGCGGCAGGTAGTATTCCCAGATCGGCGCGCGCTCTTCATAATCGTCCTGCATGCACTGATAGCCACGCCCGAGCATCCCGATCCGCTCGTCGCCTTCCTCGTTGTAGGCTGCGTTGTCAGTGGTCACGACATCCTTGCGGTTCTTGTTGTAGCGCTTGTCAGACTGGATCACGTCCAGGGGAACCCAGATGCGGTGGCAAAGGAAGGAGGCTTCGCGGAAGTCGTGGGACCGCGTGTCGTAGGCGAAGTCGTCGATGTCAACCCTCTCGCAATACGGCTGCCCGGCCTCTACGATCCACCCGGAAGTCGCGGCGTCGGCAGCGCTGGCCAAGCCGACCTTGGCGATGCCCAGCGTGAAGAGCGCATCCAAGACAATCCGCTGGAATGCATTGTCGAGCGCCATCTTCTCTATTTGATCGTTGGCCCAGCTTTCCATCGCGGCCACGGTTGGCTTGTGCGCGCGCTGGAAAGTCGAGAGCATGACGCGGGGATTCTTGGCGATGAGTTGGCGGCCGACGATGGAGATGTACAGGCCGATCATGTTGATCGGCACCCGGTTCCTTGAACCTTCGTCCGACCAATGAGCGCCGAGGTACTCTCGAACGGCTTCGCGCCGCTCCTCGCGGAAGCGCTGCAGCGCGCGGCGGGCGCGCTTCTTGGCCGGGCCGAGCTTCGGGATGTTGTTGATGCTAACCACTTACCATGTCGCTTCCCCCATCCAAAAACACAAAACCTTCTGGATTCTGACGAAGTTTGGCGCGGCAATCAGGACACCTGGCTGTCGCCGAGCCGTCTGGAAGTGCCTTGAAATCGTCGCATTGGGCCGACAAGAGATCGCGGTTGCATACCGGGCACGACATGCCGATAACCGGCAAGCCGGCGAGCGGCAACGGCCCTTCTTGCCACTGAAAGCATGGCCTCATGTGCGCATCGTAAGGGATCATTGCAACTCTTCCATCAGCAGCAAATATTCGTCATGCCTTCCATCATACGCGATCTGTCGCCGCCATGCCAATGACCCGTAGGGAGTCGTTTCGCGCTCGATCAACTTCTTGTTCGCCCCGCGCTCCTTGGCGATGAGCCAGCACAGCGCGTCGGGTATCACCCGATCGGCGTGATTCATCATCGCTCCAGATGGATCGTTCGTAGACGCCTCCGTGTTATGCTGGATCCGGCCGGTGGGACCGTATCGGAAGTCCAAGCATTCCCTGATCGCCCATTCCGAGTAATTGGTGAATTTGCGCCCTTGCAGACCGTCCCGGTATTCTTCGAGCAGGTCGCGCTTGGTATCGACTGTGCTGGCCCATCCTGGTGTCGTCGACACTGTGTGCTTTAGATCATAATCTTGGGTGCGGAAATAGATATGGAGGTAGCCAAGATTAACAACAGTGCCACCGAATACAAGGCCTGGTCCTGGCGTTTCCCAGATCAATTTGGCTCCCGTTCCAGTGACAGTCTTGAACAGTCTAGCCAGTGCCACGCATAGAACCGCGAATTCCTTGGGAAAAATCCTGGCATTGGCGTATTCCCCGATCCGCTCCCCGGTGACGATGTTGAAGATGGAAGCGCATGAGGGAGTGGCGCCCATGCCGGTTGAAACATCCTGGCCGATCACGTACACACCTTCGGGTGGCATGCCGTTGCTGTCGGGGTTGATCCAGAGCCTCAAGAGTCCGCCAGCTCGAGAAGTCAGACGTTCGGGGATGCCAAGATCCCGGTCATAGGCCAGATCGCCTTCCCAAATATGTTCCCTGCATCCTGCCAGCAAGCGCTGGATCATGATCGAATCGAATACTTGGCTGACCGATCCCTTGGGATCGATGTCAAGGTGCATCGCCACGTCGCGCTTGGAGCCGCGGCGAACGCACTCCTTGTCGTACCATGGGCTCCTGATGCACGGGAATGGGCCCCCGGTTGGCTCACCCGTCATGACGAAGTGGTAATCCGGCGGGAATTGATAGGTCTTGTCGAGGATTTCCACGGCGCCAGTGGACGGGACGTAACGGTACAGCCCATTGTTCTTGTCTGGATGTTCAGACCAGTGCCACGTCTGCTGGATAAGTTCAGGCCGGTTGCACAAATCGTAAAATGCCGTGCCCGTGCCGTAATGGGTGCCGTTGAAGACACGGCAGCCAACATCGGCCGTGTTGCCAAGGATCGCGTAATCGTCTTGCTGCTTGGAAAACTCGTCGAGGAACAAGCCTGTCGAGCGCCCGCCAACGCTGGACCGATCGGTGGTGCTGGTGCCATTGATCGATGACCGGCTGAGTGGATAGGCGATGGCCAACTTGCGCTTCTTGGCCTGCGGAAACCATTTGGGCAGATGCTCGTTGATGAAGGTGAGTTTCGGGAAAAGGGAATTTGGGTCGGCCGATGAATCCACAGCTTTTTCGCTGTGGCTCATGTCGATGAAGTTCTTGTGCTTGTGGAACCGGCATACCCAGTCCTGAATGATGAGCATCCACCACGTCGCCCCCATTTCGCGGGACTTCTGGATCAGCATGTCTTCGCGGTTCCATATGCACCACATGATGCCGGCCGTGCGCTTGCCATCAATTACCTTGAGCGGCTCGAACAGAGACGCCTCCTGAAAATCCCAGGTGACGAACGGCCCTACTTCGTCGTCGATCTTGGCAGGATTCGTCTGCCAGCAAAAAGCATTGACATAGAACAGCAAATCCTGCCGGCAGGCCGCGACAATGGCCTCGCGGTGCTTGGCGCTCTGCCGCGACCAGAGCAGCAATTCCTTGCGGTACTCGCGGTTCTCTTTGAGCGCCCTGGGGACGTGTTCGTGGTGTTTGCCTTGGCCGAGCATGATGAGGTGATTCTACCTCACCGCCCTCACAATTGCCTTCTCTCTTGGAGTGCCTTCAGCAAACTTAATGGCGTTCATGGCTCAACCCTCGATTTGCTTTCGACCTGGACAATTCTACGTAAGCTGGCTAGAAATTGAAACAGCCAGAGGGCCATTGAACCCCCTGTCGAAAACCAGAAAAGCCATGTTGCAACCGGAAATGGCCACTGCCGAAGAATCCGCGGATCAAGTGTGGCTGTCACCTGGAGCCGGTCGAGCAATCGTGTTTGGCCGGCAGGGCGCCCCGCAAGGCAACGCCCTTCGCCAGCCAACCGGACTGGCCGTGTGGTGACGCTCCTCGTCAACGAGGGGGAGAAAGAGGGGGTGCGCTCAGGCTGTCCTTGTGGAAGCGCAGCGGACGCAACCTCTGACCATCATCCCTTCCTTGATTCATGCCACCCCTCCAGCAACTCCATCAAATGCTCGTCCCCATGCACCACCCGCATCCCACCCTCCTCCTTCCGCGCCTTCGCCTCCTCCCGAGCCAACAACACCGCCGAATAGTCCGACTCCAGCTTCGTCAGCAACTGTACGAATCCCTTGGGATCATCAACCCAAATCTTCCGGTATCCACGCCGCGCGTCATTGTCCCACTCCGATCCAAACGACTGCACCCACTTCATCCCACGCACCGTCTCCGGCAACCCACGCCATTCCAACGGCTCCTGCGGCTCAGGACCGGGGTCAATCCGCTCAGGAACCGATGCGACCGGCACCGGCAATCCAGCCGCCGCTATCGCCTTCATCTGCGCATCCGTCAATTGGAACCCAAATGACTTCTTCGCATTGTGCATCCCACGCCTGTCACCACGCTTGTTCAACGGCATTTTTGGCGGCTCTTCAATAGCCACAGAAGAGCCATTTTCAACAGAAACACCAGTTTCGGCTGCTGCCGGCATAGAACTACCTCCTGTTCCCATCCTACCACCCAATGCCGTTTCAGCCAGAGTTCAACTTCTAACGGTTCCACACCATGACTTAGAACCTCGTCTGAAACTGCGCCTGTATCTGGTTTTAGGGAAGTTAGTTAACTCCCCCCACCACCCGCCACAAACCCCCACCCGTCCGGTTACAACGTCATAGATCGCGCGCGGTCTTTGATTTCATTGGGTGAAACTCGATCGAGTTGACAAAAAAACAAGGGTAGATGGGTGAAAAAATCACACAAGGGGAACGCTATGTGCCAGAGCTGCGAGCAGTTACGGATCAACGGAGTAGTGTGCCACGAGTCAGGTTGCCCTGATGCGTGGCGTCGGAAGGTGCAGTGTGCTTGGTGTGGGAGAGAGTTTGTCCCTGACTCTCGTGGCCAGCGGTGCTGTGAGCAGTCATGTGCGGCGTCGTTTGCCGGGCAGGAGGATGATCTGGAGTCGATGGAGGATTACACGATTCGCAGGCTTCGAAGCAGGTAGGCGGCCTGCCCAACGTGGGCAGCCTGTCACAAGCCAGGATTTACACAAGGGGATGCTATGAGAACCTATCAAGTCAAGCGGTACAACGATGGCCAGGCGATCGGCAGCGTCGATCTGACCGCTGACCAATTCGCTCGATACGAGAGGATCGCGCAGCAGCCGGAGGGGATCGTGCGGCTGGGAGCCATGCCCCACGATCTGTACAACCTCGACACCGAGTATCAGGACACGCATGAGGATACGTCAATCTACCTGGATTAGTGAAGGCTTCCAGTGCTGGGCCGCGCCCGAGGCGGCCCTACGCTGGGTTCCTTTTACCTGTTTACAGTGGACCAATTGAAGCGGAGAAAGCTTATGCGATACGAATTGACTGGAACGACGCTGAAGGTCATCCCGGAACCCTCTGATGATTGGACCGAAATGACCGCAGGCTACCGCGTCGAAATGGTCAAGGGTGCTGAGTGCTTGAGGTGCGGAGAGGTCTATCTCAAAAAGCTGAAAAAAACGGTCAATCTTTGCTTGCGGTTGGCGGACAAACCTGAATTGCATGGTATGGTCGTCGCGTGGAAAGTTGCGATCCAAGAAGAAGCAGAAGCGAAGAAAGCAGCCGCGCTCGCTGAACTCTCCGCAATACTTGACGGCTCGACTCCGATTGCCCTGGCGTATCACGACGGTGAGTACCTGTCAGGATACGAAGCATACGGACAGTCTGCAGATCTGCTGGTGAAGCTCGGAGTCGCAGAAGAAGTCTCAGGTTGGGGTGTCTGCGTTGACAACAAACTCGTGGAGGCCCTTAGTGCGACGTTTACCTATGCAGCAGCCCAAGAGTTCGCACGTCCGAAAATCGACGCCCACCAAACTCTCCGCGACGAGAGCGCTGCGAAGCGTGCTGCAATATTCGCGACCGCGAAAGAGACCGGGACTCCTGTGCTCCTGGCTCACTGGATGGACAATTGCGACGATCCGCGCGAGGAATGCAGCACGGACAGCGTGACAGAGTATGCGATGCCGGACGGAACGACAGAAACAAAACGTCAGCACACTTGGTAATCGGCCGTGTGGCCGTGCATCTCAATAGCGCGCCATACCTAGGCTTGCGGCTCGCCATCGAGCCAGAGTATCCGCAGGAATACCAGGACTACTGGGCGCAAGTCGATTGGACGCCATGCCCAGTCTGCAGCGCCCCCGTGGTGTGGTATGAGGCCGGCTACGTCCCTGGATATCGGGTTTGTACGCGGCCGCCGCACCATCATTCAATCGCCAATTGATCTGCGGATCCATCGAAAATGTATTTGGCTAGCGCGTAACCGCAAAAATATACTTGATGCACTTTGACTAATGTCTAATGATGACACCATTTCTCTGTCCCAGGTGCGGTGCGTGGCACCTGGGACATCCTGGTAATGTCGCCGCCGGCGTCAGGCCATCGATCGGCAAATGCGGCCGGACGAAACGACGGTATCCTGACGAGGCCAGCGCGGCGGCGGCCGCGGCGCTGATCCTGGCGGATATGGCGCGGCGGGTGTCTGAGGAGCGGCGCCGCGAGTTGCTGGAAAAGCGAAGACCGTTGACGCCGTCCTCTGACCGGGGACGGCGGGTGATCCGTGATCCGAGGGGACTGTGACACAAGGGGAAATTAGCATGCGAGACAGGAATGGCCTTTCGATCCACACCGGCGACCGCGTTTCCGTGCAAACCACGGGAGCCGCAACCATGGCGACCGTGATCGACGCCCACAGTGATATGGCGCAGGAGCTTAAGTCGGTCCTCGTGCAGTTCGAGAACGGCACGGCGCAATACATGCCGCCAACGACCGTCGCCGTACAGCGTTGATCCCTTGTGTCGCAGCGTGCCGGCCTGCCCAGGGTCCGGCACGTTGCATTTACCCAATCAAAGGACGGTGAACGATGGCGCACCCAAGCGGACCATGTACACGATGTGGCGTCGATTACCAACCAGAGGAACTGGATTTTCACTTGTGCTGCAAATGCGAGCGCGACCTGATTGCTGTTCGCGTCGTCGGCGATAATTGGGCTATCAAGGCTAAGGCCGCAACCAACTTGCTGGAATTCGCCGAGATGGTCTACAAGGAAGCGCAGGCCGTCATCTCCCTGGTGAAAGGCGGCGCGTGATGGACCCATGGACCGACGATTTCTTCCAGCCGCGTGCCGAGCCGTCCTCGCTATTTGGCAACGACGTAGGGCACCTGCCCGAGCGCAGGACAGCTTTGTCGGCTGAAAAGGGCATCCCCATGCGGCTGATCCGCGGGTGCTTGGTGAAGGTGCAATGTGACCTGGCGGATTTGGAGGAAGTATCATGCCCGTGACCGTCAACCGCTCACTGCGCCGTCTCAGTGCGGCCTCGATGTACAGCGGCGGCCGCCGCCGGGGCATCGTCATCGAAATCCACCCTGACGCCAATGGGCTGGGCAAGCCAGGGTCTGGGTTCATCGGCCTGCGCCTGTCAGGAATCAGGCGCTGCTATTACCTGCCAGTCGATTGGTGTTTCCGCGAGGCGGTCCGGGCTGATCTGGCACGAACTCGGGCGGAACGCAAGCGGCTCCGGGCTGAGAAGAAAGCGAGATTGTCCGGTCGATGAGATTCACGCCAGGATTGATTTGATATCGGCCCACATCTCCGGCGTCCACACGTAACACTCGACATTCGCTTCGGCCAGCGCCGACAGCCATTTGGTTTGGTCAGCGCTGGCCTTGTTCTTTCCCACCTTCAATTCAGCGGCGACGATCCGCTTGCGGCGGACCATAAGCAGGTCGACGAACCCAGCCCCATCCCCTTGAACCGGCGTTTGCCAGTAAAAAGAACCGTCTTTTCGCTGCACTCTCACTGACCTGAAATGGGCCGTTCTCCACCCGGTCGACCGCGCCTCGCCGATGACCAGGGCCGTGAATTCTGACTCGCTCATCTTGGGCAGGGTGATCTGAGATGACTGGCCGGCCGGCATCGGCTGGACCTGGGTGACGACGACCCCAGGGGTTGCGAGGATCTGGGCTACCAATTCGGGGGGCAGCTTCATGTTCGTGCCTTTCCGTTGGAATCAGATTCAATTAGCCGGCGTCCGATCCATTCGGCGACTTGGGGACGATGCTGTTTCCGCAGACTCGATAGCGGTCCAGTTCATCGGGAACCCTTGCAACCACTCGACAAATTTTGCTGTCGGGCACCCATCGAATTCGATCCGGCAATGCAGGACTAGATTTGAGCTTGCCGGGCCAGCTCCGAAGCCGCATCGCTTGTTTCGTGCCTGTTGCTTCAAATGCGCTGCTTTGGAAAACTTCATCCGTTTGCAATCGCTGGCCTGCGCTGTAGGCCACAATGAAAACTCTTTCTCTTTCGTGTGGCGCGCCAAAAGCCTGCGCTGGTAGAGTCTGCCATTCCGCATCAAACCCGAGCGCGGAAAGATCGCTGAGAACTCTTCCAAGCCCCCGAAAAGTAAGCGCTGAGACGTTCTCCAAGATTGCGTATCGCGGTCGAATTGCGCCGAGAATTCTTGAGAATTCAAACCATAGGCCACTGCGAGCCCCGTCAAGCCCGGTTCCATGGTGATTCGCTTCGCTGATGTCCTGGCATGGGAACCCACCAGCGATGCAATCGGTTCGCCATTCGTCGGCGTTGCCAGGTGGGAAGTCGCACACGTCGCGCCATCGACGGACGTTTGGCCAGTGTTTTTCAAGGACGCGCGTCGCATAGTCGTCAATCTCCACCTGCCATTTGCACACCATGCCGGCTCTCTCAAGGCCAAGGTCCATGCCACCGATACCGGCGAATAGGCTGCCAAAGGTCATGCTCGCACCTTTCCATTCTTGCCGGATTCCAGCAGAGTCAACCAGGGGCCACCGTAAAGTCCAGCTGACAGCAGCCGCGGCACTGAGCCGGCCCCGCTGCACTGCTTGGTCTGGGCGTCCAAATGACGAGGTATCAATTGGCCTAGCTTGAGGGCCATGATACGCTTGCAGGTTTGGCAGTAGCAGCCCTGGGTCATCTCAACTCCACAGAATTTCGAACTTTTCAGCGTATTGTTCGGCGGTCGGACCATCGTAAGAAACACGATGAGCGGCCAGAGTTTTGTGATTCAGTCCTATTTTACCGTAGCCGCCAAATTTCACACTGGCTGTCCACTCGACGCATCCATTGGCATTTTTCTTTGTTTTGGCGATTAGCCTATCAATCAAATCATCGTTCATCAGCTTCTTCCTTCTTTGGTATTTGATACTTGCTCGCTAGCCAACCCAGGACTCGGTAGCGCTCGGCTGGCGGCAATTCATCCAGGATGTCATAGATGTCCCCCGCCGCGATCAAGTCGCGGTGTTTGGCGGCAATCTGCTTCTTGCCGGTGGGTTCGGTTGGCTGACTCATGGGTTTCCTTTCGTGGTTGTGGTTTCAAACTCTGCATCTTGAACGTCGTCTGCTTTGGGCGCGGCCAGCATCAGCGGCATGTTACCAGCACGGATCGCCGGCAATGCTCGGTCGATGATGAAGTCTCCGACAGTCATCTGGTTCGGCATCACGATGAACGCAAGGAATTCCTGTTCAAGCGTCGAAATCTTGCACTCGACCGCTTCGAGTTTTGCTTTCACCGTCAACAGCAAGGCCCGCCAGCGCTGGCGCTCTTCTTGCTGATATACCTGCTCGATCTGCTGGTCGGTTCGCTTGACGAGATAGCCATACCGATCCTTCTTGTGCGTCAGGTTTTTATCGGCACGCGATGGCAGAGGCAACACGAACCGAATGAACAAATCCTTGACGCGGAAGCCGATCATGGCCGCGCCTTGCTTCCAGCCAGTTTGAAACTCTTCCGCGCCATAGCGGATCAGCGTCGATTCAATCTCGGCGCGTGACTTGCTGACCGGCACAGTTGTTTCGGATGCAAAACGTCCCATCATTTCCCCTTCCTCGCTTCGGCGAGCAACGCTGCTCGCAACTAACTATCAAGCCATTCTGACAACGATGCTGGAAAGTCAGACACAATTGTCATCCATTGCCGAATATCCTTGAACGGCTGCGGCAGAATCGCCCATGGCACATTGAGGGCTGTCGCAACTCGCTTCGCCCCGTATCTTCCAGGCCAGCACCATGAGCATCCTTCGCAGTCTTTCGGACAATGATCGGCAGTCCCAGGTCGATTCGGCTTCCGGTCGTTCTCACCAACAACCAACACGTCCCGATAGTCTGCCCGTCGATCCAAGTAACTCGCAATGATCTCGACGCCGCCAATGTTGGACGGCCTACCCAATGCGGCAAAGCCATGTGTCGTCAACGCCGCAACATCTGATGCCCCCTCGACAATCAGAATCGGGCCTTCTTTTGTCCACCAGCTTTCAGGCACAAAGACGCCTCTGTTGCTCGTTCCGGCCATCGTCATCTTTCGACCGTCGCCGTATCTCCGCGTTATTCCGATAACTTTGCAAGCCTCATCTCTCGCCGGGAAACTGGCGAATTCTTTGCTGTCATAGTCCCAGCCGATCCCGCAGTGTAGCGATTCCAAACTAGCCACCGATACGCCCAATTGCTTCGCCAGCTTTTCGCGCTTTTCACCAGCAAGTTTGTCCTTGAACATCTTTGCGGCAATGGCAGAAACGTCGGCCAGGTTCTTAACCTCTTTCGCCGGGGCCACGACAATCGTCTCGTCAAGACGATGGATATACCCGCCACTCTTGACCTCTCTGCCGCCTGCAATCCGCATACAGTGCGCTGCTGTCCCGTCCGCAGACACCGAACACCAATCAGGCCGCTTGCAAACGACGCATGGATTGGCGCGTGAACAGCGGACCCATTTGGCATCCATGATTCATCCCGTCTTGCAATGGTCTGGCACGCTGTCATATTTTGTCAGCAGCCTTTCAAGGGCAGAGTAACAACGTTTCAAATCGACGCTAATCGCTTCGATCAATTCGCCGTCTTCGTGCGGCCCAAGTTCGTCGCAATCATCGAAGTCGGCCATTTCCATGTACGCGCTGGCAGTCAACAATCCCTCCATGGCTATCTGTAAATGCCAAATCATGTCAGCCTTCATAGCTATCCCCCTTCGATGGTTTCTGGCCGCGAATGAACCCAGGGAATACGTCGCACGCTGGCCGCTGCCAAGCGCCGCGGCCATCTGGCAAAGGAGACACGCCAGCTTCCCACGGCGGAATGCCGAACTTCTGCGAGAACATTCCGGCTGCCATGCCAGCTTTCGCCCGCCGCTTGATCGCAACGCCAACGCACGTTCCCCAAAATCTCTGCTGCAACAATTTCTTCGCCTCTTGTGGCATGTCGCCGCCGTTGACCTCGACCAGCGTTCCGTTTTTCGTGGCGTAGTCTTTCGCCGTCTTGACCTCGACATGCGTATGTCCGCATTCCGGGCAAGTTCGAGACCCACTAAACAAGGCTGAGCAATTCGAGCAGCGGATCATTCCTTTGGTGGGCGGTTTCTGCTGTGATTTTGCGTCGATGTTGTCGCACGGATCAATCGACCAATCTCGGTCAATGTCGGGCATTCCATGATAGAGAACGCAACCGGCATGGTCGAGAATCAGCAAGTCCATCTTGCCTTCGCAAGCCCGCAGTCCTCGGCCGGCGTTTTGCAAATAGCGGCGGAGTCTCTTTGTCGGCCTGACCAAGCCAATGCACGAAATCCAAGGCCAGTCGATCCCCTCGGCCAGCACGTCACAATTGACGACTACCTTTGTCTCGCCCGTTTTTGAATTCTCTCTGATCGTCTTTCGCTCATCGTCGGCCGTTTCATCGCATATCATTTCCGCCGTCACCCCGTTTGCAACGAACTCGTCACGGATGGCCAGGGCGTGCGCAACATCGCAGCCGAAGTAAATCGACGGCCGGTTTTCAGCAAGGCGCTTCCACCACCCGCACACATCGCCGATTAGATTCGCCCGCGTCATCACCTTGGAAAGTCCCGACGCCGCATAGTCGCCGTCCTTGCCATTGCGGACACCTTTCAAATTCGGAATGTGCGGCGCGAACGCACGCACTGGCACAATTCGATTCAACTCACGCAAGCCGCTCGGTTTGATCGGCTGGATCAGGAAATCGTAGTAGGCACCAAGGCCATTGCCGTTGCCCAAACACGGCGTAGCCGTGAGTCCAATGTGAAAAGCATTCGGCCAACGTCGATGAAGCGCCAACCATGTATCCGACGTGGCGCGATGCGCTTCATCCGTCACCACCAATTTGAAGTCAGGCAGCTCGATGAGTCCTTTTTTGAGCCAAGACAAAAGCGATTGCTTGCTCGCAAACTGACAAAGTGCGCTCATGTTGCTGCCGCGGTTCGCCATGAGAATGCCAGCATCCAAACCCTGTTCCTTCGCAACCTCGACTGCTTGATCGGCAAGCATTCTCCGGTCGCAAAGGAATAGGCAGCGATTGCCACGCTCCGATGTAAGGCGCATCAACTCCATCGCCAGCACGCTCTTGCCAGCCCCCATGAGCATCACCAGCAGCCCGCGATTCTTGCCGGCCTTGAAGCCGTCCCGCAGCGCCTGGATGCCTTCCAACTGGTATTGAAAAGGTTCGAGCCTCATACTTGACCCGCCATGTAGCCGCCATGCCGACATTTCTGGCACGGTTTCTTATCAAGTTGTTTTTTGCCTTTGCAGTCCGGGCAGACCTTCCTGGGTATCGCCGTAAGGAAGCATTCCTCAGCCGCTTTGAGATGGTCCAAAACGGCTGCGTCAAGCCATGATGACCATGAAAATGCCCCCTTGCATTGCTGGCGGAACTTGGCCAGCGTGTGGGCACAATCGGCGTGCCATGTATCGGCCAAAGCGTTGCGGACGCTCTTGGGTAATTCTTGGTCATCAGCCGCCGGCTTTTTCTTGCGTGGCCCAGCCTTACCTTTCGGTTTAGCGGCTGCTTTGGCATCTTTGCAATTGATGCAACCCTTTGGCAGTTCTTGACCTTTGCGTTTTTTCGTCTGGCAACCGACGCAAAGAATTGGCTCCGATTTCGGCTTGGTTGCCGGCTGAGAAACGCCATCTTTGCCGATGATTTTGTCTCCTGGTGGCAATGGTGTCTGCCCCAAGACACCAGTGGCTTCCAAGTCGCGTTCGATCACGTTTTTTGACACATTTTCTTGCTCGGCAATCGCCCGAATGCTCTGCCCGTCCTGCCGTGCCTCGATGACGCGCGGCAACCGTTCCGCTCGCTTCATTTTCATGTCCTCAACCGACAAGTTTCGCCGGCTGCGCTGACGGTTGTGAATCCACTCCAGCACGTCTTCCCGGCTGTCCATCGGGATGACCAATTCATCTGGAATCTTGTACTTCAACTCGGTGCAAATGTCGTAGGTGTTGTGGCCGTCAATCAGGATTGTCTCGCCGTCGATAAGGGCCACGATGATCGATCCAGGGCACCCGCCGCCGTCGCGCTGAATGCTCAAGTGCAGGTTGCTGTATTCTTGTGTCGTCAGCCTGCGATTGGCATTTCGGAATTCTTGGTCAATTTTGAATGCCATGGGTTCCACCCGTAGACGCGCTCCCCCTTCGCCGGAAAACCTTTGGCCGCGCGAATTGCCGGTTCTGGGGAAGCGTGTTCGATTGTGTTCAGTTGGACCCGGCCAAAGGTCTGCTTTGTTTTGTACGCCGCTCGCATCTGAGCGGCCAGTCCAGGCGGCCCCCTGATCCTTGACATCTTTCCTGGCGTCGTTGGGCTGTTGCGTTCCATCACAAGCCCCTCCATCGGTTAGGTCAACTTCTCAGCGTCGTTCCAGGTAGCGAGAGCTGCTTTCGTTTTTGCCATTGCCTCATTCCACCTGAGTTCATGCCTGCCAAGAAGCGGCGGGCCGTTTTGCTCGGCTTCAAGTGACTCAAGGGCCTCCGCCAGCTTCTTCGCCGCGCCTACCTTGGCCTCGGCATGGACGGCGCGGCGAATCCAGCACCCACAGCGCGCCGCGAACATCGTTAATTCGGCAGGCCATTGTTGCGTCGCCTCGTAATCCTCGAGCGCGACTTGATCAAGGTCCGCTTCGCTCGGTTCAGGAATCATCATCCATGTCCTTTCAAAATGGAATCCGTGCCCCCTGATCTTGTCGAGGATGGACTTGGACACGTTTTTGGACTCCCTGAAAAGGTTGATTTATCCTAACAGCGCATACCCGCCACATTTACATCCCTGGATGGGCGGTTGCTCCGAACAAATCACGATCGCCCCACGAACTGATCTCATAAGTATTCCCCTTTTACCCACTGATTCAGAGCCGGTTGAGGCGCACTCTACCTATTTCTGGTGGAGTGCAGCACCCACGTCATCGTCGCGGAGAGTGTGCATCCAGCTAATAGGGTCTTTCAAGGCTGCGAGTGCCGGCCCATGATGCCCAGCCACATCGACCCGTTCGCCCGGCGGAATCATCCTCGTCAATCCATGTACCAGCCTTCATCGCTGTGCTTGTCGCCTTGGCGGTCGGCAGGCTGCATGCCGTTCCAGTCTATCCCATGACTGGAGATGGTTCCTGGCTGACAGGCTGCGGAATTTGAACAGAAGTAATTGATTACCAGCGACTTGCCGGTATAATGTGGTTACTTCTGTTCGTTTTTAAGAGCCAGGCTCACTTTACGGCGACCCTGGCTCTTACTATTTCCGCCCATAACCTACGCTGGCTTCCTTTTATTTGCAAGTCTTTTCTTTAGAACGAGCCTCATTTCTGAAATCGGAATTGTCACTTGACTTCACACATCCGCTTGACAAGATCAGCAGCCGATTCTTGCAGCGTGATAGTTGTTGGCTTGAGAGCATCCCTCGCGACATCCAACGCGGCATCCCACGCGACGTCACACGCGGCATTACACGCGGCAGCCCTCGCGGCATCACTCGCGGCAGCACTCGCGGCATAACACGCGGCATCACACGCGGCAGCCTTCGCGGCAGCCCTCGCGGCAGCACTCGCGGCAGCCCTCGCGGCAGCACACGCGGCATCCCACGCGGCAGCCCACGCGGCATCCTTCGCGGCAGCCCACGCGGCAGCCACCTGCTTCTGCGCATTGACGAGAATCGGTGTGGCCGCGATCAATCCATTCCAATCGACTATTTCAGGAACTGACGTTAATGCCGCAACGTGAACTGAATAGCGGTCGCCGCAAGCGGCCAGCCACGTTGGCGTGAATGTCCGCACTGTCCAATCAATGCACATGAAGGAGCGGCGTTCTTCGATTTCTTTGTTGGCCTTAGTACTAATCGTCAAAGGAATCAGTGGCTTTAACAGCCGATCACGCTCAGTGTCGGTCGGCAGCGCATCATTCCACAAACGCATAAACTCACCGATAATCGGGCAGACACACTCCGGATGGTCGCTATGTGGTTCATCGGCGATATAGGCAGCAAGCTCCATGGCGCACAAGCCGTTGCTTCGATCATTGTGCTTACCATGTTGCAAGCTGATTGTCTTGATGAGTTTCTTCCAGCCTTTTCGCATGGTTTTCAGCATGATTGACCTTTAGAGTTAGAGCAGCTTCGCCGCCGCTTGCCATGCTTCTTCCGGTGTGTAGCAAACCGAGCCGATGGGCTGCGGATGATTCATCTCGTGAATATTGGTGGTCGGGACCACAATCTCCCATCTGGGCGGCGAGCCAAAGATGCAGTGCAGCCGCGCTAGTGGGTAACGCTCGCGGACGCGGCTGATGTTCGCTTCGTGACGGACCTGATCTTTCGTCATTGCATCCCCATGATCTTCTCAAGCGCTGCTGTGAATCGGCCATGGAACAGGTCCAGGGCCTCGCGGAGAGCGGCGGTGAATGAGTCGGGCGTGACGCGGACGAGCAGGGGCGGCAAGCCGTCGCAATACGATAAAAAATCACAGAACGGAAGCCCGGTCACAAGTAAGTGACCATGAACTTGTCCGCGGTAAGCATCAGGAAGCCCGCCGTTGAGAAGGTAGCCGACATGGGCCTTCCCCTGAGGACACTTAATTTCTAAAGCCCCTTCCATGACTTCTGTTCCGGCGTCGGTCTTGCTGATAACGATTCCGTCAGGCGAACTCCCGGCCCTGCCGTCGTCGGTCACGATGAACCCGGTTTGCTTCACGTCCATTCCTGTTTGCAGCGAGTAGAATGCCCGCGCGGCTGGCTCGGAATCAACACCGTGGAGCATCGCCCGGCTCATCGGCGTTTGCAGATCGGAGAGCGGTCCAATGTGGAACACTTCCGCGATCAACTCCGCAATGTATTCGTCGGCCGCTGACGCCAGCTTCATCGTCTTGGGCGTGATGATGCGGTCAAAATTACTGGCCGTGGGAATGCCGCGGCGGGCTTCGAACCATTCTGGACTAAGTTGGACGCAATCATACTCCTTCATAGCTGTCCCCCTTCGCCGGCGCCGGCTTGCGGGCCTTCTGCTTGTCCAGGGCCTTCTGGATCGTTGTGGCGATGAAGTCATGCCGGGCCGCTGCGATCTTCGCCACGCTGTCCACCTTCTCCGATTCCTTGAGCCACTTAATGAACGACTCGCCACGGTCGGAGAACATGGCAATCTGTCTGGTGAATTCCTGGGCCTGTTCTTCCGTGATGGTGTCCGTCCGCCGGCAATCGTTGTCCTCATTCGTGACGACGATGTTCAAGGCGGCGCTCAGGCTGTATCGCTTCTGATAGCTGAGCCAGAACCCGTAAGCCTGGGCCAGCGTGATCTTCGTTTTGTTGGCGATGTCTTGCAGCACGGCCTGCATATCGGCAATCGGGATTGAGAACGGCCGATCCTCGACATGCGACCCAACGCGGAGATGGCAGACAGTGAGCGAGTGCCCGTTCTCAGCCTTCGGGAACGAGAATGACACCGATAGCTCACACTCGGCAGCGATGGGACCGGCCACAGCCCAAATGTCGTCGTAGCTGGCGAAAGCGTATCGGTCGGCAGCCCGGCCCTTGTGGATCATCGGGCACTTGGCTTGGAATCGCGTGAGGGCCTGGCTGAACTTCTCAGCAGCCTTCGTCTTGCGGTAGTCCTCGGCCAGCGCCATCATGCCGCGCAGCTCTTCAAGGCCAACTCCCTTGTCGATCATCTTTTCGACGATGACCAGCGGGTTAGCCGCGTCTTGAACGGCAACGGCTTGTGTATCGGCCATGGGACTTCTCCTTGTTGGCTGGAAAGTTCAAATGGTTCCCGGCTATCATCACTCCGCACTCATAGTCGCCGCTCCTAGGATTATGCGGCTTTTTGTCACCGGGAACCAAAGTTTATTGCGGCAGACCCAGCCATCAACCAGCAATCGGTAGATCGACGCTTGGGAGCGTTACCCATGCTTCACGATAGCCGTAGCCTGCCGCAAGTGGACCGTGTGGGAATTGAACCCACTACCTCCGCGTTGCAAACGCGGCGCTCTTCCAAATGAGCTAACGGCCCAGTTGCACGCCGCCGGTTACCGTCAGGTCCGGCTCTCCGCACCAATCCCGAAGACGGCTCACATAGGATTGGCAACGGACTTGTCAGGGGACGTGCGCTCCTGATCTTTTGCCGGCGCTCCTTTGGCCACGCCGCCGGCTCGCGTGTAACAGGGCGTGATTGAGTGCGCCCTTGCCTGGGAGTGTCATCGCAAGCTCAATTCACGTTCCGCAGCGGCAAAGTATTCCGCAAACGCCTCTTTGAGTTTGCGTCGGTTCAGTGGATCACCAGCCAATGCAGCTTCCGCGAGATGCCGGCCAAAATTGCCGTACCCGCCATTCCGCATTTCCAGCCAAACGTCTTGATCGTCAAAGGCGCGGCGTTCAGCTTCGGTTGTCGGATACATCGTCGGCCTCCTCACTCGGATCGTAATTGCTCACATTGCCACAGTCGTAACAGTCGCCAGCCGAATCAACCGCTTCCTCGACGCCGCACTTGGGGCACGTCGTCAGCGGAGTCGCTTCGGGCGGGTCGATAGGCGGTTCAGGGAAGTAGCGGCCACGGGGGAACATGCTCATGGCTGCTCCCTCCACATGAACTTGCACCAGCGGTACTTGCGGTCGCCAACCTGGATGTACTTATGGTCAGGCAGGATGGTCATTTCCATCCAATCGGCGTTGACGGCTTCTTCGGGTGTCTTGCCGTTGCCGTAGCTGACGGTCAGCAGCAAACCATCTCCACCGATGGCACGATCATGCGCTGACACATACCAATCTCCAGGAGCCCGCATGCACAGGCTGGTGTCGGTTATCGCTTGCAGCGCGGCTAACTTTTCTTCCCAAGTCATGCTCATTTCTTGCCTCCATTGGCCAGAGCGTCCAGGCCGGCGGATACCACCTGATCGAAGAAGTCCTTGAACTTCAACCGGCGCTTGAGCGCCGCCATCTTAAAGCGCTGGATTGTTTCTGGCCGAAGAACGAACAGCATTTTAATGCCGTCCGAAGCTGTTGTTTTTTTCATGACGATGCAATAGTAGGCACGCCTATTAAGTTAGACAAGTGCAAAAAGATATTTTATTAAACTTTATAACTAGAACGGTCTGATTTCCACTTTGGCCGAGAACGGAATCGTCGTCACATTGGGCGAACCGATTGCATCGGAGCTGCCTGATGACAAACTTGTTTGATTTACGGCGCGGCTCAACGGCGTACCGGCACATTCTGTCGTAAGCCAGGGATGCCGAGCTTAATGGTTTGCAGGAAGCTCTGCGGCCGTCGTTCTTGGAGTTCTCCGCGAGGTGTTTTGTCCATCTGCTGCGCCGCCCACTGAATGAGTTGGGGCACGGCTAATGACCTGGCGAGATTGCCTACAGCCTTAGAATTGAATCCATGCTCGAACATTCGCGCCACTTCTGTCTGCTCTCGAACCATCGGCACTTGTTCAACTAAAGCACCCATACCACGGGCCGTTCCTTCGACCAAGCCAACATCTTGACGCCGCGAGCCTTGCTCTGCTCGCCGGATTGTTGCCCCAAGTTGCAGCGCTATAAAGACAGGGTGATGCACTGTCGGCCAAGCCGGAATCGTCGCGGCCCCGATGCGCGTCTCGCCAGGGCGAAGATCGTCCTCGCGGCGCCGGCCCGAATAAAACCCGCCAAGATTGGTTGCCGCATAGTACCCCAACGCTAAGAGCGGCAGACCAAGCGTCCCTTTCTTCATCATCCTCATAATGCTGTCGGCCTGCTCTGGTTTTAGATTCTTGATGCCATGCCAGCCTGCCCAGGCCGCGCGACCGATGCCTACTGGCAAACCGCCAATGTGTTCCAGGGCGTCGGCCACGATGTTTGTTGGAGTCCGGCGAACCGGCATAAGCAGATCAAGGGTATGGCCGATAACCTTGGCAGCCGGCGAGTTTGTGCCTTTCTTGAGGCTGTTAATCATATTGTTGGTCGCCTCGACAACGGCATTGTCCTGCTGAAACTTGGCCCGAATCCCTTCTTGATATGCTCTCATTCCGATCTCGTGCAGCGCGGCCGGACTTGTGACATCGCGGCCAGCGGCAACCTCAGATGCCTCTATGTTCCGAAAGGCCCGCTCGTAGGCATTGCGAACTGCCGGAGCTTTCTCTGCGGCGTGCAATGTGCCGAAGAAATCCAGCCAGGTATAAGCCTGATCGTTGTTCGTGCCATATTGAACATCCAGTTCCGACCGGCCTTCTCGGATCGTCTGCCAGGCATCCTTCGCCCCTTTGGTGACTGTGCCACGCAGCGCCGCTACCTCTACTGATGGACGCAGGCCGCGGCCCTCGACTGGAGCGCGCTGGGCGATTTGCCGAATGCCAGGGACAAGACGCAATGCCGAGCCGATCAACTCACGCACTGGCGGAGCCACTGTCTGCCAGACGCTCGACATTCCGACTTTGCCGATTGTGGCAGGACTGGAAATGACTTCGGCAATTCTCGCCCGTCGCAACCAGTCAAGCGTTTTCTGCGTTCTCGTCATGTTGTCCCAGCGATCGCCAGCAATTTGCCGGCCCCAATTCTGCTGCGACTTCATAGCGTCAATTCTGATTTGTTGCCATTCCGTAAACTCCGATCCCTTTGAGCCAGTGCCGGCTTTGGCCAACTTCGCTTCTGCGGCATCGAGTTTTCCTTGGAGTTCCTTGATCTGATTGCTCAGTTCAAGGATCTGCGCCTTTTCCTGGCCTGTCAAGGGGCGCTTCAAGGCCACTTCACGTTGCATCATCATCGAGGCAAGCGTGAAGTCGCGCTTGGCCAACTGGCCGAACCATTGCAGGGTTTGCCCAGCGCCAGTGCCACCGAGCTTGATAACGTCCATGACCTCACGGTTCTGACGCAGAAGTTCGCTCTCAAGAGCCGTCAACTCGGCAACCACTTTCGGATCGGCCTTGCCACCTGGACGAATTTCTCCAATAAGCCGAAGCGCCGCCCGTTCATGTTGGTTGGCCAAGTCGATCTTGCGGTGGAGCAATAGGGCACCTTCATCAAGCGTAATCTGCCGCGGCTTGGCGAGAAGTTCTTGGACAAGACGAGCATCAACCCCAGGCTCGCGGGCGACGGCATCCAATGTCTTCGCCCATGTCTCGGCGTTTGGCCGGTGAATTGTGCCTGGCGCTTCTGGCAAATGCAGGAAGGCACGCTCAAGATCAGCCTTGGCTTTGGCCAGTGCCGTTTCGTCGGGACGGAACTCAACACGTGCCGTTTCGGCGCCTTGCGGCGCAGCATAGGCTGTTATCTCTCGTCCGGCTGGCCCTCCAAGGGCGGCTGCATGCTCGGCCTCGCTGACTGGTCGGCCGAATCCAGGCTCGTTGGCCCCGAACGGGAAATCTGCCTCTCCAGCAGTCTCGCCTTGACCTTCCTCAAGTTCGCCGCGTCCTTGGCGAGCTGCTGCAATGTCGGACTCTTGCTCACCTTCGGACCTTGCTCTTGCTTCGCCATCTCGCACCCTCGCTTCCAAAAGACGGGCTGATGCCTGGTTATAAGCGGTGTCGAGCGACATTCGCTCGGCGTGGCCGCTCGTGAGTAGGTCGAACAACTTCTGGGCGTTCTCGCTGCCGGCGTCCCTCGCGCCGCCTTCGACGTGTGTTCTCGGGAAGATGCCAGGGTGCTCAACTTCCATCCGGTCAACGAGTGTGTCGAAGCCTGGAATGGCTGCGTAATCTTCACCTGCATAACCCTCAATCCTGATGCCTTGCTTACGCAGCGATCGCCGGCCGCTGGTGATGATGCCAGCAATGTCGGGATCGACCGATTCGACACGAATCCTCTCAGCCTCGGCACGCAGGCCAGCAGTGTCCAAGTCCATGTCGCGGGCTTCAATGGCCCAGCTTTCGTGAACCTCGGCATCGCCGGATTCCCTTGCAGCACGGTTGGCGGCGTTTTCTGCCTGCTTAAGCGCCTTGCGGGCGCGCTTGACTTCCAGAGTTTCCTTGCCGCCGGCTTGGGCAACCGCAGCATCCAGTTTGGCCTTGGCCGCATCCCTAGCTCGGTCGGCACGCTCGTTCTGCTTGTAGAGTGGTGCCGAAGGCGGAACTGGCATTGAACCAAGCGGCTTGCCTGTCTGCTGGCTCTCGCGGTAGAGGCTGCCCTGTTCTTCGGGAGGAGTAAAGAAGTCGGTTACGGCTTGGGCTTCGCCGATTTTCTTTGGCGCAAAAGCCGACTCGCTTTGAACGCCGCGACGAACACTTGCCTCGACGTAGCTTCGAGCAATTTCTTCTGAGACTCCGGCATTGACGAGAGTTTTGACGGCATTTTCAATGTCTCCTTGTCTTGCGAGTTGTTGCGACACTTCGCCAGCATGGGCGACTTCTTCTGCCGACATTTCAGAACGTTGGCGAGCGCCGACACCAAGTTCGCCTGGCTCTACGTTGAAATCTTCTTGACGGGCTGCGGCTTCTGCTTGGGCTTGGGCAGCCGCTTCCCGTTGGCGGACAGCAATGGATTTGGCCTCGCCAACTTTGGCCATGGCCTTCTTTTCGATCTTCTGCACATTCGATCGGGCCGTGCGCTTGGGATAACCCAGCTTCATGCCAATGGCTTCCTGCGTCATTGACTCTCGATTGTCGATGATGAATTGCTCTATGCGACTCAACTTGACAGCAGCCAGTTCTTCGGCAGCCTTCAAGACCGCAGCAACTTCGGCGTTGTGCTGCTCGGCGGCCTTTCTCCTGCCAAGCGCTTCAACGGCCGCTTCGGTAGGTTTCAAGCCGACTTTGGGAGCAACCGTCTTGGCGATGCCTGCGATGCCTGTGCTGCGTGCGCGCATGCGTTCCACGGCATTGGCCAAACTGCCGACTTTGGGGGCTTGCCGCATGAATCCAGGCATTTGAGGCGCTTCGCCGACGCGGGGCAGTTGGGGCGTCGGCTTCAAGTATCCAGCAACTTCCGGCTTTTGGCCTGGCTTGGCGAAGGCGGCTCGAATCAATTCAATCTGGTCAGTGAAGACGCGATCGCCGGCATTGGCCAAAGCTCGCTCAATATGGCCAGCGGCGTACTTTTTGGTCAGTCCAGTCGCCACCAGCGACTCTACGGCTTGGTCAACGACTTCTCGATTGGTCCTGACAGGTTTAGCGGCTCTGCCACCAGATGGCGAAACTGGCCTCAAATTCGCATCCTGAGGCGCTTCAGTGGGTGCTTGAGCCTCTGCCGTAACGGACGAGGCAGGAGGCGTTCTAGGGGCTTCTGCGGTCTTTGGCTGGAAAGTGTATCTTTTAACCGTTGGCCGGCCCTCGACAGCGGCCGGCTCGCCGATTGCCTTGAAACCTCGCTTTTCAAGCCCGCGGACATAATGCGCCGCCCTTGCTGGATCGGTAATGAATGTGACACCAAGCCCTTCATTTCTGGCCCTACTTGCAACATCTATCAGCGAGCGGACCAACTCTCTTGTGCCAGGCTGCACTCCTTCTCGGCTGATTCCAGAAGCAGCCCCAGGCAGCTTGTCAAAGTCGATATTGACGGCATTTCGCTCTCTATCGAACCGCATTTCAATGGGCCGGCCACCTGCCTCGCCTTCGAGAACATCGACATTTCTGAACATTTCGCGAAGCGTCTGCTGGCCTGGACGTTGCTCACCTTGTACTTGTCGTTGTGGTTCAACGACTTGCGGAGATTCTTGGCCAGAAAGTCGCCGGTTGATATCCGCATCGGCTTCGGCCAGCGCACCTTCCGTCGCCGACATATCAGCGGCAGTCGGAGCCTGCCCGACTGCCTCAGCAGGCCGGCTCTCATAAATGGCCCTGGCATATTCCTGCAGAGGCCCAGCCGGTTGCCGTTCGATGGCTGCTTCTGCTTGGTCAGGCGTCATTGATTCGTCAGTCAGCAGCCGATTGAAGATCGGATCGGCCAATCTTTCGCCGGCCCCTGCCCTGGATAGCCCTTGCCTTCGCAGTGCACGCGAGGCATCAACGAATCGGTCCCTGATTCCGATTTCACGCCCGCCCTGGTGCATTGCAGAGAATGCGGCGAAGGTCATGGCTTGCGTCAGCGCATGTCCATAGGCATCGCGCATTGCCGGTGCTGGCCGTCCCTGAGCATCAGGAGTGCCGCGCATAGCGCTCAAGAATGTGCCGATTGTGCCATAGCCGGTATCAAGTCCTTCTATTCCCAGCCAACGAGCAATCGCGGTGCTGGCAGCATCGGCGATTTGTTGTTCGGCAAGACCGGCACCAGTGCCTATTGCCAACCTACCGGCAGTTCTTGCAGCACCGCTCCCTGCCAGAATCTCTGACACTGCGCCAAGCTGGCCAAGGATGGCCCCATTCAGAGCGGCGATGGTCAGGGGAGCGCCATAGTTCTCCAAGACGCCGCGATCAGGGTGAGCCATCTCGTTTTGAATGCCGCGGCCAACCCACTCAGGATTGAGCGCCATCGTCGCAGCGCCGCGCCCGGCTGCAACGCCTTGCCGTGTCAGGAAGCCTGTTGCGCCAGTAGCGCCAGCGCCGATCCCGGCCCCAGGAATGCGCGCCCCAATGGCCATGAACCCCAATGCCTGCCCCGGCAAGCCTTGTGCTGTGCGCCACAACTGCCCGCCAAGCGTCGAAGTGGCCTGCTGGTCCAGCTCGTGAAGGCGTTCGATTTGGGCGACCCGGTAAGGATCTTCTGGTTCTGGACGGCCCTCTTGCAATCTCTGCAGAGCATTGCGGTGTTGAACGGCTTGGGTTGTGGACATGACGCCGAATGTGTCGAGAACATGGCGACCCACCGCTGTCCAGGGCTGTTCCTGCGCGCCACGCAGCCGATCGCGCCAATCCAAAAGTTCGCGGTGGCCTTCGTACATCCGGCGCATGGCATCTATGTCGCCATCCGGGAATGCTTGCCGAATCACTGGCTCTGCTTCGGACCATGGACGAAGGAGCGACCGAGGCTGCTCTTGTGGCTGGGCCTCTGCAGGAGTTTCTTGTTCTTGTTCGAGTTGGTCAGGCATTATCGGCCCCCGATGTATCCTGGCGTGCCACTGCCAAATGGCCTCGTCGATCGCGTAGGTTCAGGAGGCGGAGTTGCGGCTGGTTGATTTTGCCGAGGCGAAGGAATAGTCAGTGATTGCAAGACAGCCGCGAAGTTCGGCGGGATGCCGGGAGCGAGATTGGCCGGCGGCTGACTTCCACCACCACCCTGACCACCTTGGTGGTGTGGATTGACGATGCGCTGGATGGCCGGCGGCGGTTCGACGCCGTTAAGTTGATACCGCTCGGCAACTCGGCGCGCAATTTCCAATGTCCGTGCATCGTAATTGACTCCTCCAGTGGAGAGGCCGGTTCGCATCCACTGCGGCCAATCCTGCTCCGGTACGGCTGGCGTTCCATCCGGCCGCACTCTCTCCGCTTGCGCCAATTCGCGATCGACGACATGGGTAACATCGGTCACGATCCTTTGGTGCGATTCATCCTGTTGCTGACTCCTGAGCGCCTGTGCGCGCTGATTGATGTCCGATATATGGTGCAGGTGCCCCGAGCGGTCTTCGATGAAGCTGGTCATACTGCCATCGGCCAAGCGAACGTTCGAGATTCGTTGCTGGGCCGTCTGCCCCCAAAGCTCGGCCGTGTGCTGGGCGATCGCTTCTTGCTGGGCAGTCTGCATTTGCAAGTGCTGATACCGCGCCCTGGCTTCGTACATGGGAATCTGATCGCGCCTAACCATCAGCGGCTGCAATTGCTGATTGATCTGCGCGGATAATTCTTGGCCGTGTTGCGGAGTGAGCTGGCCATTGGCCACCGCTTCCTGGACGCTGGATAACCCGTTTTGCAAGCGCTGCATCAAAAGATTCTCGGAGAACGATGGCGTCACTGCGGCAAGTTGGCGCTCCGTCTGCATCAACTGTTCTTCCGGGGACAACTGCCGCAGCGGCTGCTGCTGCTGCCTTTGCTGCTGGATGGCCCCGGCGTATTGGTCAGCGACCCAGCCTGCCGATTGTTCCGGAGATTCGTTGGGTGCCTGACGACGACGCTGAGAGAATGCCCTTTGCAAGAGTTCAGCGTTTGGCTGGCCCTTGACAACTCCAGAAGCGAGGCCGGGAGCATACGGAGTGAAGGTGTTGGCCGGACCGCGCGTGTCCTCGACCATCTCGCCGCCTTCGCCGGACGGACCATGACCGCCAATCATGTTGTAGATTTGCGGCAGCCGGCGCTCTTGAGCTTGTGGAGTGTAGGACATCTGCTCGTTGCCGTAATCAGTCGGCGGTGGTACTGGATCGGAACCGCGAAGGTCGGCAAATCCTCTCGGCAGCGGTGCCATGCTCGCTTGCCGAAACTCTTGCTCGGAAGTCGGCGAGTATTGTTGCGGCTGGTCCTCAGGCTCTGGGGTTGGCATTGATTCCCAATTGGCCAATCGAAGCGATCTTTGCTGACCGCCATCCGGCTCTTCTTCCCACTCGCCAGTTTCAGGGTTATAAGGCATTGTGATGCTCCTATGCTCGCATGACAATCATGGAGCGATTGCGCCAATGCGCTGTGCCGCCACCGACTGCCGCGTGCTGGATTTTAATTGTATGTGACCCAGCACTCAGGGAAGCGATCTTGTAAGTCAGAACCGCAGCCATCCCGCTGTTGACGGCTGCTGCGGTATGGTCAATCTGACTGGCTGCTTCATCGGAGCCATCCAAATCAACAATATCCCGGTTGTTTGCCCCGGCCGTACTCTGGTAAATGTTCGCCGTCCACAACACCAACACGTCCTGCTGAGATTCCAGGGTGATCGTCACGCTATCCGCCGTCGTCAAATCGGCCAACGACGAGCTGCTGGTGCTTTGATCGGTCGCTACATAGCTGAGGCCAAGAATTTCACCTTTGACAAAAGCCCAAGATGGGTTAGCCCCAGTCCCGCCAGTCATCAGTCGCTGACCAGCCGTACCTGCCCCCAATCTGGCCCACGTCGCAGCGCCACGATAGAGAATGTCGCCCTGGGCCGCCGAACCAATGAAATCCAAGATTGCGCTAAGACTGCTAAAGCTCAGTGCATCGGCAGTCCTACATAACACCAAGCTGTTTGCGGCAGCCGAAATGTCTGCTGGGTCGCCACTGCTGTTCGCAGATCGGCCAATCACCGAGCATGCGCCGCTGTCTCGCAAAGCGGCATTGCTGATGGAGTTAGTGTTCGGTTCTGCGGCCCCCAAAACCCGCCACCGTGCTGACGTGATGTCGTACTGCAGGAGAGCCATTTGGTCAGGACGAAGTTGGACGCCCGTCGCAAGTGGGCACGAAAACCGATTTCCGACCGAAGAACTAGCGTTCTCGTCGGCCAAAGTGATAACAGCCGTGGCGCTTATGTTCGTCAGGAGAACAATGTTCCCATCCTGACTGGCGGCTTGCAGGCCAGTGATCGTGACATTGGTGGTAGCGACCAATCGCAAATAAGACGTGCTGCTAAGATTGGCAGGATTATAGTCGTCCTGATCGACGGTTATGGCCGAGGGAGTGACCGGATTGGCAATCGTCAAGGCAGCGCTGATTCGCAATCTGTCAATGGCGTCAATGAGGCCACGAGTGCCATTCGATGTACTCTGCAAATTCAAGCTGTTGCTGGCGGCAGTGCCTCCAATCAGCGCTTGACCGCCGCTCCGACCAGCGAGCAGAGCATATTGCGTGTGATCGTCATCACTCAAGCCTGTGGTTGCGCCATGATCGACGCTGCTTTGCGTGGCAAGCGTTCCAAGGCCCAATGTCGCCCTGGCTGTTGCAGCGTCCGCATCATCGACGAGAGATAGCCCGAAATCGGTGATGCCTTTGGCTTCCAGATTCCCAGAGCTTGCCCGCGCCGGAAACGTGTTGGCGGCGAACGTCACTTGCGAGAAGGCATCAGCCCCACTGCCAATTGTGAGAGAGTTGGCGGCGATGGTCAGCGCGGCGAATGCCGTCAAGGTGGCATCGAGCGGCTGAGAAGCGCCGCCGGCAGGAAGATCGTCAGCGACCAAGTAATCAAAGTTGACGCTCTGAATCAGCCCAGATTCAACAGTGATGCCGGCTAGGAATTTCCTCGCGCTCATGGCAAAGTCCCCGTAAGTCCGCCGCCAATCAGCACCCAGATTGCGGCACTGTCCGTAACGTCCACTGCAACATATACGCGATTGAATCCAGTATCCACCCAAACCTGTCCGATGGAATAGCCCTCAGTCTCATCGTCCATCACTACTGGCGCGCGTGTAGATGAGATGCCGCCGGTCTTGGCGATGGTCCAGTCTGATTGGCCGATCTTTACCAGGATACCCCTGCGCTGCAGATCGTTGACGATGCCGGCGACGATATCGACGAACTTCCGCAGCGGCATTTCCAGTTTCGGGTCGCGCGGCACAAACTGAAACTGCGACGGTGGACCGAGTGGCGTGGTCGTGGGCACTGGCCACAAGCGCCGTGGATTCCACCAGATGAAGTGCTCCATCAGCACCTCGGTCGGGTCGCGGCGCTCAAGCAATTGCTGGGATAGTGCGCGCGTCGGAGGCTTGTCCGAGGAACTGATGATAGGCGGCAGAAACCGCCTTTGCTGCTCAAACCAAATCGCCTCCCAATCGGGCAGTGCATCCCAGCGCTGCGATGCCTGTCTTGGCAACGGGGAATCGATGATAGCGACCGCTCCAATTGGAATCGGTTGCCGGCGCATTTGTTGCCAAGCTGCCGAGAAATCTTCAATCGGCGGATCATAGCGCTGTTTGGTTCGCCATGGCAATGGGAATGGGCTGACCGATGGCGTGAAGTCAACCATCGCCGCCGTGAGAGTCATCCGCGAGAGATTTGTGGCGTCTTTATTGACGCTGCCCGTCTCGATGCTGTCGAGTGCCCCAAGAACCCAAGCCGATGAGGTTGCCGGATCGGTGTCAAAGATCTTGGAAATGAGAACGTAGGCTGATGTCGTCGTGTAATTGCTGGCGGCATCCGAATCGGTTGATCCACTGCGCAGCCGCAAGGCCACAGACCCGTTGCTGGCGCCATTGCGCTTCAAGGTGGCGACGGCTTTGACGCAATTAACCGTTCCGGTGATGCTTGCCGATGCGCCGCTTTGCAGCGCTTCCGTCTCGGCGGTAGTGGCGGCCGGCGCGAGCAAGTAGGTTGTATCGCCATCGTGAGGGACTTCATCAACATTCTGGAAATTCGAGCCGCCGCCGGCGCCGATAGTCCAATTCTGATAATTTCCATTGGCGTTGGGCAGCAGAATGGCGCACTGACTGATCCCAGGGTAGCCTGAGTCAGACCACATGATGTCGTCAAAGAAGAAGTCAACGGTCTGGTCGGACCTGTTCACCTTTTTGCCGAATACGACCTGATCTGTGTCGAAGGTGCCGATGTCGCCGGTTGTCGAAATGTCAACAATTCCGTCAATCTTGACTTCAAACGCCGCAGTCGTCCCCTGGCCATTCATCTGTTCGATGCGGTACCAGGTGTTCGCCGCCAGAACGATAGTGCCGGTGGCCAATAGAGTGTTACTGGAGCTGTTATAGACAGCAAGAACGCCATCGCTCTTGAGGCGGATGCTGAATCGGCAGGCTGCGGTCCCGAATATCTCCTCGGCCCCGGATGCCGGCTTGGTGGCATAGCGGAAATAGAAACGTGTCCAAGAGTTGGCGAGATTGGCGTTGCCATCGCCGGTTCCGGCAGTGCCGGGCTTGGCGAGCTGCACGCTACCGACTGCGGTTGTGGTTGGATTGACGCGAAGGGCATAACCGCCGGAACGAACAACCGAAGATTGCACTGAGCGAGTGCCGGCCGGACTAAAGCATTCGGTTTCGTCGCCAGTTTCAAAGCCGCAGAAGTTGACAGTGGCCACTTGTCACCGTCCCGGAATGATTTGCTCGTAGTCCAACTTGCGGTTCACCAATCGCTTGAGGAATCCCTTGAGCGGCCCCTTCTTGACGTATTCATGGAACACGCCCTTCTCGGTGAACATCGCGTCCTGGGCAACTTTGCGGATTGCGCGGCCTACCAGCTTGGCGGCTTCCGGCGAGAAGCGAAGTCTGTCGGCATGCTCGAAGAACATCGCCACGAAGCCGATCTTGTAGGTAGTCAACTTGACCTGGGCCTGCTCGATGTTCCAGGCAATCGGATCAATCACGGCTGACTGAATCGGAACATCATCGGCGGCAAGTTCAAGAATCTCGCCAATGTCCATAGCCTGTTGCCATGGCACAATGCAATCGTCGAGTTTGCGCGGAAAGACCAGGAGAACTGCGTCATCCTCGACTTCGATTCTGATGTCGAACTTCTCGGTCGTCATGCCAGCTCTTCATAATGAGTGTCTGCGGTGAGCGTGATCGTCGGCGTCGTCGGGAATAAAAGGGCCACGATTGTCGCGGCATTGACGAATGGATACTCTTTGGGCGTCGGCAGATAAAGCCAACCGTTCAAAAAGTTGAAAACACCTTGTTTCAGAATGTCGCCATCGGTGCCTTCCGCAGTGCCCGTGATACCCGTGGCCGCAGTGCCACCGACCGACGATGCCGCTGGATCAGTCGAAGGCCCGCATAGTTTTGGCGTGAACGATGTCACAGTTGCCGCCGCCGATTTCCGATTGAGCTGAATTGCTTGCTGGGTGCTGGTCGTCGATGCAGTCTGACCCAACTCGCAACGAATAATTTGCAACGGGACTGTTGCCCCGGCCTTGATCTGCATGATCGTAATGGCCGTGGTGAACGCAACGCGAGTGATGGACACGACATAGACGCGGCTGGCTGGTGCTGCCATTGGTGGCTCCTTTATGGTTCGACGCCAAGCGACTTGGCGATGGCCGCTCGCTTTTCTTCAAGAATCTGCATCACCACGGAATCCGGCGTGCTTTTCTTGACCCGCACACTGTCCTTGATGACCGAACGCACGCCAGATGGAGTGACTTCAAACCCGCGCACAGGCAAAAGATCAATCTGCTCGTCCCCATTCTCATCCTTCCACTTCTTTTCAGTGTGCCGCAATGTCGGCAGCAGGACCGTATCCTGGATCGGGCCATCCGAATGACGCCATTCGACTTCAACGATGTCGATTTCCACGTCGGGGACAGCCATAGCCATGCTGTCGAGTGGTTGCCCCGACACGACTTCGGTTCGCCGGCCCAGGATGGTGTAGCTGAGTTTGTATCCCATGGTCCCTATCCTACTCACGAAGACCAGTTCTCGCCAAGCGTGGCATCCAGGCCAGGCCACTCTCCATATGAAGGGTAACCTTCGTAGGGATCAGCCTGGCGCTGTCGCTGAACGGGCCTGCGATACATTCCAGCATTCAAATCAATCGTTTGAGCATCCTGATAACGCTTGTAGGCATCGTTGAAGTCGAGCCGTTCATCATGGCGGTTGACGTTCTCCTGCTGTTGGGCCAACTGTTCTTTTTCATCCCAACTCAGGTTGCGGCCACCGCTGTTGCTCCGCCCCCATCCTTGTTGGTGCTGGTTTCCGTATTGCTGACCGGCGCCTTGAAGGCCAGCCCCCAAAAGCCGCCCCTGCCAATCGCCCTGATAGCCGAGGTTTTGGCCCAGCAGCGCCGTGTTTTGCTGGTTCGCCTGACCTCGGTAACCAAGACCGGCCAACCCTAATTGAGTCTGATATTGCGCTTGCTGCCCGGCAACGCTCTCGCGCAGAGCATTCTGTGCTTTCGTTTGGTCATAGGCCAAGCCGCGCCCAACCGAGTTGGCGATGGTTGTATTGCCGAGCCCGCGATTCGTGAGTCCCTGCATCGCTGCGCCGCTTTGGGCAGTGTAATAATCGGCGATCTCTTGACTTCTGGCTTGGCCCTGACCGGCCAGCCCGCCAAGGACATTGGCCTGCAAGCGGTTGTAGCCCTGATTGATCCCCTGCTGCGCGCGCTGTTGTCCGGAGAGAGCGTTTCGGTATCCGGCCATGATGCCCTTGTACGAATCTTGTGCTTGCCGGATCATTCCCTGGTAATCGATTGGCCCAGGCATTTTCATCTCCTTAGGAGTGACTGCGAGCGGCAACCTTGCCAGTGCCGCGTATCTTGGCCCTGATTGACTCCATTGCCCATGGCGAGCTTGCGGTCAGTTTAACATAAATCGCGTGCGCGGACTGTCGAATGGCGGCTGCCGAGTTCCGGCCGGCTTCCCAAGTTCCTGTTTCGACTGCATCGGAGGCAAGGGCTTCCTCTGCCGTATTACCAACAAGAATAGCGTATTCGACTTCGCCGCTGCCTTCTGCGAGCACACCGATCAATTCCATGAGGCGAATCTGATCCATGTCAGCCGTCAGCAATGGGCCGATGACGACCGAACTTTCGATGGCGGTGAAATCGTCTTTTGTTGCCGCCGGGTCGAGAAATCTCACGTACCCATCCCAAGAGCCGAACAACGTCACCCTATCTTCAAGCTGATTGCCGTCAAAGACCACCGCGCAGAGCGGATTGTGGTTATTGTTGGCGAAACTGTCGGTCCACCATGCGCCGGTTCGGATTTCAAAGAAGAAGTGAGTTGACGCACTTGGTCCGGCAGTCTCGGTCACAAAGATGTGCAATCCCTGGAAGCGGTCATCCCAAGCCAGGCTGATCGTATTGTCCCCCGTGTTGACCGTGGCAGCGAGTTGCTCGATGGTCTGGCTTACCCTTTGCGGGAATGAATTGCGCTCCAGCTTATAGATGCCCATGCGGTTGCTGACGAAGTAAATGCTGCCCTCAGGGTCTTTGCACCACGGGCGCCCCCAGGCCATGCCAATCGAATCGGAAACACGATCAAGTTGGCCTCCTGCCAATGGATCGCCGCGCATGACCCAAAGAGTATGGTCACCGCCGAAAAACAAGACATCATCAGAAAACGGGACCAATGAAGTGATGACATCTCCGACCCTGCCAAGGTCGCTGTTGTTACCGGCGACGGCATCGATGGCGCTAGGCGAGGGCGGCGCATAGTCAAAGTTTGAAGGATCACCAACTTTCGGCATGAACCAGTTATGGGGATCTCCGAATATCCCTGCCTGAACAGTCCGTCCCCGCCAAGTTTCGATGAGGCGCGGAGTATTACCAGCAGAATCAACAGGTAACGCTCCGGCAGTAGCCACCCAAGCCTCAACGGAATTCGTGGCAGGATTGTAAAGCTTGTAATTGGTGCCGTCCGCGAAATAGAGCTTCTGCTGGTTGCTGGCGGAGAAGATCGTTCCGCTTGCGTTGAGCGCTCCGTTGCCGTTTGTCGGCGTAGTCCAAGAGGTTGCCCCGGCATCGGCAACCCGAATATTTCCCTGGCTGACGGCCACCAGAGTCACCACACGGCCTGATTGTGAGCTTTGCACGCCGCCTCCAGGTGCCGTATACCCGACCACGGTCAGGGAGTCGAGCAGTTGAATCAAGTGCGCGCCAGACACTCGCTCGTTGATGTACCTAGCCAGGGCAGCCCGTTGCCCACCGCGCGCACGCCCTGTCGATGGATCAAAGGCCCGGACGTTGACGCCCATCGGCGTCGTCCGGGCGTACTTGCCGTTCTGCATCGGCCGATTGGGTTGCCTGTCGAACCCTCGTGACAGGTCAATGCCGCACGCCGGAAAGTGCAGATCAACAAAAAAATCACTGGCTTTCAACTGCATCTCATCACGACTTTTTGAAGCCTGCCATTACACCAAGAACTCTGCCAGCAATCACTGCCAGAGATGCCGGAATTATTAAGGCTGGGTCTTGGTCGACCCCGATTTTGTCCTGAACGTATAGAGCGCGCACATTGATGCCGTCCGTCAGATTGCAGCGAGATGTCCAGCTGGCGCCAGCCGTAAAGGGGATGTTGAAATCGAATTGTTCAAGCGCCGCTATCACCAACTCTCCGGATTCGGAGATTGCGATTGGCCCCATGAGTAGATTGGGCGTGCCGGAACTGTCAATCAACGTTGCCGTGCCATCGGTCGGAGTTGCCGCGCTGACGCCGCTGTACTCCAGAATGCAAACCGGGCTTTCATGGGCCGCGATATCGACATTGAAACCTACAGTGAGTGGCCCGCTTGAATTGGCGATCACGTACCAAAGCGAAATGCCATTGGCGACCTTTTTGACCCAGATATTTGGGATGACACTTCCGTCGCCGACGCCGCTAATTTCGCTGTTGTAATTGTTGCAAGCGACCAACACCAACAAGTTTCCAGCCGTCACATCGGAAAGATAATCTATCTGCCGGAAAAACGCCCCTGTTGGCGGAACGTCTGAATTGCCTTGGACGAATTCGATGGTCGTATCGGTCCATTCGATCTTGACCGTATTCCGGCTGCGCGTCACTGGCCGCCCAAGAATGTCCTCAATCGTGGCGATGTAGGTCACCGTTTCCTCGCGGTCATCGGTAACGACGAATTCCGCAGTGCCGTCAACGACGCTGCTGCTGGCCATGATCCCATCGCCAACACGCCCGCCACGGCTGGTGTGCAGAAAGACCCTTTCCAGGCCGACTGTGTCGCCATTGGGGCGCGTAACTGTGGCAGTTATGGTCACGTTTTCATTTATGGGTGAAGCTGTAGCCGATGTCGCCAGCCGCAGTCGCAATCGGTTGTCCTTGAACGATTGCGATAGCTGGTAGCCGTCGCCGCCGCCGAGAGGTTCATCGTCACCCCGTCCAGGGCTTGGCGTTAGATCGAGACCTCCGTAGAGGCCAGTCGCTTCAAAATCTTCGCCCTGGAATGACCAGCCCAAGGCCGAGCCATCTGTGCGAACAATGCTGTCGAGCATCTGAATTCTGTTGGTCCCGCTGACCTGAGCGTTGATGTACCTGGAGATGCCGGCTCTTGATCCGCCTCGACCGCGCTGCGTAAGCGACTCGTAAAAGCGGACGTTCTCGCCGATCGGCGTCGTGCCTGACCTTTGATCGCCAACCGGCATCGATAAGTCGATGCCGTGGAGCGGGAACGGAAGCTCAATCAGTTTGTCTTTTGATTCTTGCATGACACAACTCAGAACGACCTGAAAAGAGCGTTGGCATTCGTCGCCGTGCCGATCTTGAACAAGAACTCAAGGAGATGCCCACCTTCAAAGTCAACTCGGAAATAGGCAGGCGTGTCATCTGCAGGACTCGTGATCGAAATGGTCACATCGTCGTTGCCGCTGACCAACGTGATCGTGTCGGCGAATAAATCAGTCGTTGTTACCGTGCCGCCGCTTGGCCCCGTGATCGATGACGATAAAGTAGCCAGCACTTCGCAAAGCGTGATGTAGTCCCATACTGCTGATGCCGCCGCGCCGTCTTCGATCAGGTAACTCCAGGCAATCACCTTCATGCTGATGGTCGCGTTGTTGGCCCCAGCTCCATACGGTTTCACAAGTACGCTGTTTTGAGTCAAAATTGAATCGTTGCACATGTTGAAAACGGCCGATGTTGTCTGGGCCACCGCATTGCCAGCGCCGGAAGGCTTCGTAAGCGTGGCAACTCGCGCGGGGTAAGCGGCATCAGTTGTGTTTGTGCGTCTGGCTCGCCGCCAGCGTGATACCAGTGTTTCAAACAGCATATTTACCTCGCTCGACGGCCAACCCGCCGGTCTTGTCGATTGCGAACAACAGAACGTGCACTGTGTATTTTGGCGGCTGAGCCGATGGTCACTCCGGCCGCAGCCAAATCCATGCCCAGCGTGATGACGTATTTCACCGTGGCGCCAGGGCCAGTCAACAGCATGTTGAGATTCGTGATCGCCATTACGTCACCCTTGTAATGCCGGTTGGAGTGGTGGCGTCATTAAGAGTAAAGGTCATGGCCGTGGTGCTGCCATTGCGTTTCTTGCAAGTCAGGGTGGTGCCAGAGATTGATCGCTCCTCGAGATAGGCCATGATTTCGTAAATCGCTTGCGCCAAATTCACTCCGGCGCCATCCGCTGCATAATCCTCGGTGAGCGCCGTGGTCCCGTTGAGTGGCGTTATCTCGGAAAGAACCTGATCAACATCACCATCATTGGGCGCAATCACGCCAAGAACCGTGTCGGAGAACTTGTAAGCCAAGTCGCCAAGCGTGTTGGTATCGGTGGCGTCAAGAGTCACCTTGTAAAAGTTGCCCGTGATGTTCGCCAAGCCTGCGCCGCTGAGAGCGCCAAAGGCCGCGCCGTTCTTGGAAATGGTGACTGACAACGACGTGATATTCACTCCGAGGAATGAGAACACGCGGACGCGAGCCGTGCTTTGCTTGAGATCCATCGCCAACTCCATAAGTCAAAAGCTGCCCCGCCTCGACCCGGAATGGGATTCGGGCTCTGGCGGGGCAGGCATTTCAGCCCAACTTGAGCTGATTTCGGATGGCCTTGTCCTGCACCATTTGCATCAACTGCTGCTGCCGCGCCTGGGCCACTGCCAGGCTAATCTGGCCATCGGCTATCTGCATGGCCTCGGTCAAGACCATGCGCACCATCGACCAGTGCTTGAGCTGCTTGTTGTCGAACTCGATCCCGACACTCTGCGTGTCCGGTTCGTAGCTGAGCTGCAATGACGGGTTGTCCATGTCCCCATCTCCGATGAAAAAGGTTAGTAGCCGTAAAGTTCGATCAGAAACTTGCCTGCGGTGTAGGTTGCGGCCGTGCCCGCGGCTCCGCCGGTCAAGTAGAGGTAACCATTGGCGATGCCTACCGGGTCCGCAATGGCCTTCACGAGCGCGAGCGTCCAGTTGCCGCCCGCCGTGATGAGGGCCGTCTCGGTGAGCGTTGATACAATCGCGTCGTCGAACTTGCCCGTGGCTTCCGTGGCCCAATAGAGGTCGATATCGGCAATGCCGCCGGTCGGGACTTCGAGGCAGGTCATCCGGCCTCCGAGCAGCGTCCCGTTTTGCGCTGCGGTGATCTGGCCAAGATGCGCTGGCGTGATGCTGACCCCGATGATGTCCAAATCTGTTGTCGAGGATGCCAGCCCTGTCAGGTCGAGTAGGATTTGTGTGGTATAGATGCCGCCAGACAATTGTACGCTGTTCTTGTAGATCGTGCCCGTACCGCCGGTGATGCCGGCCCCCGCGCCCGTGGTCAAGGTCTGATTGTGCATCGTGTTCAATTCGGCAGCCGTGGCCGTAAGCGTCGAGAGATTCAAGCCGCCGTTGAGCAAGTCGAAGTTGGCACTGGCCTTCGTGCCGATGTTGATGAAGACCCCGCCGCCGCCCGTGGCGTCAAGATCGAGAAAAATCGCGTTCGGCGCATAACCTTTCGCGCCATCGGCAGGGACTGTAACCCCGGCATCGAAGTTGATGCCGAGATTCGGGTCGATCAAATACCCTTGGTTCCCTGTCCACTGCTTGACAGTTTTTCGGCTCATCACTCTCTCCTTGGTTGGAGCGCCGCAATCTTCAACGCTTTAGCATTAAGCCCACCGGCCGCAACAAGCGGCCGGCGTCGGCGCTACTCTGGACAAACTCCGTCGAACGTAACAAGGTGCTGCTGGTTGATGATCGGGAGGAAAGGCTGATCCGAGTTGTCGCTGTTATAGGCGAAGACCTGCGCTTTGTTCCGCCGGTCAATGGCAATCGAAGCTGTCAGCCGTTCCATGAAGTATTCCCAACGCGGACCGCGCTGATCGTCCTGGTACAATTCCGCCGCAGCGATGCAGGATGCCATGATCGTTTCGGAGTGCTGGCCGCCGCCGTAAGGGAACGGCCGATTCACGTCCGGGCCATTGGGCAACAGATAGTACCGAAGCCGAACCGTGTATTCCTGATCGGCAATCGGGAAGAACTTGAGTTGCCAGCGCTGGCCATGATATTGCGAGGAGCCCTTGATTGGTTCCTGGCAAACCGCAGTTGGCCGTCCTGTCAATTCGGTATTGCCGGCGTACTGAGCGTAGACGAACGGCACCCCATACACCGGCACAGGCATGAATGACGTGCTGCCGTCTGTGGTGAGCGTGATTGTGCCATCCAGCCCGCCGAAGTCGTCCGGCAGGACCAGCACCGAATCGGCATCGGCCAGCGTCAGCGAGGCCACGGGACGAAGGAATGACCATTCGTGCGTGACTCCTCCAAGGACAGGCGGAGTGTAGAACTGGCGAAGCCCTGACTCACGGCAGAAGTCGATCGCGGCAGTTTGCTTGGCTGTCCAAGCCTTCTCGTCGAAGTCCGCACCGCGGCCGAAACCAAGGAAGAAGCCAATCCCTGAGTCGAGCTTTGATCGCGATAAAGATAGGTCTGATTCCACGGTTCAACGCTTCCGCCGCTTCTTTGCAGTCTTCTTGGCCCTGGCTGGAAGCGGACCTTTGGTGTTGAAATGATGGCGTTTGGCGAACTCCGCACCGAAGTTCGCGTAAATGTATTTTTGTTGCGCGCGACTTTTCGCAGGCATTGGGCACCTCAGCGAATGGCCTCGATCTTCGATACTGGCTCGCCTTCCAGAGTCAGCTTGTCGTTTCGCTTCAAGTCGTCCAGAACCGTTTCGACGCCGTTGACTGTGACCGTTACCGTCTTGGCCAGCTCGTAGGACGTGCCGGGCTTGCCATCAGTTGCATTGTCCTTGGACAGCACCACGTTGGGTGGCTCGGCGGAGTAGAGAACGCCGCTGATGCTGCGGGGCGGAGCGGCTTTTACCGTCTCGGCTTTGACTTCAGCCTTTGGCTCGGTCTTGTGATGGGTCGCGTGCGTTTCATGAGCCATGGCTTTTCTCCTTGCTGGCTTTCGTTTCTTGGCCGGCATTGTATTCTCCCGGCTTACGTTTTTGGCTATCAGGGAACACCCCTGGAAGCCAAAAGACCAGATTGGCTCTCCGCCCGCTCCGGGCCGGGAGTTTACGCGCCTACATGGTAAAGCTGGCCTACTGCCCACCATTTCATGAAGCCTTTGAACGCCGTGCCGGCCGAGTCGGCCGCCACGGACCACAGCAGGCCAAGTGCATTGGCGTCGAGATTGGTCAAGGCAATGAGCGCTGCCCTGGTCAGGGCCGTGGTGCATTCGACGTTGTTCACGAAGAACCGAACGCAACGGCTGGCGTTGTTGGGATCGTAGACCATGCCGTACTTGGCGAAGGTGTACGCGGCCATCGTCCCACCTTCGGTATCGCCGATATTCGTGAACGAGGTCGCCCGGTCGGAGCGAACGGTGTCCACCACGCCCAGGCCATCTTCTTCGATCCGGAAGCCGATCATGGCGCCGCTGTTGTCGATGGCGTCGCCGCTGTTGTTGGGCGCATTGGCTGCAAGTGTGAACAAGTCCGTTTCGGCCAGGCCGATGAACGTTGAGGCCAGATTGGTGACGATGCTGTTCTGAGCGTAGCAGCACTCGAACACCAGCGGCCCGGAGTTCGTCGTGAGGCCGCTCAGAAGGAACGATTCAGGACCGGCAATCGAGGCTTCGTCGTCGTCCGTGTCCATAGCGATTTGAAGCGCTCCACCAATCAACTCCACAGAGTTGACGGCGCTAACGCGCGAAATCGTGCAGCCCGAGGCGGCATATGCCTTGTACGGGCCGTAGGCGATTTGAGTGGTAAGCGTCGGCGCGAGCGGCGGCATCGACTGCGTGAAGTCGTCGAAAATGAAGAGGCCCAGGCCGGGCGTGTCTTGAATCTCCGCGATGGGAAACCGCAAGCTCTGCCAAAGGTCCGGGGAAAGACTGCGGTAGGCATCGATCTGCCCTGTCCGATTGAAACCGACCGTGTTCTTCATCGCTCATCTCCGAAAAAGGAGCTTGGTGATTCGAGAAGGATTACAATTCGCCTGCGGCTGAACCAGACGTGCCCAGGCTCAAGACAGCCTGCCGGCGACGGTCGTTGCAGTACATATTCCACGTGCAATCAGTGTTGTTGGTCATCATCGTGGGCTGGCTCGGATTGCTGGTGAAGTTGGTTTCGTGCATCCACTCGCTGGAGAGGTATTTGCAGCCCATCGACGACCAGTTAATCATGTAGACCGGATCATCCACGTCGAGATCGAGCTGGAACACCGGCGTCAACTTGGTGCGCATGAACACGGCTTGATTCCGCATCGGGGCGGCGTCTTTGCCGAGGTTTTCATTCTGGCCTTCCAAGACCGCTTCGATGGCCTTGACGACGCTGTAACGGGCGTAGATGCCGTAGTCATTGCCAACTTCGTAGGTCGGAATGCCGGCCACCAGCGGCATGAAATCGGTGTAGTTCTGCGCATCCTGCATCGAATAAATCAGATCCTCCTTGGTGACGTTGACGTACGGAGCCGCCCAATTCTTCCAGCGGCCATTGACGCCGGCAGTCCCGGCGGCAGACGGATTGATGTTGGCGACCAGGGTGTAGCCCGATGGGACAGTGCCAGTGAATCCGCGGTTGCCACCGGCGCCATAGGTCGGCACCGTCGAACTCTTGACCACGAAGTATGGAATGCCAACCGGGTTCAAGTCGAAGTCGGCAAGGCTTGGGCAGGTCCACAGTGTTTGCTCAAACAGCAGAATCGCCGAGCCAAGCGCCGCGTCGCGCTGCGTCTTCATCTCATCCACAATCCTGGCTTGGCCTTGATTCATGGCCGTCAAGCGCCGCTCCATTGCCCATTCCCAATGCGTATGGCGGAAGGGCATCTTGCCAGTCGCCAAGAGATTCGGGATGTCAGGCCGACTGACATATCCCAGGCCGACGTGCCGCGCCGAGTGGTTGTGGTCGGTAATGATGTTGAATTGGAATTCCGGCCCAATGCCGGATACGCCTTCTGCCTTGCCGGTTTTGTAGATGCGTTTGAGCGCTACCGTGTTGGGGTAGTTCGACATGTTCTCGGTCATCTTCAACCGGCCGAGATCATTCAATGAGGCGATAAGAGCGTCGGCGATCGACGGCGCTTGCATCGGTACAGGCATCGAAAACTCCCTTGAGTAAGGCTCTCGTTAGCACTTGCCCGCAGCCTTTAGTAAGACCGTTGCCGGGCAGGCTCCATGGATCATCCTGGAAATTCGTCGTTCGCGCTTTCGCTGACATCCTGCATCTCACGGACCTTGGACAAGAAGGTTTTCTTGGCCTTGCGGATGCCAGGAGGTTCCGGAGTTGCCTCCCGACTGGTCGGTCGCGCGGTTGGCGCTCGCTCCCATTGATCGCGGCGCTTCGCCAGTTCTTCCTCAGCGTAGGCTTCACCATTGGCTGGCTTCGCAGCCGGCGCGGCCGCCTTGGAGCTCGGGTAAAGGATGCTGACGGCCCGCTGAATCCGCTGCTTGATCGAGCCGCGCGTATCAGCCTGGGCGACGGCGAGAACTGCATTGCGACGCGCCAATTCTTCGGGCGATAGAGCGCCCAGAGCGCCTGCGCCAAGCATAGCATGATGGTCGGTAAGGCCGGAGAAGGCTTCGTCAATCTGCTCGTCGATATGCTGTTGCTCGCGCTGCTTGGCACTCTCGCGGATCTGTACGAACTCTTTCTTGAGCGATCGGTTTTCTTCGGCCAGCTTCTTCATGGCCTTCAAGATGGTCGGGTCGTAGCGGTCTTCTTCTTCGGCCGGGATGCCGAGATCGATGGGAACTTCTTCCGGTTCGCGCTGTTCACGGAACCCGGACTGGGCAGGACGATCTTGCAGAAGTTGGAATCGCTGCTTGTTGAGGTAGCGGATTAGGTCTTCGAGCTGATCGGATGGGAGCCTGTCGATCTCGTCCTGAGGAATGTCCAGGTCAACCGCCATCGCAGCCAAGCCGAGAGAATGCGTTTGCTTGGCGGCCACGAAACGGCCAGCTTCATCGCGCTCTTGGGCAACTTCGGCCGGTTGCTCGACGGGAAGATCGTGTTCGTCTTGCGGATCGCTGGCCGCGACGACTGAAGATTCTTGTTCGGTTTCTGTCAGTGGCACGACATGGTTTCGTTTCTCCCATCCAAGAAGCTTTATGCGAGTGAGACTACGCGAAAAACCGGAAGCCGTCAATGGCCGACTGCCAAATTAGTCCACCAGAATCAATTGGCCGTTCAGCGTCGTACCTGAGCGATTAAGACACAAAATGCTGTCCAAGGCCGTCACCACGGGATCGGCACCGGTCACCATGGGCGTTGTATTTGCCGCGGCCAAGAGTGATCCGAACCCTGGAATCCAGAAGGGAACCGTAGCCAAAATCTTGAAAATGACGTGCGTTGCCGTCGCAACCAATTGCAAAAAACAGTCCTGATCGGCCCAGAAATAGCCATAGTCGAACGTCGCAGGTAGATCGTCATCGTCATCCCATAGCGTCTTCACGGTGTTGTCAGCGGCGCTGAAGATGATGTTGTGGACCGTGCCCGCCACCGAGACGGTGAAGGCTTCGTCGAAGTCATTGGCCGCAGCGCCTTGCTTGCCAGTGAGTGTTCGTCCTTGAGTTGGCAAACTGAAATTACTCACAATGCTCAAGGTAGCTGACATGGCTGTTCTCCTTTGGGCATCAGTATACACGACGCGCACGAAAAAACCCGGATGGCCTCGCCCACGAAGTCATCCGGGTCAGCAATCGCACATCAACGAGACGTGCATCAAATTCTGATTCAAGCCGCAACCGCCGGCGCCTTCGGCAGACGGCTGCGACGTCTCACCACTGCACGTCCTCCCGCCAAGGAGACGTGCTTCCTCTTGGTTCATGCACACCCGCCAGCGCTGCGCCTTTCTTGGCGCCGCTCGCGGAATCGCTGGAACACGCCGCGACCGCCGCCACGACCGCAGCGGGCCTCGATGGTCGGCTCGCCGGACGGCACGAACTGCGGCGGCGACAAGTCGGCCAACAGCGCGAAGGCGCTGAGGCTGAACGCGGCGAAGATCGACAACGCAAGACTTTTCATGACAGACTCCTTTGATGGGCGAAACGGTTGAATTACGCGCCCAGAGATTCATCGCTCGTGAATGCGCCTTCGCCCTTGGCGATTGCGGCTTCGATCGCCTTGGCAATCTCGTCATTCGTAGCAATGACGCGAAGCGTGACGACCAGGGCGTCGTCAACCTTGTTCGCGGTTCGACTGGCGATCATCTCCATAAGCGGCAGGGCCAGCACGATGCCGCCCCGGATGTCTTGGACGCTGACTTTCAATTTTCGTGGCACTTCAATTCTCCTTAAGTTGATTGGCTAACGGTTCAGATCACGCGAAACAACCGATGATGAGCGGCAGCAGTATCGGGAGCAGCTGAGTGATGATGTCCAGGATGCCCGCGTTGCCCTCGAACTGGTCCGCCGCCTTCCGCTCGAACAGCTCGAACCCGGCCCCGTTGCCGTTGCCCACGGCGTCCTCAAGGAAGGCATCGAGTTCCTTGTCGGTCGCGTCGGCGGCGATGTCGCAAAGCGAGTCGGCTGCCTTGAAGTATCCGCCGAATCCCAGGTCAGGGATCATCCCCTTGCCCGCCGCCTGGCGGAGCGCCGCCGCTATCCGGCTGCGGTTTCTGCGGCGATCCCTCAAGAGGCTCCTGCGTGCGGTTGCTGTCGCTGCTTGTGCCATGGTCATTGCTCCTTTGTGATTCGTGGTAAATGATCCGCCGCCTCGAAGCGAGAGCGGCGTGGTTTCTGGTCACTTCCCCAATCTCAGCCGCACGCTCGCCGCCGTCGTTCCTGGCGGCAGCGTTGCGCGGACGATCAAGTCGCCGCCGCTCGGAACCGAGATGATGACGCACTCACGCTGCCACTGCTTGAACGGCGCCTCGACGCGGGCTGTCAGCCACTCCCCCTTGGGAGGGTCGCAAGAGACGCCTACGATAAAGGGTGAACCAACGCGAACGGCACGCTCGCGCTGCTCTTCGTAGGACGGTGCAGGCGGTGCTGGCGGTTCAGGTTCGACCGGCTCGGCTGGTTCTTCCTCTTTCTTCTCAGGTTCCTTCTTTTCGACTTTCGGCTTTTCGATCAAGGGTGGTTCAGTTTCCTTGACTTCGATCTTCGTCGGTGGCTCACTGTTCGGCAGCAACTTGTTCAGCGCACCCTTGATCCGCTCCAGTTCCGCGACGGTCCCGGCCGGGGCCAACTCCATCCCAGGCTTGAGGTAGACATAGACTCCAGGCCGCACGTCTGGCCCGATGATGATCGTCGGCCCCGTGGGCGCCGGCGGCGTCGTCGATACCGTCACCGTGGCCTGGGCCGCGGCGAATGGGCTGACCGACAGCGCAACCACAGTAGCCGTGCCCGGAGCTTCAGGAGCGGTGTACGCCCCGGTCTGCGTGATCGTGCCGGAGTCGGTGAACCAAATCACCTTGGGCAGTGAGGCCGTGAACTGCTGGACTCCCTTGGGCAGCAGCGTCATTGCGGCCGGCGTGATTGTCAGCGTGCCCACCGGATCGGGCGGTGGTGGATCAGGAGGCCCAGGCGGTTGCAGGCCAAGCACTGTTGGCGTGCGAAGCCATGCCTCTTCGGTGGTCCCCATGATCCACTTGTGATCGACGACGCCGATCGTGTTCCAAGTGAACAGCAGGTAGCAGGTCGTCGTCGGGGCATTGGCTGGCACAGGAACGCCAAGAACATCGAAGCAATACTTTGCTGGCCCGTAGCCGAGCAAACTTACGCAGTGATCGGTACTGCCGGCCCTGCCGCCGCCAAACGCGAACCACCCAGTCTTGCTCCCGGCTCCGCTTGGTAAGTCGTCGGCAGCAATGGCGATGGAGATTGGCCCGGTCGCTATGGCACTTTGCAGGTTCGCTTCGTTGGAAAAATTCACGATGGACGGTATGCCTTCCTTGCGCAGCACGCCCTTCTCATCCTTCACGCCATCCCGCTGCATGTCCTCAATCACCGAAAGTAGGTCAGCACCATTCAAGACGCCGTGCGACCTGGCCCATGAGATGATTTCAGATTCAGTGATGAATGTCTCTGCCTTGACGTGTTTCGAGTACGACCCGATGGCAAATGCCGACTCGGCGCTTACGCAAATTCCGTACTGGTCGTTGCCCCAATACGACAGGCGGGACGGGATCATGGATATTTGGGACGGCGCGGCCAAAATCGGCTTGTGAACCGTGGCCCGGCCGGCAAGGATAGCCGCCGCGATCTTGTGCGGCGGAGTCGGCTTTGCGCCTCGCTTGAACTTTGGGTCAGGCTGGGCGAAGCAAAGAGACGGTAAAAGTAGAACAAAGGCCAGAACTGTGAACTTCTTGCAAAGCATGAATCGTCCCCTAAAATAGAAATGCCCCGATGTCGTTAGAGCGACACCGGGACGATCACCAGGAATTTCGAGGATTCCAGATGACAATTCTCATTATGCGTCACTGCCTGACTTGCGGCAAACCATTCCACGTTCCCCATCATAAAATCAAAAACGGTCGCAACACGTTTTGCAGCCTGCCCTGCATTCGATGGCCCAAGCAGTCGATTGAAGATCGCTTCTTTCGATACATTGGCACGATAACCAACACTGGCTGCATCTTGTGGAAAGGCGCACGCGACCGGGACGGATACGGTCAACTCGACAACAAGAAAGCACCGCGCGTCTCCTACGAACTGCTCGTCGGCCCGATCCCCGATGGAATGCTGATTTGTCACACCTGCGACAATCCGCCATGCATCAATCCGGCCCACTTGTTTCCGGGAACGCAAAAGCGCAACTCCGCCGACATGGTTGCCAAGGGTCGCCAGATCAATGGCGAACGTCATCATTCCGCCAGACTCACCGAGGCCATTGTCCGCGACATTCGCAACCGCTTCGCCATTGGCAAGCCGTCCCCAACCGATGTTGCCAAGGAATTCGGCGTCACGCCGCATGCCATCGTTTGCATCGTGTCCAGGCTGACTTGGAAGCATATCGCTTAGAAGCAGCATGACGAGACATGCGAGACGCTTCATGGTTATTCACCCCATTGGTTTGCGATTGGCCCACGCAGCAATTCAAGCTGATGATCGACTTTCATGGTTTCCGACAGCGCGTCAATTCTCTTGGACAGCACTTCGATGTGCTTGTCTTGCCTGGAATTGATGTCAGCCTGAACGCACAAAAAGGCGTCGACTATCATCAAAGTCAAAAACTGAATGATAGACGAAGAGTTTTTCATGATTGCTCCTCAACAAGTAATCCGAACGTTCTGCCACATTCATGGCATTGAACATCGAAAAGAACCTCACATTTCGCAATCGTCAACATATCGGCCTCACCAATTTCTCTCGCCGTGCAGGATGCACAATCGCTGACATCTTCGATTTCAATAGCCTGCATCATCATACTCCCAGTGAATCCAAGAGCGTTCCGTCGATCCGCGTGGCCCGCACTGTGAATGAAAACATTCCCCAAAGTATCCCAGGATCGGCCAGCGTGTCCTTGAGCGGGGCGTAGACCCAATACCTCTTGCCGGCCAGCTCGATCCATGACTGCGGCACGATGTTGTCCACCGCCTTGGCCAGCATCAGGCTGCCCTGGCGGACTACTGGCTCCGCTGGATAGGACAGGCTGATTCCTGGCCTCTCGGCCAGCACGGGATTGACCAGCCATCGGCCAGGCGATTGAAACCTGATGAGGCACGAGGCGAAGGTCACCATGCCGGTGTACATCTTCGTCGCGCCGACATCCTTCACAACCGCGGTCCACTTGCACGGCAACTCGACGGCCCGACGCGGGGACGTGATGAGCAGGCCGGTATTCCAGCACAGCATCGGAGGGCAAAAAATCTGGATGTTGCCGACGATCATCATGGCCTCTGACCGGGCTTGCCGCGAAGTAAAAGTGCGTCTCGCCAGCGCTGCTTGCGCAACCACCCTCTTGCAGCCCTTGCGGACGCTGGCGAAACTCAGAGGATCAACGTATAGCCTTTTTTCGAGCCGGTTTCTTCGCAACCTTTGGAACGTATACCACAAATTCACCTTTAACGTAGCCAATCGGCATACAACCTAACTTGTAAAGCTCAATCATCGGCGACCATGGATTTGCTTCTGGCATTCCGGCGATTATCCACCTTGAATCGCGGCGCAGAACGTAGTACGGGCGCACGTACCAGCGACGGTAATGCCAATAAGTGACTCTAAAAACGCCGCCGGCAGCGGCGGCGGCGGCGTCGGCGGCGGCGTCGGCGGCGGCGTCGGCGGCGGCGGCGGCGGCGGCGTCGTCGTCGGCGGCGGCAGCGGCGGCGTCGGCGGCGGCGTCGGCAGCGGCTTCGGCGGCGGCGGCGTCGGCAGCGGCTTCGGCGGCGGCGGCGTCGGCAGCGGCTTCGG
>WNGF01000779.1_pt1 | contig 49307 bp, 48 predicted proteins | sample 5400641 | NCBI WGS metagenome assembly WNGF01 (sample SAMN13153371, study PRJNA577476) | soil metagenome | isolation source: 80 cm soil or saprolite under grassland replicate 2 | place: USA:California | collected 2016-06-15 | reverse complement strand
GGGCCGACCGCGAGCTGGCCGGCCTCGACCAGAGCGCGCACGCGCGGCGCCGCCTCCGGCCGGATCTCCAGGTAGTCCTCGATTGCGGCCATCTGCCCGTCCATGGTGAAGCGGAAGCCCGGCTCCGCCTCGGCCCGCTCCAGCACCCCGTCGAGCAGGTCGACCAGGCGCATGCGGAAGCGCTGGAAGGGCTCGTACCACTCGCGGTCCCAGTGGGTGTGGGGGACCAGGTGCACGACCCGTGGCGGGACTGCCGGTGCGGCGGCGGGATCGGTCATCGCGTTGCTCGACCTCCGGGGGGAGCCTGTGGAGCTTGTGCGCTGCCAGGCGGCCAGCATATCGGGACGGGCCGGCCGGGACGGCGTGGTGGCGGTGTGGCGGTGTGGCTCCGGCCGGCCGCTGGTTGACTGCCCTGCTCTGTACGACGCGTAGCAGGGCAACTAACTGAGTTGCCTGTATTGACAAGATAATTCTTAAGTGTGTAGATTCCTATATACAAGAAGAGGCCTCTTTCTGCGATTCACCGCCCATTCCCCCAAAAGGGAGGGGAAACGTTGTCATGAGATCGAGATCGCGACTTCTTCTTGTCGCCGGCATCGCCGCCTTGGCGGCGGTCCTCGTCACGGCGTCCGGCGCCCTGGCGGCGGTCGCACCGAGCACCGCCGCGTCGCCCGCCATGGGCAAGTACATCGTCGTGCTGAAGGACAGCGTCGGCTCGCCCGCGGCGGTCGCCGCCAGGCAGACCCGCAGCCTCGGCGGACAGGTTGGCCTCGTCTATAGCTCGGCGCTCAAGGGCTACAGTGCCACCCTGCCTGTCGCCAGCCTGCAGGCGCTGCGCAGCGACCCGCAGGTCGCCTACGTCAACGAGGACCGTCCCGTCTCCGTCGACGCCCAGACCCTGCCCACGGGCATCAACCGCATCGACGGCGAGCTGTCCAGCACCGTCTCGGGCGATGGCAGCGGCAGCGTCAACGTGGACGTGGCCGTGATCGACACCGGGATCAGCACCAGCCATCCCGACCTCAACGTGGTCGGCGGCAAGGTCTGCAACGGCACTACGTTCAATGACAAGAACGGCCACGGCAGCCACGTCGCCGGGATCATCGCGGCCCGCGACGACGCCCAGGGCGTTGTCGGCGTCGCCCCAGGGGCGCGGCTGTGGGCCGTGCGGGTGCTTGGTCCCAACGGCTCCGGCTCCTTCTCGCAGGTCATCTGCGGGGTGGACTTCGTGACCGCGAACGCGGGCACCATCGAGGTCGCCAACATGAGCCTCGGCGGCTCCGGCTTCGACCCGGGCACGGGCTGCTCGACCGGTGACGCGCTGCACGACTCCATCTGCCGCTCGGTGCAGGCGGGCGTGACCTACGTGGTCGCGGCGGGCAATAGTCATGCCGACGCCTCCACCCAGGTCCCCGCCGCCTACGACGAGGTCATCACCGTGTCGGCGCTGGCGGACTTCAACGGCCTGCCGGGCGGGGGCGCACCGGCGACCTGCCGGTCGGACGTGGACGACACCTTCGCCGACTTCTCCAACTTCGGCTCCGACATCGACCTGATCGCCCCCGGCGTGTGCATCCTGTCGGACTACAAGGGCACCGGCTTCGCGACGCTGAGCGGCACCTCCATGGCGAGCCCGCACGTCGCCGGCGCGGCAGCGCTCTACAAGTCGACCCACCCGAGTGCCACTCCGGCCCAGGTCAAGTCGGCACTGATCGGTGCGGGCAACTTCAACTGGAACAACGCCGACGACCCGGACGGCATCAAGGAGCCGCTGGTGAACGTCGACGCCTTCTGACCCCCGTCGGTCCATCCGCGTTCCCCGGCGCCCACCTCGCGGGCGGCGCCGGGGACGACCCGTTCTCCCGTACAGTACGGCTGTGACGCCTGCCCGACCTGTCGATGACGTGGCGCTGCTCCGCCGTGCGGGACTGCGCGTGACCGCGCCCCGGCTTGCCGTTCTCGCCTCGGTGCGGGAGCAGGGCCATGCCAACGTCGAGGAGGTCGTGCGGGCCGCCCGGCTGCGGCTCGGCGCCGTGTCCACCCAGGCCGTGTACGACGTCCTGCGCGCCTTCGAGGAGGCTGGCCTGGTCCGCCGCATCGAGCCCGCCGGCTCCCCCGCCCGCTACGAGGGCCGGGTCGGCGACAACCACCATCATCTGGTGTGCCGGCGCTGCGGCGCGGTGACCGACGTCGACTGCGTGTCGACGAGGCCGAGGTCACCTTCTGGGGCATCTGCCCCGCCTGCCGGCAGGGTCGGCACCCCGATGGCCGGCACTAGCGGGGGGGCCGGGCCGCCGATGGCCGCCGGAGCGGCGGCCGGCGGCGGCTTCGGTGCGTGCATGCGCGCCCACCTGCAGCGGCTCGAGGCACACAACACGGTCGCGCTGGACACGGTCGCCGGCCGCATGCTCGAGGTGATCGGCGCGGGCGGCGTGCTGCACACGGCCGGCACCGGCCACTCGGTCGCGATGGTGCTGGAGACCTTCTACCGGGCCGGCGGGCTCGCCTGCGTCAGGCCGGTGTTCCACCCGGGGCTGCTGCCGCTCAGCGGAGGGCCCGCCTCGGCCCTGCTGGAGCGCACCAGGGGGCTCGCCGCGCTGCTGGCGGGGCAGGCCGGCGCCCGCCCGGGTGAGCTGGCCTTCGTGTTCTCGAGCTCCGGCGCGAACCCGGTGCCGGTCGAGCTCGCCCAGTGCCTGCGCGAGGGCGGGGTCGAGGTGGTCGCGGTCACCTCGCTGCCGCACCTGCGCCAGGCGCCCGCCCGGGCCGGGGCCAAGCTGGACGAGGTCGCCGACCACGTGATCGACACGCTGGTGCCGCCGGGGGACGCCGCCTACCGGCACGACGGGGTCGGGGTCGCGGCCGCGCCGCTCTCGTCCCTGGCGTCGGTGTACGCGTGGAACCTGCTGCTGGCCCGCCTGGTGGACCGTGCCGCCGCGGCCCGCGTGGACCTGCCGCTGTGGCGGAGCGCCAACCTCGCCGGCGGCGACGCGCACAACGCCGACCTGGCCCGGCGCTACCGCGCCCGCGTTCCCGCACTGTGACCGGGCGAGGCCGGGTGAGGACAGGCGCTGGCCGGGCCGCCGCCGGCCGCGCCGCGGCCCCGGGTGGCGACGGGGCTACAGGTAGGTGCCGCCGAGGCTGCGCTCGTCTTCGCCGGGGCGGGCCCCGCCGGGGCCGGGGAGGCCGCGCCCGCGCATCTCGGCGAGCTGGTTGCGGGCGGCCATCTGCTGGGCGAACAGGGTCGCCTGGATGCCGTGGAACAGCCCCTCGAGCCAGCCGACGAGCTGCGCCTGCGCGACCCGGAGCTCGGCCTCGCTCGGCGTCTCCTGCTCGAGCGGCAGGGTGATCCGGTCGAGCTCGGCCGCCAGGTCGGGAGACAGGCTGCTGGCCAGCTCCTGGACCGAGATGTCGTAGATCTCCCGCAGGCGGGCACGGCCGGCCTCGTCGAGGGGGGCGTGGCGGACCTCCTCGAGGAGCTGGCGGACCATGGAGCCGATGCGCATGACCTTGGCCGGGCTCGAGATGGTCTCGGTCTGCTCCGGCGTGGCCGGCCGCTGCTCGTCGGTCGGGCGGCGCGGGACGGTGATGATCTCGGGAACCTGGCGGGCGGCTTCGTGTTCGGACATGCGGCCATCTTGCCACAGCGGACCCGCCGACCGTCGCGCCGCGGTCAGGCCGACGGTGGTGGCGGGCTCGCAGCGCACCGGGAAGTTGACTGAGCTGGCGATGAAGCACAGCTCGTGGGCCCGGTCGTGGAGCGCGGCGGCCGTGTCCACCATGTCAGCGGCGGTCACGGTCACGCTGGGGCGCAGGACCACGCCGGTGAAGCGGCCGGCACCGCCGGGGCGGGGATCGGCGGCTTGCCGGCCGCGCGCACCTCGTGCGACCGCTCGTAGGCGCGGTGACGGAGACGTCGAGGGCGGCACAGGGGTGACGGACATTGGGCAAGGGATTGACGACCGGCGCCGATTCTGCCTAACGTCTTGCGTGCTCCCGCGTGGCGCAGCCCGGACCCCCGCGCCATGTGGCGAGGCCCACCCGTGGACGACCCGGAGAGCTGATGGCGGACCACCTGGCGGCCGCGGTCGGGACCGAGAGCGCCGCTCGTGCCCGGCCCGTCACCTTCCGGCCCCAGGCCCTGCTGCTCACCGTGCTCGGCCGGCACGTCCTGGACCGCGGCGAGGACCTGGCCGTGGGCGCGGCCACCCTCATCGCCGTGCTCCAGCGGCTCGGGGTCTCCGAGCAGGCCGCTCGCTCGACCCTGACGCGCATGGTCCGGCGCGGCCTGCTCGACCGCCAGCAGCAGGGCCGCCGCGCCTACTTCACCCTCACCGCGGATTCCCGCACGCTGCTGCAGGAGGGCCGCAGGCGCATCTTCGCGCCGGCCCCGGTGCGGCAGCGCTGGGACGGGGAGTGGACGCTGCTGTCGTTCTCGATCCCCGAGTCCCGCCGCGACGAGCGCCACCGGCTGCGCGCGCGCCTGGCCTGGAACGGCTTCGGCCTGCTGCGCGACGGCCTCTGGCTCGCGCCCGGCCGGCTGGAGGTGGCGCAGCTCATCTCCGACCTCCGCCTCGAAAAGCACGTCGACGCCTTTGCCGCCCGCGCGCTCGCGCCCACCGACGTGGCCGAGCTGGTCCAGCGCGCCTGGGACCTCGGCGACCTGCGCAGCCGCTACGACGCCTTCGCCGTCCGCTGGAGCGGGCCGCACGCGCCGGCGCCCGGTGGCGACCTGCCCAGGCAGGTCTGCCTGATCACGGAGTGGCGCCACATCCTCCGTGAGGACCCGCTGCTGCCGGCCGACTACCTGCCGGGGGACTGGCCGGCGCTGGAGGCGGCGCGCCTGTTCCACCGGCTGCACAGCCGCTACAGCCCCGGCGCCGCCGAGACCTTCGCCGAGCTGCTCGACGTGGTCGTGTCCCCTGGGAGTGAAATCTCAAGTACGGCGCGAGCGGGCAGTCTGTCCGGTCATCGGCGCCTCCACGCACCATGAGCGACCATCCTGCTCACCATTTGGCGGCACAATCCGATGAAGTGTCCAGTCTTCCGCCGGATGCATGGACAGGTAGCGCGGCAGGCCCGGACACTTCCGACGTCTGGCCACACCGAGCCCCCGCGCGGCGGGAGGAGGTTCCGATGGGCGTTTTCGAGCGGATGGCCGAGCACGGCCACGAGCAGGTCGTCTTCTGCTACGACCGGACCACCGGCATGAAAGCCATCATCGCCATCCACAACACCACCCTCGGCCCGGCCCGCGGCGGCACGCGCCTGCGGACCTACCAGAGCGAAGAGGACGCGCTCGATGACGTGCTGCGCCTGTCCAACGGGATGACCTACAAGTTCGCCCACACCGACATGCCACGTGGCGGCGGCAAGGCCGTGGTGCTCGCCGACCCGGCCAACCCCACCGACAAACCGACCCTCCTCCGCGTCTACGGCCGCTTCGTGCAGCTGCTCGCCGGCCGCTTCGGGACCGGCCCCGACCTTGGGACCTCCAGCGCCGACATGGCGCACATCGCCGCCGAGACCGACTACGTCTGGGCCCTGGACGAGACGCACGGCGGCACCGGCGACTCCACCCCCCTGACCGCGCAGGGCGTGCTCGCCGGCATCCAGGTCGCCCTCGGCCACGCCCTCGGGTCGCCGGACCTCAGGGGCCGGCGGGTGGCCGTGCAGGGGCTGGGCGGGGTCGGCACGCACCTGGCCCAGCTCCTGGTCCAGGGCGGGGCCAGCGTGACCGGCGCCGACGCCGACCCGGCCCGTGCCAAGGAGGTCGCCGACCAGCTCGGGATCGCCCTGGAGGACCCGGACCGCCTCTACGACGTCGAGTGCGAGGTGTTCAGCCCCAATGCCGTCGGCGGGGTGCTCAGCGAGCGGACCGTCCCCCGCCTGCGCTGCCGGATCGTGGCGGGTGGGGCCAACAACCAGCTCGCCGCCGCGAAGGACGGCCGGCGGCTGTTCGAGCGGGGGATCCTGTACGCGCCGGACTACGTGATCAACTCGGCGGCGCCGTACGCGGTGATCGGCGCCGGCGAGCTCGGCTACTCGCCGGAGCGGCTGGCCGCAAGCGTGCGGGGCGTGGCGGAGGCGCTGGGGACGATCTTCCGCCGCGCGCAGCTCGAGAGCCGGCCGACCGCGGAGGTCGCCGACCAGATCGCCGAGGAGCGGATCGCCGCCGCGGCCAGCCTGCGCGCCATGGCCGAGGGCACCGGCGCCCGGCCCGCGGCCGGTAGGGGCTCCCCGCGTGCCGGGAGCCCTGAGCTCTCGTAGGCTGGCATTCCGTGGAACAGGGGGTCCGGATGGACGACAAAGAGATCGTGGCCCGCATCAGCAGGTTGGTGGACGAGGAGCACCACCTCGAGCAGGCGCACGTGGGCAAGGGGCTGTCGGTGCCCGAGGCCGAGCGGCTGCGCTCCGTCGAGGTGCAGCTCGACCAGTGCTGGGACCTGCTCCGGCAGCGTCGCGCCCGCCGTGACGCCGGCCAGGACCCCGACGAGGCCGAGGTCCGCGACGCCACCATCGTGGAGCGCTACCGGCAGTAGCCGCCCGCGGGCCCGGCCGGCGGCCGGCGAGCCGGCGGGGAGCGGGGAGCGGGGAGCGGGTGCGCCCGCCTCGGGGAATCGGCGGCGGTGGGCTGGAGTTGGCCACATGTCAGCACGACACGCGCCATGCTCTTCGCTCCCGCCGTTTGAGGTGATCGACCATGTCAACCCGCGCCCGAACCCTGCTGCCCGCGCTCGTGGCAGCCGTCGGGCTCATCGTCGCCGGCTGCGCCAGCTCCGGCTCTGGCAGCTCCACCGGCGCCAAGTCCGGCGGCAACGTCACCGTCGCGTTCGCGGCTCCCGCCGCCGGCGCGCAGGTCACCAGCCCGGTCAAGGTCAGCTTCACCGTCCAGGGCGCCAAGATCGGCAAGCCCGAGACCGGCGACATGCACCTGCACGTCCACGTCGACGGGTCCAGCCAGTACACCATCCTGTACACGCCCGACGGGCAGGTGAACGTGCCCGCCGGCCAGCACACCCTCAAGGCGGTGCTGGCCCAGCCCAACCACACCGAGACCTCGACGACCGCCACGCGGCAGGTGACCGTGACCGGCGGCGGCCAGGGCCCGACCACCACCGCCAAGGGCGGCTACGGCTACCCGTAAGGAGCTGCCAGCCGTGGCCGACCAGCCCCGTCCCGCCAGCGCGACCGAGCAGGCCCGCGCGCGGCTGCCGCGCAACGGGCCCCGGTCGCGCTGGCTCCACGCCCTGGTCTACCTGGGCACGCTGTTCCTGGCCTACTCCGGGATCGCGGTGCTGCTCGAGGGGCACCCCGGGCTGTCAGCGCCGCTGGGCGGCCACGTGCCGGCGGCGACCTCGCACCGCCTGGTCGGGTACGGGCTGCTGATCGCCGCGGTCCTGGTCGTGGCGGTGTGGTGGCGAGCCGCCGGCCGGTTCGCGGCCGACTCGGTGCGCTTCGGCCGGGTCGACCTGCGCTGGCTCGCCGGCTATCCGCGGATGGCGCTCGCGCCGGGCCGCCCCGCCGCGGCGCACCGCGGCCACTTCGACCCCGGGCAGCGGGTGTTCAACGTGCTGCTGGTGCTCGCCTTCCTCGTGCTCGGGGTCACCGGAGTGGTGATGGGGATGCCGGAGCGCTTCGTGCCGGCCGTGTTCGGCTGGAGCCTGCGCATCCACGAGCTGACCACCTGGGTCCTGCTCGGCCTGGTGGCCGGTCACCTGCTGCTGGCGTCGGGCGTGCTGCCCGGCTACCGCGGCGTGTGGCGGGCGATGCACCTGAGCGGCCGCGTGCCCGCGGCGACCGCCCGGCGGCTCTGGCCGCACTGGTCAGGGGAGCAGGCGGGGGCGCCGGGACCGGACGCCGGGCAGCGCACACGGAGCGGGCACCTACATGGCCCGGCGGGTAGGCCTCCCGCGACCCGCCCACATCGGGCTGACGACGGCCACGAGCCCGGCGGCGACCCCGACCTGGAGGATGTGGCGGATCCAGTCGAACCCGCCGGTGTGCCGCACGCCGATGGCGCTCGCGATGAGGTTGCCGACCAGCGCGCCGATGATCCCGAGGACCATCGTCAGCCATAGCGGGATGTTCTGCTTGCCCGGGACGATCCCCTTGGCGATGAGTCCGATGATGAAACCGGCCACGACGATCCAGATGACCTGAAACACCTTGCCCTCCCGTGTCCGAGGCTCCGCCTCTGCAGAGAAGCGTACCGCGCGGTGGGCTGTCTGCTACCGTCGGCCTGCCACTGGGGCGGCGAATCTCTCGGAGGGAGAGGGAGCGGTGGACCGAGCGGGCTCCAGAGCGGAGCGGGCCGCCGCGCCGGACCCGTGGCGCGACCTCGCCGAGGAGGCCGTCGACGTCGGCGGGCGCGAGCTGCGGATCGTCCGCCCGCGCGACAGCGAGGCGCTGCTGGACGAGGAGGCGTTCGAGCGAGAGGAGTTCCTGCCCTACTGGGCGCAGCTCTGGCCGAGCGCCATCGCGCTGGCCCGCGCCGCCGCCGCGCCGCCGGGCCTGGCCGGCCGCCGGGTGCTCGAGCTCGGCTGCGGCCTGGGGCTGCCGAGCATCGCGGCGGCGCTCGCCGGGGGGAGCGTGCTCGCCACCGACTGGTCGCCGGACGCGGTGGCGTTCGCGGCCACCAACGCCAGCCGCAACGGCGCTACTCTGCGGACCGCGGTGCGCTCGTGGGAGAAGCCGGCGCCGCTGGTCGTGGAGGCGCCGTGGGACCTGGTGCTGGCCGCGGACGTGCTCTACGAGGTGCGCAACGTCGTCTGGCTCCTCGACCTGCTGCCGCGCCTGGTGGACGGGTCGGGGGAGGTCTGGATCGCGGACCCCGGGCGCCGCCCGGCCGACAAGCTGCTGCGCGCCACCGCCGCGCCGGCCTCCTGCTGGGTGCGCCGCTCCGCCCCGGACCGGTCCTTTCCGCAGGTGACCGTCCACCGCCTGGCGCTCCGGGCGGATCCGCAGCAAGCCCGGCAGGCGCCGTAGGCCGAGCGCGCTCAGCGGCGCGGCCGCTGCCCGGCGAGCGCGTGCAGCGACGGCAGGACCGCTTCGAGCACCACCGGGAACCACGCGGTGAAGGCGCGGTCGGGCCTTGGGCCCGCCAGCTCGTCGAGCGGGACGCTGGCGTAGTCCTCCACCTCGTGCGGGTCGGGGGAGGGGACCTCGAGGGCGTGCCCCACGAACAGGTGGTTCCACTCGCGCTCGACCAGCCTGGAGACCGGGTCGGACACGTGGTAGACGGTGGTGCCGGCCTCGGTCAGGCCGACCGGCTCGATGCCGAGCTCCTCCCTGACCCGGCGCGCGGCTGCCACGACCGGCGGCTCGCCGGGAGCCGGGTGGCTGCAGCAGGTGTTGCTCCACAGCCCACCGGAGTGGTACTTCGCGCTCGCGCGCCGCTGCAGCAGCAGGCGGCCGCGGGAGTCGACCAGGAAGACCGAGACCGCCCGGTGGAGCTGGCCGGGCGGCTGGTGCGCGGCCAGCTTCGGGACAACGCCCAAGGTGTGGCCGCGCTCGTCGACGAGCTCGATCGGCGGCTGCTCGGGATCTCCGAAACCGTCAAATGCTGATGCGTTCATGGAGACCCTCTTTGTAACACAACGCGCCTGCACCCCTCGGCGGCCCGCCGCCAGCCGTCGGACCAAATTTCCCTTTTGCTCTGGTGACTGGATCGACCCGTTCATAACATGGACTCCGCTACCACGTCTGAGCCCGTACAGGAGCGCAAACCGCTCCATCGGGCCGTCCGGCCGACGGCCTGCCGGTCTGGTACGGTCGCCAGGGCAGGAGGAGGCTCGGATGGTCCGTGACTTCGGCTTCGGCATCGAGGAGGAGCACCAGATCGTGGACCCGGGCAGCGGCGAGCTGCGCTCCGAGAACGAGCGGCTGCTGCCCCTCACCCAGGCGGTGCTGGGCCGGTGGGTCCAGCCCGAGCTGTACCAGGCGCAGATCGAGACGGCCACCGTGATCTGCCGCACCCTCGAGGACGCCCGCCGCGATCTGGTCCGGCTCCGCGGGGTGCTGCTGCGCACGGCCGGGAGCATCGGCGTCGGCATCGCCACGGCAGGCTCCCACCCGTTCTCGGACTGGCGCGGCCAGCAGGTCACCCGCAAGGCCCGCTACCAGCGGCTGCTCTGCGACTACCAGCAGATCGCGCGCGAGCAGGTGCTGTTCGGCTGTCACGTCCACGTGGGCATCCGCGACCCCGAGGCGGTCATCCAGACGATGAACCGGGCGCGCGCCTGGCTCCCGACGATGCTGGCGCTGGCCGCCAACTCACCCTTCTGGATCGGGGCCGACACCGGCTACGCGAGCTACCGCGTCCAGGTGTGGCGACGGTGGCCCACGGCGGGGATACCGCCGGTGCTCGGCTGCCGCGCCGAGTACGACGCCCTGGTCGAGGAGCTGGTCAGCACCGGGACCGTCCGCGACGCCACCAAGATGTACTGGGACGTGCGCCCGTCGGCGCGCTACCCGACGCTCGAGTTCCGCATCACCGACGCCTGCACCACCGTGGACGAGGCGCTGATGGTGGCGGGGCTCTACCGGGCACTGGCGCGGACCTGCTGCGACGAGGCGCGGCGGGACGACCCGCCCGTGCTGCCGTCGGCGACGCTGCTGGCCGCCTGCAAATGGCAGGCGGCCCGCTTCGGCCTCGACGGGCGGCTGGTCGACCCGCGGACCGGGGAGATCGTGCCGGTGCCGGAGATGGCGCGGCGACTGCTCGCCTACGTGCGGTCGGCGCTGGAGGACGAGGGTGACTGGGAGGAGGTCTGCGAGCTGGTCAAGCGCGTCCTCACCGAGGGCAACGGCGCGGTCCGCCAGCGCCGCGCCCTCCGCCGCACCGGCGGCTTCGCCGCGGTGATGCAGGCGATCGCCACCACCACCGCCCTGGGCTGAGCACCGGTCGGTGCCCGCGCGGTGTCACCAGCCCTTCTCAATGCCGGCGATCACGTGGTCGACGTCTTCGTCGGTGAGGTTGTTGTGCACGGGAATGCAGATGTAGGTCTCCGACAGCCGCTCGAGGTTGGGCAGGTCCCGGCGGCGACCACCGAACACGGAGTACTGGTCGTTGCGGACGTGGACGACCGACACGTCGATGCCGCGAGCGCGCATGGCCAGGCAGAACTCGTCGCGGCGCTGGACGTGCATCGTGAACAGCCCGTACCCGTGGGTGCGGTCGTCGGCCGCCGCGAACAGCGTCACGCCGGGGACGCGGCCGAGCGCCTGCCGGTAGCGGGCCCCGATTGCCTGGCGCCGCCGCACGAGCGCCGGAGCGTCCCGCAGGTGCGCGAGCCCCAGTGCGGCGGTGACGTCGGTGACGTGGTAGCCGTAGCCCGGCTCGGGGGTGTCGTAGTCGAAGTAGCCGTTGACCGAGGGGACGCGGCGCTTGCGGTCGATGCCGAACCACCGGCGACGGCGGGCCGCCTCGGCGTCGGTCTCGCGCTGGAGGGTGAGCATGCCCCCTTCGGCGGTGGTGAGCGTCTGGAACGCATAGAACGAGAAGGCCGTGAACCGCGAGACCGAGCCGATCGCTCGGCCGCGATAGGTGGCGCCGAGCGCCTCGGCGGCCTCTTCGATCACCACGAGCCGGTGGCGGCGCGCGATGGCGTGAAGCCGGTCGAGGTCGCACGGGTACCCGCCCCAGTGGACGCAGAGGATGGCGCGCGTCCGCTCCGTGATACGGTGCTCGACGTCGCTCGGGTCGATGTTGGCCGTGTCGGTCTGGACGTCGGCGAACACCGGTCGTGCGTACTGCTCCAGGATCGGATGGTTCGTGGCCTGCCAGGTGAGCGGGGAGGTGATCACCTCGTCACCGGGCCCGACTCCGGCGAGTGCGAGCGCCAGGCGCAGCCCAGCCGCGCAGGCATTGACGGCGACGGCGTGCGGAGCGCCGACCAGCTCGCGGAAGCGCTGCTCGAACTCGGCGACACGCGGTCCCTGCCCGATCCATCCGCTGCGCAGCGTCGCAGCTACGGCGTCCACCGCCTGCTCCGACACGTAGGGCCGCATCAGCGGGACCTTGCGCGCGACCGTTGTCATCGTCACCACCCCGTGCGGACGGCGTCGATGACGTCGTCCACGTCATCGTCGGTGAGCCGGTAGTGGAGCGGCAGGCAGATCATGGTTTCCGTCAGACGGTCCAGTTGCGGCAGATCCGTGCGGAGGGGACCGAAGACCGTGTTGGTGTCGATGCGCAGGTGGACCACTGATGCGTCGACGCCCCGGCTCCGCACGGCGTGAGCGAAATCATCGCGGCGCTCCACGTGGACGCAGAAGGTGAAGAAGGCGCCTTCCCGGTCCGGGGCGGCGTCGAAGAGCGTCAGGCCGGGAACGTCCGCCAGCGCGTCGCGGTACCGCGCATCGATCTGCCCCAGCCGCGCGTGAATCGTGGAGAGCTCGTCCATGTGCGCGGTCCCGAGCGCGGCGGCCACGTCGTTCATGTGGTACTTGTAGCCGGGCTCGGTGATGTCCCAGGCCGGCTCGCCCAGCAGGGTGGGCCGCCGCTTGGCGCGGTCGATGCCGAACCAGCGCCGCCGCCGGGCCGACTCGGCCGCGTCGTCGTCCTGGGTGCACAGCATTCCGCCGTCCACGGTCGTGAGCTGCTTGACGGCCTGGAAGGAGAAGCACGCGACCGTGGGGAGCGACCCGATGGGGCGGCCGTGGTAGGTGGCGCCCAGTGCCTGCGCGGCGTCCTCGATCACAGGGAGGCCGCGCTGGTCGGCGACCGCGAGGATCTCGTCCATGTCACACGGATATCCCGCCCAGTGCACCGGCAGGATGGCCTTGGTCCGGGACGTGATCCGGCGCGGGATATCGCCGGGGTCGATGTTTCCCGTGAGATATTGGACGTCGGCGTAGACCGGTCGCGCCCCCCTGGCGAGGATGACGTGACTGGTCGCGACGAAGGTCTGCGCGGTGGTGACCACCTCGTCGTCCGGGCCGACGCCGGCGAGCGCGAGCGCGAGGCTGAGCGCCGAGGTCCCGCTGTTCACGGCGACGGCGTGACGCGCCTGCGTGAATTGGGCGACCTGGGCCTCGAACTCGCGCACGACCGGCCCGTCGCCGATGTAGCCGCTCCGCAGCGTGGCGACGGCACGCTCGATGGCCCGCTCGGAGACGTACACGGCGAAGATCGGGACCCGCTTCGCCGTCTGAACCTGAACCGTGGTTTTCATATGGACCCAGCTTTCTCCGGTGACCCGCGTCCTCCTCGGGCGAGGCGACGCCGCTTGGGGGCAGGCGCCAGAGCAGGTTTGCCGTCCCGGTCGGCGCCCTTCTCCACGACGACCAGATCGCGATAGAAATGCACACCCGCCGCGGTCGTGCCGGTCTCAGCGGGCCCGTCCTCTGCGGGCGGGTCGAATTCCCGGTAGCTCAGCCGGTCGACCAGTGACGTGAAAAAGCCAGCGGTCGTCGCCGCGCCCGGGAGCCCGTTGCCGCTCCCGACGTCTTCGATGACGTAGATCCCACCGGGTCGCAGGTGCGGGAAGAGCAAGCCGAACGAGGCGGTGACGTCGAGGCGGTCGTGGCAGGCGTCGATCACGATATCCAGCGGGCCGGTCTGCGCGACCGCGCCCGACAGGAACCGAGGGTCCATCCGGCGCCCCCGCAGGGTGCGGACGCGCTGCTCCAGCAGCTCGTACCTGCCCACCACGTCGATGCGGTAGACCATCGCGCGCCGGAAGTAGCGCTTCCACGCTCGCAGCGAGCTGTCGTCGGTGTCAGGGTCGTCGTATCCCCCCGCCGGGAGCTCGAGGATCGTCAAGGAGCGGTCGCGCAGGGGACCGAAGTGCCGTGCGTACTGCTGTGGGGACCGATGTATCCCCCACCTGCCGGACCCGAACCGCAGCAGCAGCTCCGCGAGGTCCTCCGGCCGGTCCTCGCTGCCGCGCAGCAGCCGGTGCGTCACCTGGGGGGCCTCATTGGCCCAGCGGGACCGCGACGGCGTCCCGGCCGCCCCCGGGTCCCTCCACACGATGGAGCGGGTGGCGTTGGCCCGTTCCGGGCGGGGCCCGAACACCGCTCGCGCCAGGTCCACGAGATCCTGCACGACGGTCGCGTCCGGTGACGCCGCTGTGCCAGCCTCGCAGGCCGCCGTGCCACCTCGAGCCCTCACCGCGCGGGCGACCCGCCGGTCGCCCGCGCGGAGCTCGAACTGGACGGTGACGTCCGCCGTGTCGCCGAGCTCGCTGAGGTCCGCACGGTCGACGAGCTCGTAGACCAGCATGTCCGCGACGCGCTCGACCCCGATCTGCCGCACGACGTCCTCGAGGTCGCTGTCGCTGGCGCCGGCGGCCACGATCAGGTCCCGGATATCAGTCATGGGCGACGCAATGCGAGCCATGGTTCACGAATCGCCGAAGTAGTCCTCTGGGGTGCCGCGCCGTCGCACGTCCAGGGTCATGCAGTGGAAGGCGCCGCCCACGGTCCGTCCGTGCCGCCAGCGGCACGGCATCGGGGTGAAGCCGGCCTTCTCGAGCTCCTTGATGAGCGGGGCCTGGACGTCCTGCACGACCACCTTCTCCTCGTCCAGCGAGAGCACGTTGATGCCGATCGCCGCCGACGCCAGCAGCGGCAGGCCCGCATTGTCGAGCCCGCGGGGGTCGTCAACGGCGCCGTAGACGATCCTGTCCCACTTGTGCAGTGGCTTGGGCAGGTCGTCGGGGTCGACCTTCGCGTGGAGCAGCAGCATTCCCGGCCGCAGCGGGACCACCAGGCCGTCGATGTGGTGGTCGGTGATGCCGATCTCGTGCACCCGGAAGCCGTCGCCGAGGTGGCGCTGGAGCCACCGGAGCCCCATGCGGTGGTTCTCGGTGGAGCAGTTGAAGACAAGGTCCCTGCCCAGCCGCAGCACCTGCGGCCCGTCGAACATGATCTCGAAAAAGGGCTCCTCGTCGGGCAGCGGGCCGGTGTAGCCGACCTTGACGGCGTGGCGGTAGTCAAAATTCCGGTCCAGCAGCCGGGAGTGCGGCGCCACGGTCCATTTCGCGCCCTGGTTGAAGTACTCCGTGAACAGCTCCTTGTACAGGTGCGACTCGAAATACCTCGACCGCAGCATGGGCGCGGTCTCGATGATCTCCTGACCGACGATCATGAACAGGTCACGACTCATCAGCGCGTGGCCGAGCGCGGCCCTCCAGTCGGGGGTCTGGACGACCTTGACCTCGGTCAGGGCCTCTGGCCTGCGGACCCGGACGCCCTCGCCCTCGAGCAGGGAGATGAACCCCTCCTGGTCCTCCAGCAGCTCGTCCCGGAGCCGGTTGGTGGGCTCGGCCCCGAAGGTGACGAACCTCGTGCGCCTGATGGGCTCCGGCTCCGACGGCTGGTTCTGCGCGAAGAACAGCTTGAACGACACGTCGTTGGAATAGTCGAGGTGGAACGCCGAGCCGACGATGACCTCCTCGAGCGGGTCCCAGTCGTTGTAGGAATTCACTACGGGGAACGCCGTCATGATCACGCCTCCACTGCGTTGGAGCCCAGGTCGACCGGGATGCGGCCTCGTTGTCCCGCCCCGCCCGCCGCCGCTCCGGCGAGCGCCCGCAGCGCGGGCACGAGCTCGGCGGGCGGGGGCTGCCCGGCGATCTCCTCGCGGAGACGCCGGGCCGCGTCCAGATAGCTCGGGTCGCTGAGCAATTCGCCGACCGCGGCACGGACCGTGTCCTTTCTGGCCGCGTCACCCAGCAGCTCCTGGTACCGGAGGTGCAGGCCGGCGCCGGTGGCGGCGAGCCGGTCGCCGTTGACCGCCGGCTCGGGCCTTCTGGTGATGGCGAGCTGGGGCAATCCCAGGGACGCGGCGGTCATCGTCGTGCCGTCGCCGGCCTGGTGGACGATCGCGTCGCAGAACGGGAGCACGAGCTGCAACGGCGCCGACTCGGCGAACCGCACCCCGTCGGGCGGCTCCCCGAGCAGATCGAGCTGCGCGGCGGTCGAGACCACGAGGACTTCCACCCGGAGCTGACGGACGGCGTCGACCGCCTCGCGGTAGGGCTCGACCGCGGCCGCGCCAAGGACCGACCTGGGCATGGTGTGACCCCAGGTGATGCAGACCCGGGGTCGCCGCCTCGGCTCGCGCAGCCAGTTCGGCAGCACCCCGGGCCCGTTGTAGGGGACGTAGCGGACCGGCACGAAGGACCCGGATGTCGTGAAGCGCATGCTGGGCGCGCACGGCTCGAGCGCCATCGTCGGCGTCGCGCGCACGTCGACGCCGAACCGGTCGAACAGGCGCGCGTACTCGGGCAGCGGTGCGTCCCCCAATGCCCCGAGCTCCGCCGGATGGCAGGCGGGGGAGCCGGTGCGGTGGCTGACGTCGGGAACTCCGAGCGCGGCGGCCGCCACCGTCCCGGCGAGGCTCGCCATGTCGTGGACGACCAGGTCGGGGCGCCATTCCCGGGCGAACCCGGCCAGGTCGTCCACCATCGCCGCGGCCGCCTTGACGCGGTTTCTCCCGTACGTCTCGAGCAGCGCTCGTTGCTCGTGGTCGAGCAGGTGCAGGCGCACCGGCCAATCGGCCGGCCACTGGCTGTGCGTGTAGAGCGCGGCGACCGCTTTCCTGCCGGCCGTCGCCGCCAGATCGACGTCACGGCCGAGGACGACCCCGGGCAGGCCCGTGCCGAGGATGTCACCGGTGAGCGGCGGGGTGCTGGCGACCCGCACCTCGTGCCCGGCGGCACGGCACGCCCACGCCAACGGCACCACCGGGAACAGGTGCGGCGCCCTCGCGAGTGTGGTGAACAGCACGCGCACGGCCTCACCCTCCCGCCGGGCCGCGGGTCGGGGTCGCCGCCGCCGGCTCGTCGGCCACCGCGTCCTCGGCCACCAGCATCCGGCCGTACCTGTATCGCATGAACAGGTCGTGGGGCAGGGTCAGGCCGTCCAACAGGATCGGGTCGGGCGCGCCCGTGGCACGGAGGGTGTCCTGCCGCCACTCCTCCAGCGTGGCGAGCATCTCCGCGAGCCTCGCCGGCTGCTCGGCGTGCAGGTCGTGCTCCTCCGCCGGGTCGGAGCGAAGGTCGAACAGCAGCGGGGTGGGGTCGCGGGGGCGCCCGTAGAGGTCGGGCAGCGGCCGGCCCCGCCCGTCCTCGGTGATCGGCAGGATCACCTTCCAGTCCGCCGTCCGCAGGGCGAGCGACGCCTGCCGCGTGGACTCGGCGCCGACCACGTACGGCCGGCCCTCGCGCGTGCGGCCGCCGATGAGGGACGCCAGGCTCGTCCCCGTGAGCGGGTACGGCGGCGACGGCAGCCCCGCGAGGTCGATCAGGGTGGGCAGGACGTCCTCTGTCGACACCAGGGCGGCCAGGCGCCTGCCGGGGCTGCCCGGGACGCGGACCATCAGGGCGACCCGTATGACCGCGTCGTACAGGCTCATGTGGTTGAAGTGGTAGTCCCCCTCGCCGAAGCATTCGCCGTGGTCGGACATGAGCACGAAGATCGTGTCGTCCCATGCCCCGCAGTCCTCGATCTCGCCGGCAAGGCGCCCGACCTCCGCGTCGACCTGGCTGATCTCGCCGTCGTACTGGGCGGTCACCCAGGCGTAGTCGTCGGGCTCGCGCAGGTGCATCTCCTCCAGCAGCGCGCCGTAGTACCGCGGCTCGATCCGCCTGACGTCGGCCATGTCGATCGTGCTGGAGCCGGGCCGGTAGTGCATGGTGTCGAAGGGCGGCCTCGGCACGTAGGGCGTGTGGGGGTCCCAGTAGTGCACCAGGAGGAACAGCGGCCGGCCGGCGTACTCGTGGACGAAGCGCGCGGCGCGGTCGGTGATGTCGCTGCCCTGGTTGCTGAACGGCCGGTAGACGAAGCCCGAGTAGTGGTCGTAGCCGCGCGCGAACCAGGTGCCCCTCCCGCCGCCCTGGATGACCAGGTTGTCGACCGCGGCGGTGACGTAGCCTCCCTGTTTCGCGAGCTGCGGCAGCAGCACGGTCTTCTCCGAGAGCATGCGGTGCCAGAAGTGCGCGACCACGCCGTGCCGGTAGGGGTGCAGGCCCGTGCCGAGGGTCGTGAACGACGGCATCGTCGGGATGCCGGGCGCGATGGCGGTCTCGAAGACGGCGCTCTGCTCCGCCAGCTCGTCGATCGCGGGGGAGGTGGGCGCCGGGTAGCCGTAGCAGCTCAGGTGATCGGCGCGCAGCGTGTCGATGACCACCACGACGATATTGGGAGGTCTCACCGGGCCGCCCCCCTGGGGAGCAGCCGGCCACGCTCGCGCTCGCGCACCCGCGGCAGGATCTCGTCGCCGAAGAAGGTCATCTGCTCGAGGTCGGGGTGGCCCATGAACAGGAACTGGGTGACGCCGACCTCGCGGTACTCGAACAGCGCCTCGACGACCTCGTCCGGCGAGCCGACCAGGGCGATGCTGGGCGCGCCCATGTAGGGCACCGCGCCCGTCCACAGGCAGCGCGTCAGCCAGCTCGACTCGCGCTCCGCCAGCTCGTAGGTGGACCTGAAGCCGACCGAGTCGGAGCGGGAGCGCACCTGCCCGTGGACCTCCCGCGCCCGCGCGCCCGCGCGCTCGACGATCCCGTACGCGGCCGCCACCGCCTCCTCGCGGGTCGGGCGCGACACCAGCGACACCAGCAGGCCGACCTCGGTGCCGGCGTCCAGCACCGGCCGGATGCGGGGCGCAAGGCGCTCGGGCGAGTCCGGCAGGGTGAGCAGGCAGTCCGCGTGCTTGACCGCCAGCTCCACGGCCTGCTCGGAGCTGCCGCCGATGAAGACCTCGGGCCTGCTCCGCCCGGCCGCGGCGAAGCCGCCGGTCGCGGCGGCGCCCTCGACGCGGTAGTGCTCGCCCTCGAAGTCCACCCTGCCGCCCCGCCAGAGCGCGTGGCAGACGGTCCAGAACTCGTCGGTGCGCCGGTAGCGGTCGTCGTGGGAGAGGAAGTCGCCGTAGAAGCGGTGCTCGTCGGGCGCGCGACCGGCCACGATGTTGATGCAGACCCGCCCGCCGACCAGTGACGACAGCGTGTTGACCTGCTCCACGAAGTAGCTCGGCGACGACACGCCCGAGCGGGCCGCGACCAGGAACTTGATGCTCCGCGTCCGCCCGCCGAGCGCCACCGACCAGGCCATCGGGTCGGGCCGGGTGAAGCCGAACGCCATCAGCAGCGACTCGATGCCGCACACCTCGGCCCGACGGCAGAACTCGAGGTGCGCCTGGAAGTCGGGCACACCGCGCATGGCGGTCATCGCCCGGGCACGGCGCTGCGGGTCCCCGACCGCCGACAGGCTCCAGTGGAAGCGCAGCCCGCCCGCGCCGGGCGCCCCGAACCCCTCCGGGCTCATCGGCCCGCGGCCCGCCTGCGGAGCACGCAGCAGCTCTGGCGCTCCGGCCGGATGGGGGGCAGGACCTCGGCCCGCGGGAACAGGGACCGGACGCAGTCCTCGGCGGCGAAGGTGATGTACGCCCTGGTCTGCTTGCCCTCGCCGATGCCGTCGTCGTCGGGGTCGAGGTGCAGCTCGTCGTCGTTCACCAGCGTGGCCCAGGCGATGTCGCTCCCCGCCGCCGTGGCCAGCGCCTCCACGTCGACGGCGGGGTTGACCTTGCGCCTGGCCTCCAGGCGCCAGCGAAGGTTGTCCTGGCCTGGAGCCTCCCACTCCCACGCCCAGCCCTCCGGCGGCTGGAAATACGGGTCGATGAAGGTGAACGCCAGCACGCCGTCGCCGGTCAGCAGCGATTCCAGGCTCTCGACCAGCTCGAGCGTCTCGGCCTTGCTGGTGTGGGTGAAGACCGACCAGGCGAGGGCGATGTCGAACCGCTGCCCCAGGTCCGGGACGGGCAGCCCCCTGGTCCCGCCCGGATTGAACTCGAAGTTGTAGCGGTCGTAGAAGACGAAATGCGCGTCGGGGTACCTGCGCCGCCCCTCTGCGATGGCGTCCCTGGAGACGTCGAGCGACCAGTACTTGTCGTGCTCGATCGCGCAGTCGGGGTCGAGCAGGAGGTTGCCCACGTTGCCGCCGAAGTCCAGCACGCGCTTGCCGGCCCAGTCCGGGTGGCCGAGCTGGGCGTCGAAGTAGGCGAACTGGTGCAGCCTCGCCGAGATGAACGTCATCGCAGCCAACCTCCACGCTCAGGAAAGGGCGGCCGCGGCCGCCTCGCGGTCGCGCACCCGCGGCAGGATCTCCTGGATGAAGAAGGGGAGCGCCTCCAGGTCGGGCCGGCCCTGGAAGAGGAACTGGGTGACCCCGACCGCGCGGTAGTCCAGCAGCGCGTCGGCGACCTCGTCGGGCGAGCCCACCAGCGCGATCGACAGCGGGCCCATGTACGGGATGGCGCCGGTCCACAGGTACGGGGTGAGCCAGGAGGCGTCGCCGTCGCCCAGAGCGAAGTTCGACGACAGGCCCACCGACTCGGCGGCCTGCCGCCGGAACGCCTGCTGCACCTTGCGGGCCTGCTCGCCGGCGGACTCGACCAGCGCGTGCGCGGCCTCGACCGCCTGCTGGTGGGTCGGCCGGGAGATGAGCGTGAGCAGCACGCCCACTTCCGTGCCGCTGTCCAGGACGGGCCGGATCTGCGCCGCCATGCGCTCCGGCGCGTCGGCCAGGCGGAGCTGGCAGTCCCCGTGCTTGACGGCCATGTCCGCGGCCAGCTCCGAGCTGCCGCCGAAGTACAGCTCCGGCCTGGTCCGCTCGCTCGACAGGAACGGGGTGTTGATCCTCGCTCCCTCGACCTTGAGGATCTTGCCGTCGAAGTCGACGGGGCCGCCGCGCCACAGCGCGTGGCAGATCGTCCAGAACTCGTCGCTGCGCTGGAAGCGCTCGTCGTGGGAGAGGAAGTCGCCGTAGTAGCGCAGCTCCTGCGAGGAGTAGCCGGCGACCACGTTGATGGTGATGCGGCCGCCGGTCAGCACCGAGACCGTATTGACCTGCTGCACGAGGTAGGTCGGCGACAGGATGCCCGGGCGGACGGCGACCATGAACTTGACCCGCGAGGTCGTCCCGCCGAAGTAGGTCGCCAGCGCGATCGGGTCGGCCCGGTGGAAGCCGATCGGCAGCAGGAGCTGGTCGATGCCGCCGTCGTCGGCGATCTTGCACAGCTCCGACTGGGCTTCCAGGTCCGCAACGGGATTGATCGCCGCCCTGTCGTGCGCGCCGCGAAGCGGGTTGCCGGCGCCTGAGCCAGGGATGCTCCAGTGGAACCGCAGCGGCTTGGGGTTGCCTGCCATCTCTCCTCCCGAGTCAGGGCTTGTGGAACGACGGGTCGTAGCGCTGGCCGAGGAGCGCCTTGCCCACCGTCGCGAGGATGTGGTCGTCGTTGTCGTGCCGCAGGTAGAAGGAGAGGTCCCGCAGGATGCGCTCGACCGGGCTCGGGCGGATCAGGCAGCGCGCCCCGCAGGCGCGGATGCAGTGCTGCACGGTCTCCTCGGCGAGGTGCTCCACGAGGTGCCGCGCCCGGCTGCCCGCCAGCCGCGCCTCGTCCCACAGGCCCTCGTCCCACAGGCGCGCGACGTGCCTGAGCCACAGGTGGGCGGTGTCGACGTTGATGGACATGCGCGCCACGCGCTGCTGCACGTACGGGTCGGTGCCCTTGCCCTGCCTGGACAGGTAGTCGAGGGCGTACTCGTAGGCCCCCTCCGCGGCGCCGAGGAAGCTGGCGGCGTAGTGCGGCACGAAGGCCGTCTGCCAGCCCTCCCGCAGGTACGCGCCGGGCGGCCCGATCAGCCGGGAGCGGGGCAGGAAGGTGCGCTCGAAATGGACCAGGTGGCTGACGGTCGCCCGCATGCCGACCGGGTCCCACCAGGAGCCGTCCACCCTGACGGTCGGATCGCCGAGGTCGCACGCGAGCATCAGCAGCTCGTCGGCGGCGCCCTGGTCGGCGTGCCGCGCACCGCCGGGCCCCGCGGCGCTGACCAGCAGGATCGCCCACTGCGCGCCGGCGGCGCTGGTGGCGAAGGCCTTGGTGCCCTCGACGATCCAGCCGCCCTTGAGCGTGGTCACCGTGGTGCCGAAGCGCCGCTCACCCGGCTTGGCGGCCTGTGGCTCCCCGCTCCAGGCCACCCATTTCTCGCCGCGCTCCACCACGCCCTGGAACCACTCCGCCTTCTGCCGCTCGGTGCCGAGCGCGTCGATCAGCAGCAGCGAGTTGGCGTGGCCCTCCCAGCAGCGCGCCAGGGACAGGTCGGCCTTGGCCAGCTCCTTGGTGATCATCCAGAGCGCGAAGGTGTCGCCGCCGAGCGGCCCGAGGCCGAGGCCGCCGTGCTCGCTGGGCACCGTGGGTGCGTGCAGGCCGGCGGCGAACAGGTCCTCGAAGTCCTCGGCGGGGAAGGCGGCGGCGCGGTCGTAGCCGGCCGCGCGCTCGGCGAAGCGCTCGCGCGCGAGCTTGGCGGCGCGCTCGACCACCATGCCGTTGTCCGAGGCCAGGTCGGTCTTCATGGGACGTAGAGGTGGTCGCGGCGGAAATAGCCGGCGCGGCCGCTGGAGTCCAGGAAGGTGGTGTAGGCGTCCACCACCAGCAGCCGCTTGTTCAGGTAGGAGGCGATCATGACGCTCGCGAAGCCGAGCTCGTAGGCGGCGCGGAAGCCCACGGCGGTGTGCAGGGTGACGCCGTCGCTGAAGGCCTCGCCGGTGACCTCGCCCCAGTCGAGCGGAGCGGGCGCCGCCATCCCGAAGGCGCGGACCACGAGCGCCCCCTGCCGGTCGGCGATGTCGAGGTGGTGGATGCCGCCTGACCGCTCGTCGAAGTTCACCCAGGTCCCGACCAGCGGGGCCAGCGCGATCGGGCGCGCGACGGGCCGCGCGCCGTCCAGGCCCAGATGATCGCGGGCCCGCGTCACGCTCAGCGGTTGCATCGGCCTGCTCCTCTCCACGGTCAACGGTGGAAGAACTCGCGGGTGAAGTAGTTGGCGCGGTCGCTCGAATCCTTGAAGGTGTTGAAGGTGTCCAGGACGAGGATCCCCTGCTTGGCGTAGGCGGCCAGAATGGAGGTGAGGAAGCCGAAGTCGTAGACGGCGCTGAACGCGACCGCCTCGGTTGCGGTGATGCCGGCGCCGTAGGCGACGCCCGGGACCTCGCCCCAGTCGTAGGGCACCGGCGTGTTGGCACCGTGGGCCCGCACCAGGAACAGCCCGTCGTACCGGGCGAGCTCCAGCTTGACGATCCCGGCGGTGGCCTTGTCGGTGTTGAGCCAGGTCCCGAGGAGCGGCGTGACGTCGAGCGCGCCTCCCGGCGCTTGGACGCCGTCGCCGAGCCGGTCCTCGAACCGCACGTACCCGAGAGTTTCCATGGTCTAGACCTCCATGAGCTCGACCTGCGTGCCATTGCCGGCGGTCGCGCCCTTGTCGAGCAGGGCTCGCGCCAGCCCGCTCGGCAGTCGCCGCCCGGTCATCAGGCGGAACTGCCGGCGCACCTCGACCAGCAGCACCTGGAAGCCGTCGACCACCGTGCGGCCGTGGGCGCGCGCGGTCGCCGCCAGGGGCGTCGGCGCGGCGCCGTAGCCCAGGTCCAGGACGACCGCGTACCGGTTGAGCGAGCCGACCCGGAACGGCGGCTCGGTGAGCGGGGTGGCGTGGACCACCAGCGAGAACGTTTCGGGGGAGAACTCGGCCAGCGGGAGGAAGTCGAGGCCGAGCAGCCGCGCGGCGTAGCGCCCGCGCGCCAGGCTCCGGTTGACCAGGGTGACGTCGGCGCCCGCCCGCCGCAGGCCGGCCGCGGCGGCGCGACCGGCGCCGCCGCAGCCGATCACCGCGGCCTTGCGGCCCGGGATGGCGACGCCGGTCGTCGCCAGTGCGCCGACCGCGCCGACCGCATCGGTGGTGGCCGCCCACCAGCGGCCCGCGACCGCCTCCCGGCGAGGGTCCCGGCGCAGCACGTTGGCCGCGCCGGCGCGCCGCGCGAGCGGGCTGGCAGTGCCGGCGGCCGCCAGCGCCGCCTCCTTGTGCGGGGCGGTCACGGTGAGCCCGCGCAGCGGCAGGCCGAGCGCCGGGAGCCCGTGCCCCACCACCTCGCGCCAGAAGCGGCGGAAGCCCTCCACCGGGAAGGGCAGGTACAGCCCTGGCAGGCCGAGCGCGCGGTAGCCGGCGTTGTGGAGGCGTGGCGACAGCGACCGCCCGACCGAGCCGGGGGACCCCACGATGCCGTACAGCTCGCTGGGCGCCGGCGCGCCGGGGAAGCCGTAGTCGCCGGCCAGGTCCTCGACGCTGAGCGCGCCGGCGGTGTCCGGGCCGTTGCCCGGGGCGGTTGCGCCGTTGCCCGTGGTGTCCGTGCCGTCGCCGGGGCCTGCCAGGCCGAAGGCCACCGGCGCGCCAAGGTACGGTGCCAGCAGCCGGGTCCAGGTCGCGGCGGGCCCGGTGGCGAAGGCGGTGACGTCCCGCCGGCGGAGCGCCCGCAGCAGCTCGAGCGGGGCCAGGGCCTGCTCGATGGCTGCCGCGGCCGGGGCCAGCCGGTACAGGCGCGCCGGGGCCGCCGCCATCCGCTCGAAGCGCCGCCCGAGCTCGGCGGCCCGGGCGGCGCGGCCGTGCCAGGACACCACGCGCCGGCGCCACGGGATCCGCCCGAGCAGCTCGGGCTCCAGGTCCCCGTCGGCCTCGAGGTCGACCAGGTCGTAGTGCTCCGCCGCCTGGAGCAGCCGCCGGCGGCGGTCGGCGGGCGGGCCCTCGAAGCGCCCGCCCTGCCCCCGCGAGCGCAGGCTGTAGAGCAGCTCGCCGCCGAAGCGCGCGCGCAGCCAGCCCGGGTCGAGGTCGCCGGTCAGGTCCGCCCGCACCTCCAGGCACCGGACCGACCTGGGCAGCGACGCCAGCTCGCTCGCGGCGGCCGGGGGCCGTGCGGTCAGCGTCGCGACGAGTCCCAGGTCCCCCGCGTCCCCCGCCGCCCGGCTCACCGGCGGGCCTCCCGGGGCGTCGGGGCCTCCTGCGGCGCGGAGGTCCCCGGCCCACGGGTCTGGGCTGCCTTACTTGCCCTAAAAGTAATTATCGTATTAATATTCGCTAACGCCGCTGAGAGCGGCCCCCGAGCCTGAGCAGTTCGAGCGCTATGGACCACGGCTTCCTCTCGATCATCGCCGCGCGGCACTGCAAGCGGGCGTTCCTCGACCGGCCGGTCCCGGCCGAGGCGCTCGAGTCGGTGCTGCGCGTCGCGGCGCACGCCCCGTCCACCCGCAACACCCAGTTCTGGCGGGTCGAGGTGCTCACGGGCGGCGCAAGGGACGAGCTGGCCCGCCGGCTTCGCGAGGAGTACGAGCGCGGGACGCCGGCCGAGCTGGACTACCTGAGCCGCCCGGAGGTCATGGACGCGGTCTTCGAGGAGCGCGGTCGCGCGTCCGACGCCGGCTGGTACCGCTCCAAGGGGGTCGCGCCGGTGGACAGGGCGGCGCGCCGTGGCCGCATGCGGGAGAACCTCGGGTTCTACGGCGCGCCGGTGGAGATGATCTTCCACCTCCCGGCCAACGCGGCCCCGGGGACCTTCCTGGAGATGGGGCTCTTCCTCCAGAACGTGATGCTCGGCCTGGTGGCGTGCGGCCTCGGGAGCTGTCCGCAGGGCAGCGTCGCCGGCTACGCGGACACCGTCCGCCACTGCCTGGGGCTCGGCGCCGACCGGCTGATCGTCTGCGGGTTGGCGGTCGGCTACCCGGACGAGTCCGCGCCGGTCAACGCCTTCGTCCCGGAGCGGGCCGAGCTGCGCGAGTACACGCGCTGGCTGGACGGCCGGCGGCAGGGCCAGGACCGGGCGGGTGGGGAGCGGCGTCACGCCTGAGAAACGCTTCCGTCGCCGTCGAGCCATCCCATCCGGCCTCCGGGGAGGTGTCGCACCCGGCGGACCGGAGGCAGGTGCAAAGCGAGCAACTGACTGAGCGCTTAGTAAGTAACCGATTGGCCGGTAAGTAAACTGCAGTGCGTGGATTCTGTCAACAGGCCCGATAGATGCTCACCACACGAAACGCTTGGTTCAGATTAACAGGGCAAGCGATCCTCCGGACAAACGTCGCTTCCGGCCTTCGCCGCGCAGTCGGTCCAGGCTGAGCGAAGGGGGCGGTCGCGGGCGGCTCTCAGCGAACCGTGAAGTGCGCGACCATCCCGTGGACGGCGTGGGGCTCGCCGTCGCGGCCGCGCACCAGGCAGATGGCCAGGTAGTCGCCGGGTCGCAGGCTGACGGGGACGATGGCCGTCTCGCCCGGGGACATCGCGGCCACCCCGCCGGCGGCCGTGAAGGGAGGTGGCGGCTGGAGCATCGAAGACGCCCGCAGCACGCGCAGGTAGGGCCGGATCGCCGACTCCGTGCGACCGGGAGGGAGCCGCAGGAAGGTGACCTCGTGCGGCTGCCTGCCCTGATTGGTCACGCGGAGCACGCCGTGGCGGGGGAAGGGGCTCGGCAGCTCGAAGCCCGAGTCGGTCAGGCGCAGGTCGGCGGTGGGGCGCGGCGTGCTGTGCGCGGCGCGCTGCGCGGTCACGTCGAATTGGGCCAGCATGCCGTCGATGACGTGGGTCTCGCCGCTCGGCCCTCGGACCAGGCAGAACATGACGTAGGAGCCGGGCGCCAGCCGCTGGGTCGACTGCGCCGTCCCGTCCGGCGAGACGGTGCCCGGACCGCCCACCTCGTCCCCGAGGGCCAGCAGCGGCGCTCCGCTGGGGTCGTCGCTGGCGGCCGAGTCGACGTCGTCCGCGGTCACGCCGTCGTGCAGCCGGAGCAGTTGCCCGTGATGGGCCTCCGTGCCGCCGTTGCGCAGGGAGACGGTGACCTCCCCGGCCGCCAGGTTGACCGGCCCGGCGGTCTGGTACTGGTACTCGACCGCGGTGACGTCGAGCCGCGAGGACGGTGGGACGGTGGTGGTGGGCGCCACCGCGGTGGTGGCGGTGCTCGTGGCCGCCGCGTTGCCCGCGGCGGTGGCCCGCCGGCTCTGGGCGCCGCTGCAGCCGGCCAGGCTGCCGACCAGCGCCAGCAGGGCGAGAGCGCGGCGTGCCCGGGTGCCTGCCACGGCTGCCCCGTCAGCGCCGCGCCCGCGCGCGGCCGGGTGGCCGCGCGTGCCATCGCAGCAACCCGAAGACGAGCGCCGGCGCCAGCACCAGCGACCACCTGACGATCAGGTCAACCGTGCCGTCTCCCGCCAGAATGCTGGACACCTTCACCTCCAACTCAGGTGCCCCAAGTGTCTTGACTTACTTAGCGTTCGTCAAGACGGCCGCGAACGTTTAACGTCCGCTTAATCGTGAGCGCATATACTCTAGGTCGTGAGCGCCACGAGCGCGCCGCGGTCGCGATGACCCGCCGCCACGCGGGATCATCTCGGCATGCTCGTTGGTTGGTTGAATTGAGAGCACTGTAACGCTTGACCGGCAACGAGCAGAGGAGCACGGGTTGCCTAACGGTGATCGGTCCGCCACGCAGAAGATCCTCCAGATCGCACTCGAGCTGTTCAACGAGCGGGGCTATGAGGGCACTTCCATGCGCCACGTGGCCGAGCGTCTCGGGGTCACCACGGCCGCGCTCTACTACCACTTCCGCTCCAAGGACGACATCCTCATCAGCCTGGTGCGCCCGATGCTCGAGCGGACCGACGCGCTGCTCAACGGGAGCCGCTCGGCGGTGAGCTCGCTGGACGCCAGGCGGGCGCTGCTCGGTGCCTACCTCGACCTGCTGCTCGACTGCCGGGACCTGTACCGCTTCCTGGGCAGGGACGTCGGTGCGCTGAACCGCCAGGCCATCGGCACCCGCGTCGACGAGCAGGAACGCAAGCTACGGGTCCTGCTGGTCGGCTCCCAGGCCAGGGCGAAGGCGCACGTCAGGGCAACGGCGGCCATGGGTGCCCTGCAGCGCACGGTCATCTCCGCCCTCCCGGAGGCGAGCCTGCGCTCCGAGCGGGACGCCATCGTCGACGCGGCGATGGCGGTGCTCACCTACCATCGAAACAAGAGCGGCGGGTAGCGGTCGCGCAGAGCTCGCTCCACGCGGGTGCCATCTGCCGCCGGGGCGGGCAGGGGCGGGAGATCTCGAACACGCCCGGAACGCTGGCCAGCCTGAGGAACGAGTCCCAGAGCTCGAGCGCCTCCCCGCCGGTGGGCGCGGGCGAGACGAGCGGTCCCTGGAAGCCCACCGGGCGGTCCAGCCACAGCACGGTCACGGGCGTGCAGGCGCCCTCGCCCACGACCGCGTGGACGTCCGCCATTGACTCGCGGATCACGTCGTCCCAGCGCTCGTCGTAGGCGGCCTCGGCATAGCGGCAGTCCAGGCCGGCGGCCTCCAGCGTCGCCGGCAGGTGGGAGAACAGCGGCCTGAGCTGAGCGTGCTCCTCCATGGCCGCCGCTGTCATCGCCTCGTACAGGCGGCAGACCGCCTCCGGATGGTCGACCCGCACCGCTTCTATCACCCGCAGCGCCCGGTGCGAGGCGGTGCGGGAGGTGACGTCCGAGTCCCGCAACCCCTCCGTGCCCATGCCGATGAGCTTGCTGAAGCTGCGCCAGCGCACGCGCAGGCCGCGCAGTGGTGCGACCTCGACCAGCCACCGCGACGCGACCCAGGACCACGTGCAGACCGGGTCGAAGAAGAACTCGACATCCACTGCCGGGCCCTTACTCTGGCAGTCCTGTGTGTCTGGCACGGGTCCTCCTCGCGGACGGTTGTACCGAGGCGCGGCCGGGCGGCGGAGCCCGCCAGCTGTGGCCTGTTGGGCGGGTGGTCGGACCAGTCGGACAGGTTGTCGGACCGGCGGCGCGGCGCGGCGGCACCGCTCCGCCGGCAGGCGGGCGAATTCGAAGGACCAGGCGGGGCTCGCAGCAGGCTGCGGATTTTGGGGGTATCACCAAATTGGGAAGGTCGGTCACGGTGCCGTTCGCGCAGGGCGAGTACGAGCATTGCCAGGCTCTCCAACCGCCGCCGCCGAGCTACCGGATTCTCTGAAGCACTTCCCCCGTGATGACCTGGAAACGCACGTCAACTTGCTTGTCTACTACGCGTACCTCCGGGTTTGCTGACCGAGCGCTTAATAAGCCAGCATTGAGTGCAGTATAATCGGTGCGAGCGAATCCTGGCAATAGGAATCCTTGCCCCATCTGCCGGACTGCTGCCCCGGGGTCGGCTACGTAGCTGGTGCTTGCCTCTGGGCCGTGTGACCGTCCCGCCCGGGACGATCGGTATGGCCGTGGACGCCCAGGGGACGTGGCGGACCCCTGTGGACAGCGAGCCGCATCTGACCGGGCCACCCGCGCTACGTGACGCGGGTCCGGCTGGAGTCGACGGTGAGGTGGAGGCCGTCGGCGACGACCCGGCGCAGGCGGTCCATGGCGTCCCACGCGTCGACGAAGCGGGTGGCGACCGGGGCGGGGCCGAGCCGGATGCGGTCGGGCGGCCGGAAGTCGGGGACCACGCCGGCCCTCTCGACGAGCGCGCGGCAGATGCGGTAGCCCTCCGGATGGGCGAGCGAGACGTGCGCTCCGCGGACGGTGGCGTCGCGGGGGCTGGCCAGGGTGAACCCGAGCGGCGCCAGCCAGGCGTCGTGCAGCTCGATCACCAGTTCGGTCAGGGCGGTGCCCTTGGCGCGCAGCCGCTCGATGCCGGCCTCCGCCAGCAGGGCGGCGCCCTCCTCCACCAGCGCCACCCCCGGCACGAACGGCGTGCCCACCAGGAAGCGCGACACGCCGGGCAGCGGGTCGTAGCCCTGGGCCATGGCGAACTGGTCCCGCTGCCCGTACCAGCCCCAGATCGGCTGGCGCAGGCGCGCCTGGTGCTCGCGGCGCACGTACAGGAACGCGGGCGCGCCCGGTCCGGCGTTCAGGTACTTGTAGGTGCAGCCGACGGCCAGGTCGGTGCCGCTGGCGTCCAGCTCGACCGGCACCGCTCCGACCGAGTGGCAGAGATCCCACAGCGTCAGCGCGCCAGCCCGGTGGGCGACCACGTTGATGGCCGCCATGTCGGCGATGGCGCCCGACCGGTAGTCGACGTGTGACAGGCTGAGCAGCGCGGTGCGCTCGCCGGTCACCCGCGCGACCGCCTCGGCGGTGGCGCCGCGCAGCTCGTCGAACTCGACCAGCCTGAGCTCCATGGCCCGAGCGGCGGCCAGTCCCTCGAGCACATAGCGGTCGCTCGGGAAGTTGTGCCGGTCGGAGACGATCAGGTCGCGGCCGGGGCGGGCGTCGATCGCGGCCGCCGCCAGCTTGTAGAGGTTGACGCTGGTCGAGTCGGACACCACCACCTGCCCGGGCGCGGCGCCGGCGAGCCGCTCGCCGATCAGGTCGCCGGCCCGTGCCGGCAGGTCCATCCAACGCTCGTTCCACGAGCGGATCAGGCGGCGGCCCCACTCGTGCTCGACCACCGTGCGCAGGCGCGCGACCGATCGCCTGGGCAGGCGCCCGAGCGAGTTGCCGTCGAGGTAGAGGAGGTCGGGCTCGTCGATGACGAACTGCTCTCGCAGGTGCGCGAGGGGGTCGTCGCGGTCGAGGCGCTCCGCGGCCGAGCGGTCGGTCGAGCCCATGACCCATGGATACCACGCCATCGCCGGCGCGGACACGGGTCGGCCCGGTCCTCGCGGGCGGCAGCGCGGGCGGAGGCGAGGATGGGAAGCGCGCTAGTATTCCGCCCTGTGGAACAGAAGCCCCCGTTTGTCATCGGCGTGGACGCCGGCGGCTCGCACACGCGGGTGCTGGTCGCCAGCACCGCCGGCGCGCGTGTCGCGGTGGCCGGCGCGGGTGGCGCCAACCCGACCGCGCGCGGGCTGGAGGCGACCGTCCAGAGCCTCGCCGCCGGCCTCGAGTCGGCCCTGTTCGGCCTGGACAGGCGACTGGTCCGCTTTGCCGTGCTCGGCGTGGCCGGCGCCGGCGCCCGCCGGGACGAGCTGCTCGCCGCGGTGCGGGGCGTCTGGCGCTCCGCCGGCCTCGAGTGCCCCTTCCAGGTGGTCTCCGACCTCGAGGTGGCGTTCGCCGCGGGCACGCCCGCGGAGGACGGTGTCGTTTTGGTGTCCGGAACAGGGGCGGCCGCCGGGGCGGTCCACGGCGCGCGGGTCGTACGGCACGTGGACGGCTACGGCTGGCTGCTCGGCGACGACGGGTCCGGCTTCTGGCTGGGCCGCCAGGCGGTGCGGGCGTGCCTGACCGACATCGACGGCCGCGGCAAGCCGACCGTGCTCACCGAGTCGGTGCTGCGCGCGTTCGGCGTCCCACCCCGGGGCGACCCCGGCACCGCGGTCACCTGCGTGAAGGAGACGGTCTACCGCCGTCCGCCGGTGGCCCTGGCCGAGCTGGCGCCGCTGGTCACCACCGCGGCAGGGGCCGGCGACGAGGTCGCCGCGGCGATCGTCGGCCGCGCCGTCGATCTGCTGATCTCCACCGCCGAGGCGGCGGTGCACCCGGAGCCCCGCGCGGTCGACAGCGTGGTGCTCGCCGGTGGCGTCCTGCTCGCCCCGGGGCCGCTGTCGGCGGCCGTCCGCGCCGGGCTGCGCGCCCGCTTCGGCCACGCCCCCGCGCTGGCGACCGATGGGGCCGCGGGCGCGGCCTCCCTCGCCCTGCGCGCCCTGACCGGCCGCCCGGTCCCGGCGGCCCTCCACGAGCGCATGGTCACGGGCCCGGGACCTCCCTCGGCCTCGGCCTCGGGCCAGGGCTCTTCCGCCTCGAGCCTGCGCTCTCCCTCCGGCCGGGGACCGACCTCCCGCACCACCAGCTCCTCGTAGCCGCTCCGCGGAGCGGCCGTTCCCGGTCTGCGGGAACATGGCCCCGGGCGTTCGTTGTCGACCGGGCGGAAAGGAGGGACGGGTGATGGTGGCCGTGGTGGACGGGTTGCCGAGCGTTCGGCGCATCCGCGCCGTGCAGCGGCGGCTGCGGCGCCAGCAGGGGCCGTTCGAGCCCAAGCCGCGCCTCGAGGCACTGGACGAGGTGGTCGCCACCGTGCTGTCGCAGCACACCTCCGACCGCAACTCCGAGCGCGCGTTCGCGAGCCTGAAGCGGCGCTTTCCCACCTGGGAGGAGGTACTGGACGCGCCGGTCGGGGAGGTCGCCGACGCCATCCGCAGCGGCGGCATCGCCGACCAGAAGGCCGCCCGCATCCAGCGGCTCCTGGCCATGGTCGAGGAGCGCGAGGGCCGTGCCGAGCGGGCCCACCAGCTCCTCGCCCGCCGCGTGCCCGCCGACATCCGCTACGACCTCCACCTCGGCCTGGTCACCCACGGCCGCGCCGTCTGCAAAGCCCAGCGCCCCCCGCTGCCCCACCTGCGTCCTCCGCGACCTCTGCGCCTATCCCGCGCCGACCGGGCGCCCCGCGACCAGCTCACAGGGCTCGGCGCCGCCCGGCGGGGCTGAGCGCCCGGCTCGCCTTGACCCGTCCCGACGATCGGCACTACCGTGACGCTTGCTGTCGACCCCGAGGGGGAGAATGGGGGAGGCCAGCAAAGCGCGCCCCCTTCTGGCGCGGAGCCGAGGAGCCTCCACCATGACTGAGCGGTTGCCGTTGGCGCAGCTCGAGCGTGCTGCGCCGTTCGCCGAGCGCCACATCGGCCCGTCCGCCGACGAGCAGGCCAAGATGCTCGCCCTCGTCGGCTACGGCTCGCTGGACGAGCTGGTCGCCGATGCCGTGCCCGAGACCATCAAGGCGTTCGAGCGGCTGGACCTGCCTGCCGCCGCCAGCGAGGCCGACGTGCTGGCCGAGCTGCGCGGGCTGGCGGACCGCAACCGCCTGCTCACGTCCATGATCGGGCTCGGGTACTCCGACACGGTCACACCGCCGGTGATCCGCCGCCAAGTGCTCGAGAACCCCGGCTGGTACACGTCGTACACGCCCTACCAGCCGGAGATCTCCCAGGGTCGGCTGGAGGCGCTGCTCAACTTCCAGACGATGGTGGCCGACCTCACCGGGCTCCCGATCGCCAACGCCTCGCTGCTGGACGAGGCGACCGCCGCGGCCGAGGCGATGGCGCTGTGCCACCGCGCCGCCCGCCGGGACGGGGCGTTCGTCGTCGACGCCGACTGCCACCCGCAGACCATCGAGGTGGTCCGGTCCCGCGCCGAGCCGCTCGGGGTCGAGGTGCTGGTGGCGGACCTCGCCGCCGGCCTGCCCGAGGTGCCGCTGTTCGGCGCGCTGGCGCAGTACCCGGCGTCGAGCGGGGTGGTGCGGGACCTGGCCGGGCTGGCCGAGGCCGTCCACGGGCGGGGCGCGCTGGTGGCCGCGGCCGCGGACCCGCTCGCGCTCACGCTGCTGCGGCCGCCCGGCGAGATGGGCGCGGACGTGGCGGTCGGCTCGGCCCAGCGGTTCGGCGTGCCGCTGTGGTTCGGCGGCCCGCACGCCGGCTTCATGGCCGTCCGCAAGGGCCTCGAGCGGCAGCTCCCCGGGCGGCTGGTGGGTGCCTCGGTCGACGTGGACGGCCGCACCGCCTACCGGCTCGCCCTGCAGACCCGCGAGCAGCACATCCGTCGCGAGCGGGCCACCTCGAACATCTGCACGGCGCAGTCGCTGCCGGCGGTCGTTGCGAGCACGTACGCGGTCTACCACGGGCCCGAGGGCCTCGCGGCGATCGGGTGGCGGGTGCACCGCTATGCGGCGGTGCTGGCCGCGGGGCTGCGCGCCGGCGGTGTCGAGGTCGTCCACGAGCGTTTCTTCGACACCGTGCTGGCCCGCGTGCCCGGGCGCGCCGAGACCGTGGTCGCCGCCGCCCGCGACCTCGGGGTGAACCTGCGGCCGGTGGACGCCGACCACGTCGGCATCTCCACCGACGAGGTCACCCGGCGCGAGCACCTGGACAAGGTCTGGCGGGCCTTCGGCGGCGCCGCGGCAGGCGACGTCGACGCGCTCGACGCGGCCGCACCGGACGCGCTGCCCGCCGACCTGGCCCGCGCGAGCGCCTTCCTCACCCACCCGGTCTTCAGCCGCCACCGCTCCGAGACGGCCATGATGCGCTACCTGCGCCGGCTCGCGGACCGGGACGTCGCCCTGGACCGCTCGATGATCCCGCTCGGCTCCTGCACCATGAAGCTCAACGCCGCCGCGGAGATGGAACCGGTGAGCTGGCCGGGGTTCGCCTCGCTGCACCCGTTCGCACCCCTCGACCAGGCCGAGGGCTACCTCGCGCTGATCGGCCAGCTCGAGCGGTGGCTGGTGGAGATCACCGGCTACGACAAGGTCTCGCTGCAGCCGAACGCCGGCTCGCAGGGCGAGCTGGCCGGGCTGCTGGCGATCCGCGCCTACCACGCGGGCCGCGGCGAGCCCCGCGACGTCTGCCTGATCCCCTCGTCGGCGCACGGCACCAACGCCGCCAGCGCGGCCATGGCGGGCCTCGAGGTCGTGGTGGTCGCCTGCGACGACCGCGGCAACGTCGACCTCGGCGACCTGCGCGCGAAGATCGAGGCGCACCGCGACCGGCTGGCCGTGCTGATGATCACCTACCCCTCCACGCACGGGGTGTTCGAGCCCGCGGTCGTCGACGTGTGCGCGGCCGTCCACGACGCCGGCGGTCAGGTCTACGTCGACGGCGCCAACCTGAACGCGCTGGTCGGGCTGGCCAAGCCGGGCCGGTTCGGCGCGGACGTGTCCCACCTCAACCTGCACAAGACCTTCTGCATCCCGCACGGCGGCGGCGGGCCCGGCGTCGGTCCGGTGGCGGTGCGCGAGCACCTCGCGCCCTTCCTCCCCAACCACCCGCTGCGGCCCGAGGCGGGCCCGCGCACCGGGGTGGGCCCGGTCGCGGCGGCGCCGTGGGGCTCCGCGGGGATCCTGCCGATCTCCTGGGCGTACATGCGCCTGATGGGGCCGGACGGCCTGCGCCGAGCCAGCGAGGTGGCGATCCTGAGCGCCAACTACGTGGCGCGGAAGCTGGCGCCGCACTACCCGGTGCTCTACACGGGCCGCAAGGGCCTGGTCGCGCACGAGTGCATCCTCGACCTGCGCCGCATCACCAAGGAGAGCGGCGTGACCGCCGAGGACGTGGCCAAGCGGCTGATCGACTACGGTCTGCACGCCCCGACCATGTCGTTCCCGGTGGCCGGCACGCTCATGGTCGAGCCGACCGAGTCCGAGAGCCTGGCCGAGCTGGACCGCTTCTGCGAGGCGATGATCGCCATCCGCCACGAGACCGCGCGCGTGGCCGCGGGCGAGCTCGACCGCCAGGACAACCCGCTGCGCAACGCGCCGCACACCGCGGACCTGCTGGCGGGGCCGTGGCCGCACGGCTACAGCCGCGAGCAGGCCGCCTACCCGGTGGCGAGCCTGCACCAGGACAAGTACTGGCCGCCGGTGCGGCGCATCCAGGCGGGGTACGGCGACCGCAACCTGGTCTGCACCTGCCCGCCCCTGAGCGCCTGGAAGGGCTGAGCCCGCGCCCTGCCGTGACGCCGCGTGGAGCCGTGGGTCGGGCCGGACCGGGATTTCGGGGCTTCGGTAGGTTTTTAGAGGTTTCGAGCTTGCTCTGGCGGGGGATCTTGATTATCCGGGATACGGGCCTGGTGGTTTCGCGTTGAAACGTTGAACGCGGTCAACCAGGTCACGCTCGATGGTCACATGGACTGACAAGGAGCAGCTCGTGGAGCAGCAGCTCGTGGAGCTCGGCCCGCGCGCGCGGCCGGCAGCCGACCACAATCCGATGCGGGAGCTGAACCGCTCGCTGGTCCTGGACGCGGTCAAGACCAAGGGGCCGATCTCCCGCGCCGCGATCGCCAAGCTGATCCCGCTGGGGAAGCCGACGGTCTCCGCGATCGTGGAGGGGCTGCTGATCGAGGGGCTGGTGCGCGAGGTCGGCGTGGGCGAGGTCTCCGCCGCCGGCGGGCGGCCGCCCGTTCTGCTCGATTTCGACGAGCGCTCGCAGTTCGCCGTCGGGGTCCACATCGGCGTGAGCCGGGCGACCATCGTGGTCAGCGACGCCAGAGGGCACGAGGTCGCACGGCACGTCGTCCGCACCGCCCGCGCCAGGCCGCAGACGGTGATCGACCACGTCGCCAGCGGCATTCGCGCGGTGCTGCGGTCGAGCGGCACGCCGATGGAGGGGGTCGTCGCCGTCGGGGTCGTCGTCCCCGGCCCGACCGACTACGACGCCGGCGTCTGCATCCTCGCGCCGGAGCTCGGCTGGCGTGACGTGCCCGTGCGCGACCTGCTGTCCCGCTCGCTCGACCTGCCGATCCTCGTGCACAGCCCTGGCCAGGCGGCTGCGGTCGCCGAGAGCGTCGAGGGCGCCGGCGACGGCGCCGGCGATCTCGTGCTGCTGCACGCGGGCCACGGGCTCAGCGTCGGCGTCCTCTCCGGGGGCAAGGTGTTCCACGGCGCCCGCGGGACCGCCGGCCAGATCGCCCACTGCCACGTGCCCGGCGCCGACCAGCCCTGCGACTGCGGCCGGGCCGGCTGTCTCGAGACCCTGACGACGAGGCCGGCGCTCCGCCGAGCGGTAGAGCGCCGTATCGACGCCGGCCGGGCCACGGCGCTCGCCCACCGCCGGGGCCCGCGCCGGATCCTCCCGGCTCACGTGGCGGAGGCCGCCGCCAAGGGCGACGAGGTGGCGCTCGAGGCGGCGGCGGAGACCGGGCGCCACCTCGGGCTCGCCGCCTCCTGGCTGGTGAACGTCTTCAACCCGGATGTGCTGGTGGTCGCCGGCGAGCTGGCCGGCATCGGCGAGCCGCTGATGGGCCCGCTGCGCCGCGCCGCGAGCGAGCTGACCATGGCGGCGGCGTGGGATCACGTCGACGTCCGCCAGTCCAAGCTGACCCGGGACACCGAGGTCCGCGGGACCGTGCTGCTTGCGCTTCAGCGTGCCGGCATGCCTTCCAGGACCGACCGCACACGGCACGCATGGCGTGCGGCCCGAGTCGCCTGGCCGGCTCGGGCCGCACGGATGAGGAAGGGTAGGGGCTGAGGCTCAGGGCTGCGGCGGGCTGCTGGTGGGCGGCGCCGGCGCGTGGTCGTCGCGCTGACCCTGCGAACCAGGGTCGGTGGGGGGCTGGCTGCCCGTGTGGTCGTCGGGGGCGGTGGTGTGCTCGCCCGACTGCCCGCGGTCGGTGCCCGCGGACGACGGGTCGGCGGGCTTGCCCTGACCCTGCTGGGCCTGGCCGGTGGAGTGGGCCGGGTCCTTGCAGAAGTCGGCGATCTTGTCGGCGCCGCCGGCGGCTGCCGCAAGCGCCTGGAACGCCACCGAGTCGTTCTTGCCGCCGTTGGCGCCGCCCTGGCCGGCGAGCCAGGCCGTGCACAGGCCCTTCATGGCGGCGCCGGTGGCGTCGGGTCCCTTGGCCTTGCCGGCCGAGCTGTGGTCTGCGCTGCGGCCCTGGTCGGTGGGCGACGGCGCGGCGCCGACCATGCGGTGGGCCAACCGCTGTGCCGGGTCGGGTAGCGAGCCGGTCGCGGCCGCTGCCACGCCGCCGACCATTAGAGCGACCGAGAAGACGGCGGCGGTCGCCTTCACGGTGAGGAGCTTCACGAGCATTCGTGCCCTCCTGGGGGGGACGGGCCGCGGATCCGCCGCGGCCCTGAAGGCTTCCAGCGTCGAGGCAGCGCCGGCCAGCTCGTGCGGGCTGCCCGGGGCAGCCACGGCCGCCATCACGACGGCCACCTCCGCGTACCCCGGTGGGGCGTCCGCAGGGTCCAGCCGTCCGGCCAGGAGCCGGTCGGCGCTGTCGTCGTCGAGGTCCAGTGGGTCGGCCCCGAGCTTGTGGAGTAGTCGGCGCATCTCGGCGGACAAACCGTCGCCCCGGCTCATCGCGTTACACCTCTGTGCAACTGTGGCTCCACCGAAAGGCGGTCGGCCAGGCGGCGCAGCCCCCGGTGGGCGAGCACGCGCACGGTCCCCGGTCGCTTGCCGACGATCTCGGCCACGCGGGCCACGTCCAGGCCGGCCAGCGAGCGCAGCGCCACGACCTCGGCCTGGTCGGGCGGCAGCTCGGCGATCAGCGCGAGGGCCGCGCGGGTGGAGATCGCCTCCAGCGCCGTGGTGGCCGGGTCGTCGGGGGCAGCGGCCTGCGGCAGCAGATCGTACGGCAGCAGCGTGGCCGGCTGGCGCGACGCGCGCCGCCGCCAGTCGACCGCCCGGTGGCGGGCGACCGTGAACACCCATGCCCGGAAGCCCGGCTCGTCACCTTCGAACCGCGCAAGCCCGCGCACCACGTCCAGCCACGTCTCCGAGGCCAGGTCCTCGGCCGCGGCCGGCGTCACCACCTTGAGGTAGCGGAGCAGCCGGGGGTGCAGGTCCCGCCACAGCGTCGCGAACGCGTGCTCGTCCCCGCCTTTGGCCGCCGCCAGCACCTGGCCGAACCCGTCACCGATCATCGCCGCCCAGCCCGCCAGCCTGGAACCATCCCCAGCCCTTCCTCGTCGAGCCGTCGCAGGAGGGCTAACGCTCGCCAGTTCGGCACCCGCTGTCAAACCCGCTGGACCCGGCGCCGCGCCGCCGGCGCCTCGGCCGCCTCCGCGGCGGCCTCATCCGCGCGCCGGGCCCTCCCTGGGGCTACGGGAGGGTGACGAGGTTCCCGGGGCGCTCCCCGGCGAGGACGGCGCGCACGCCTTCCGCGGCCGTGCGGGCCATGCGGGTGCGGGTCTGGAGCGATCCGCTGCCGACGTGGGGGAGCAGGACCGTGCGAGGGGCGGCCAGCAGCCTCGGCGACACGCGCGGCTCGTGCTCGAACACGTCCAGGCCGGCGGCGAAGACCCGTCCGGACTCCAGCGCCTCCGCCAGCGCCTCCTCGTCCACTACCGGGCCGCGCGCGGTGTTGACCAGCACGGCGCTCGGCTTCATCAGGTCCAGCTCGCGACGGCCGATCAGGTGCCGGGTGGCCGCCGACAGCGGCACGTGCAGGCTGACCACGTCGGCCCCGGCCAGCAGCTCGTCGAGGGAGCCGACGTAGCCGGGCTCGCCGGTCGGGGTGCGCGCGTGGTGGAGGACGCGCATGCCGAAGCCGCTCGCCCGGCGCGCCACCGCCCGGCCGATCCGTCCGTAGCCGACGAGGCCGAGGGTCGCGCCGTGCACGTCCCGGCCGAGGTACTGGTTGATGCCCCAGCCGTGCCAGCGGCCGGCGCGCAGGTCGCGCTCGGCCTCGCCGAACAGCCGGGACGCGGCCAGGACCAGCCCGAACGCTACGTCGGCGGTGGTCTCGTCCAGCACCCCGGGGGTGTTGCACACGGCCACGCCGGCGCGGGCGGCCGCGCCCAGGTCCACGTTGTCGAAGCCGACGGCCACGTTGCCGATCGCCCTCAGCCGCGGTGCCGCGGCGATCACCTCGGCGTCGATCCGGTCGGTCAGCAGGCACACCACCGCGTCCACGGTGGCCACCGCGGCGACCAGCTCGTCATGGGCGAAGGGCAGGTCCCGGCCCCGCTGGACGAGCTCGTGCCCGGCGAGCGGGTCGAGCCCGCCCGGCGGCAGATGGCGGGTGACCAGAATTCTCCCCATGGCACCCGATGATGCCAGGCGCTCCATCGCCATGCGGAGCAGTGCGTGGCAGTGCGGAGGTCCGCGGAGCTTGTGCCCTGGAGCCGTGGGGCGCCGCCGGTCCGGGGGAGCCTCGACGCTGGGCCGTGGTGATATGTTGAATTGTGATGAAACCAGGTTCGATTCTGTCGTCTCCTGCGCGAGCCGGGAGCGTGGCCGTGCTGCCAGCCCAGCGGCAGGAGCGGATCCTGGAGGAGGTCCAGCGCAACGGGGGCGTCCGCGTCAGCGATCTCACCGGGCTGCTCGGGGTGTCGGACATGACCGTGCGGCGCGACCTCGACACGCTCGCCCGGCGCGGGCTGGTGAAGAAGGTCCACGGCGGCGCGACCCTTCCCCGCAAGGGCAGTACCGACGAGCCCGGGTTCCAGGTCAAATCCGGTCAGGAGCGGCCCGCCAAGGACGCGATCGCCCGGCAGGCCGCCGAGCTCCTCCAGCCCGGGACGGCGGTCGCGGTCACCGCCGGCACGACCACGCATGCGTTCGCCCACCACCTCGCCCGCGTTCCCGACCTGACGGTCGTCACCAACTCGCTGCCCGTGGCCGAGGTGCTCGACGCCTTTGGCCGCCCGGACCAGACCGTCGTCCTCACCGGAGGCGTGCGCACGCCCTCCGACGCCCTGGTCGGGCCCGTGGCGGTCCAGGCGATCCGCTCGCTGCACGTGGACTGGGCCTTCATGGGCGTGCACGGCATCCACCCCGAAGCCGGCTTCACCACGCCGAACCTGATGGAGGCCGAGACCAACCGCGCCGTGGTGGACTCGGCGCGCCGGCTGATCGTCCTCGCCGACCACACCAAGTGGGAGATCGTCGGCCTCAGCACGATCGCCGCGCTCGAGGAGGCGTCGCTGCTCATCACCGACTCCGGTATGGCCGAGGCGGCGCGCGAGACCCTGGCGGCGCGCGTGGGCGAGCTGATCGTCGTCGAGCCCCAGGAGAACTGAGATGCCCGGCGAGCCCGACCAGGCACAGGCTCCGCAGCCGACCTTGACGGAACCGGCCCTGCTCGCCGCGGAGCCGGCGAGGCCGGAGCCGGCCCTGCGGCGCGAGGAGCACGAGCTGCCCGACGGCCGGCACCTGATCGCGTACTGGAGCGGTGGCAATGCCTGAGCTGCGCTTCAGCCGGCTCCGCAACGAGTGGGTGGCGTACGCGACCGAGCGCAACGACCGCACCTTCCTGCCCATCGACTCGTGCCCGCTGTGCCCGAGCGGTCCGGGCGGGCACAGCGAGATCCCGCTGGACGACTTCGAGGTCGTGGTGTTCGAGAACCGCTTCCCGGCGGTCGGGCCCGACCGCCGGGAAGACGGGCGGCCCGTGCGGCCGGCGACCACCGGCTGCGAGGTGGTCGTCTACACGCCCAGGCACGATGCCACCCTGGCCGACCTCGATCCCGCCAGGGTCCGGCTGCTGGTGGACGTGTGGGCGGACCGCTACCTGGACCTCGGCGCCCGGGCCGAGGTCGCCTACGTCTACGTGTTCGAGAACAAGGGCGAGGCGATGGGGGTCACCCTGCACCATCCCCACGGCCAGATCTACGCGCTCCCGTTCGTCCCGCCGGTCGCCGCCACCGAGCTGGCGCAGGCGAGCGCCCACCGGAGCGCGACCGGCCGCTGCCTGCACTGCGACCTGGTGGCCGAGGAGCGGGCCGGCGAGCGGTGCGTGCTCGACGACGCCGGCATGGTGGCGTTCGTGCCGCACGCGGCGCGCTGGCCCTATGAGCTGCACCTCTATCCCGAGCGGCACGCCGCTTCCCTGGCCGAGCTGGACCCGGGCGAGCGCACCGCTCTGGCCGGCGCGCTGCTCGAGGTGGCGCGCACCTACGACCGGCACTTCGGCTTCTCCACGCCCTACGTGATGGCCGTCCACCAGGCGCCTACCGACGGCGCCGATTGGCCGGACGCCCACGTCCACGTGGAGCTCTACCCGCCGCACCGCCGGCCGGACCGCCTCAAGTACGTGGCCGGGGTCGAGCTCGGCGCCGGCACGTTCGTGAACGACACCGTGCCCGAGGAGACCGCGGCCCAGCTCCGCGACGCCCGCCCGGGCGGTGGTCAGTCGAGCCAGCCGGGGCGGACCAGGCCGGACTCGTAGGCGAAGACGACGAGCTGGGCGCGGTCGCGGGCGTTGAGCTTCACCATCGCCCGGCTCACGTGGGTCTTGGCGGTCGCGGGACTGACCACCAGGCGGTCGGCGATCTGCTCGTTCGACAGCCCGGCCGCCACCAGCGCCATGACCTCGCGCTCCCGGTCGGTCAGGCTGTCGAGCTCCCGGGCGGGCCGGGGCTCCTTGGCGCGGGCGGCGAACTCCGCGATCAGCCGCCGGGTGACGCCAGGGGAGAGCAGCGCGTCGCCCTGTGCCACCGCCCGCACCGCGTGGAGGAGCTCGACCGGCTCGGTGTCCTTGACCAGAAAGCCGCTGGCGCCGACGCGCAGCGCCTCGAACACGTACTCGTCCAGGTCGAAGGTGGTGAGGATGACGATCCGCACGCCGTTGAGCCGCTCGTCCGCGGCGATCGTGCGGGTGGCCTCGAGGCCGTCCACGCCCGGCATGCGGATGTCCATGAGCACGACGTCGGGCACCAGGCTCCGCGCCAGCCGCACGGCCTCCTCGCCGTCGCCGGCCTCGCCGACGACCTCGATGTCCCGCTGGGCGTCCAGCAGCGCCCCGAACCCGGCACGGACCAGGACCTGGTCGTCGGCCAGCAGCACCCGGATCACGAGGCTCCCTCCAGCTCCGCGCCGTCCAGCGGCAGCCTGGCCAGCACCCGGAAGCCGCCGCCGGGCCGCGGCCCCGCCTCCAGCTCGCCGCCCAGGGCGGCCGCCCGCTCGCGCATGCCCGGGATGCCGTTGCCCCCGCCGGGCGTCCCGCCCTGGGCCGCGCCGTTCCCGTTGTCGTCGACCTGCACGGTCAGGTCCCGGTCACCATAGCGGACCCGGATGGTGGCGGTGGCCGGGCCGGCGTGCCTGGCCACGTTGGTGAGCGCCTCCTGCACGATCCGGAACGCCGCCAGGTCCACCCCCGCGGGCAGCGCTCGCGGCGTTCCCTCGACCTCGGTCCGCACCTGGAGACCGGCGGCCGAGGCGCGGGACACCAGGCCCTCCAGGCGCGCCACACTGGGCGCGGGCGCGCGCGGCGGCGTCTCGTCGACCTGGCGCAGCACGCCGAGGACCGAGCGCAGCTCGCCGAGCGCCTCCTTGCTCGCCTGCTTGATCGCGGTGAGCGCGGTGCGCGCCTGCTCGGGCCGCTCGTCCATCAGGTGCAGGGCCACGCCGGCCTGCACGTTGATGAGCGAGATGTTGTGCGCCAGCACGTCGTGCAGCTCGCGGGCGATGCGCAGGCGCTCCTCGCTGGCCCGGCGGCGGGCCTCCTCCGCGCGCACGCGCGCCATCTGCCGCATCCGCTCAGCCCGGGTCCTGCCGATCTCGGCCACGGTGACCAGCACCAGCAGCCATGCGGCCAGCCCGACCACCGCACCGGGCGTCGGCGGTCCCGGCTCCACGCCGAGCAGGTAGCCCAGCCACAGGAACGACACGTAGCCGGCGGCCACCGTGATCCATCCCAGGAGCCGGTGACCCCGGATTATCGCGTTGAACAGCGCGAGGATCAGCGCAACCCAGATCGGCCCCTGCGGGTAGCGCAGCAGCGAGTAGGCCAGCGTGGTCAGGAAGACGAGCACCAGCACCTGGGCCGGCCAGCGGTGCCGCACGGCCAGCGCCAGCGGCCCGGCGGCGAGCAGTGCGAAGCCGAGCACGTTCAGCTCGTGGCGGTCCGGCTGGTGCCTGCCGGCGATGTAGGTCACCAGGACCACGAACGCGGTGAGCCCCAGCGCGCGCAGCACGTCGACGCGCCAGCCGGCCGAGTGCCACCGCCGCCCCGCTCCCCACCAACGGATCCGGTCTTCCCTGTTCACAGGGGCAGCGTAGGCCACAGCGGGCGGTGCCGTCATCGCGCCCCGGAAGGTTGTTGCGGCTACTACGGCGGGAGTACCGCGCCGCCGCGGGACTGCTCCCGGCGCTGGCTCACGGCGCACCCGACCGCGAGCGGTCCATCAGCTCGGCGAGCGCCGGCTCGGGTTCGAGGACCGCCAGGCCGCCGCCGCGCCACTGGCCGGGCCACGGCCACGTCCGGGATCGACGTGCCCGTGCCGCTGGTCCCGAAGTGGCCGACGTACAGCGCGTCGCCCTCGCGGAGGACCTGCATGCCGTCGCCCGAGCCACCGAGGTCGTGGTGGCCGAGCAGACGCAGCCCCTTGGCGCTCGCTGTCTCCATGGTCCCCGCCGCTCCAGGATCCGGGGAATCCCGGCCCGGCCTGCAAACTGCCGCGTGACCGTTCCGGCCGGGCACAGTAAATTGTCCTCCCCGCTCATCGCCGCAGGTGCTCGTCCTGGGAAGCAGGCGCTCATTCTGGAAGAGGAGTAGCCCATGTGGTTCACCGACCTGGCCGCCAAGCGGCCGCTCCCGGAGGCCGAGAGCCAGCCCCCCATCACGCCCCGCGTCGTGATCGTCCACACCATGGACGGCACGCTCCAGGACACCGAGACGATGTTCGCCGCACCCGACTTCGGCATCGAGGCGCACTTCGGCATCGGCTGCCCGCTGTGCCCGGCCGGGCTGGACGGCGCCGTCTGGCAGTGGATGGACACTGACCGCCAGGCCGACGGCAACCTCGACGCCAACGAGTTCGGGATCTCGATCGAGACCTGCGATCATCATGACCCCATGCGGAAGTGGTCGCCCAAGCAGGTCGATGCACTCATCCGGCTCATCGGCCGGCTCTGTGACCACTACGCCATCCCTCGGCAAGTCTGTCCCGCGTGGGACGGCTCCGGCCTCGGCTGGCACGTCATGTGGGGCGCCCCGTCCCACTGGACCCCGGAGGTCAAGATCTGTCCCGGGCCGGTTCGCATCGCCCAGTTAAAGGAGACGGTGCTCCCCGCCGTCCTGGAGGACGACATGACCCCTGATCAGCTCCTCGACGCGCTCGAGTCCGAGCGTGGACAGAAGATCCTCGGCAAGGCCGTCACCGACGTGCTCCGCGCCGGCTTCGGCAAGCTCGCCCCCGGCCACGAGGACGACCCGCACATCCACCAGAACCAGACATGGCTGTTTGCCACCATCGAGAAGATCAGGGGGAAGCTCGGCGCCTGATCCGGGCTGGAGTGCGGCGTCAGCCGCGGACGCGGACGCCGTCCTTCCAGACCGCTCGGACCGCGTCGGGAAGGCGGCGGAAGTCGAACGGGTCGCCTTCGACGAGCACCAGGTCGGCCCGCTTGCCCGGCTCGACCGTGCCGAGCTCGCCTTCGAGGCCGAGCAGCTCCGCGGCCGAGGAGGTCGTGGCGACCAGCACGTCCTCGGGCTTCATGCCGCCCTCGGCCATGAGCGCGAGCTCGCGCAGGTTCTCGCCGTGCGGGGTGACGCCGGAGTCGGTGCCCATGGCGATCCGCACCCCGGCGGCGGCCGCCCGCTGGAACGAGTCCCGGTGCGCCTCGATGCCCTCGCGAGCTTTGCGCACGGCGGCCTCCGGCATGGCCGCGCCGGCCTCGGCCGCGGCCAGCACGCCCTGCGGCGCCACCAGCGTCGGCACCAGCCAGGTGCCCGCCTCGATCATCATCGAGATGGCCTCGTCGTCGAGGTAGACGCCGTGCTCGATCGAGCGGATGCCGGCGCGGACCGCGTTCTTGATGCCGTCGGTGCCCTGCGCGTGGGCCATGACCTCCAGCCCGCCGGCCCTCGCCTCGGCCACGCAGACGCGCAGCTCATCGAGGTCGAAGTGGGCGTGGCGAGGGTCGTCGCGCGGGGACAGCACCCCGCCGGAGGTGCAGACCTTGATCACGTCGGCGCCCGCCCTGCGCACCTCGCGGACCTTGCGCCGCATCTCGTCCACCCCGTCGACGATGCCGTCGGGCCGCCCGGGATCGGGGCCGAACAGATCGACGGTCTGCCCGCTGGGCACCCAGCCGTCGGTGTGGCCGCCGGTCTGGCCGAGCACCGAGACGGCGATCCGCAGCCTTGGCCCGGAGATCAGCCCGTCCTCGACCGCCTGCTTGACGCCGAGGTCGGCGCCGCCGGCGTCGCGGACGGTGGTGAGGCCGCGGTCGAGCGTGCGCTCGAGGTTCCGGGCGGCCTGGTAGAACTGGTAGCTGAAGGGCTGCTGCAGGAGCGCGAGCAGGTCGATGGTCGAGATGATCACGTGGACGTGGCAGTCGAACAGGCCGGGCAGCAGCGCGCAGCCGCTGGCGTCGACCGCTTCGTCGCCGTCGAGGCCCGTCCCGACCTCGGCGATCCGCCCGGCCTCCACGACCACGTCGGCTTCGGCGAGCGGGGCGCCGGTCCCGTCGAACAGCCGCCCGCCGTGGAACAGGGTCCGTGTCATGGCCGCAGCTTACCGTCTGTTCCACCTACGCAAACGGCTGTCTTCCCGAGCGGCGGAGGTCAGATGGTGACAGCCCCCGGCGGCGGAGCGGACCGTGGCGGCACATAGTGTGCTGCGCGGTGGTGCCAGGCAGAAGCGGAGGACCCCATGGGGCGAATGGAGCACAACCTCGCCTGTCTCGGCGAGGAGTCCTTCGAGCGGCACGGCGATTACGAGTCGCTCTGGTTCGAGGGGCGCTGGCTGCGGACGGGAGAGCTGTTCGAGCGGGGGCGGCGGCTCGCCGGCGGGCTCCGGGCACTCGGGACCGCTCCTGGCGGCCGCGGAGGGACTGGAGTCGCTCGAGTGGGTGATCTCGACCGGGCCGCAGGCCGGTCCCGGGACCGGCTCCGGGACCGGCGGGGTGCTGGCGCTGGCCTCGCTGGAGGCGGCCGAGCCGGCGGGCATCGTCCAGCGCGACGACCGCGACCTCGCGGCGCTGCTCTACACCGGCGGGACGACCGGCCGCGCCAAGGGGGTGATGCTGTCCCACGAGAACCTCTGGCTGTGCGGCAGCGCCTCGCGGGAGGCATCCCACGTTCCCGGGGTCGCCCGGTTCATCGTCCCGTTGCCGCTGTCGCATGCCTTCGGCCTGATCGTGACCATCGTGGGCCTCCACAGCGTCGAGCCGTACAGCTCGGTGCTGCAGCGCTGGTTCGACCCGCCCGCTTTCCTCGATCTGGTCCAGCGGCACCGCGTGCAGTCCGGCGCCGTGGTCCCCTCCATGCTCCAGATGCTGCTGGGGCTGCCGCTGGAGGACTACGACCTGTCCTCGCTGCGCCACCTCACTTGTGGCGCCGCGCCGCTGCCGCCGGAGGTGGCGCAGGAGATCGAGCGGCGCGTGCCCGGGCTGGAGGTCCGCGAGGGCTACGGCTGCACCGAGTCGGGCGCGGTCATCTCCACCACCCCGCCCCGGGCGACATCGGCCGCCTCGACGAGGACGGGTACCTGTGGGTCATCGACCGCAAGAAGGACCTGATCATCCGGGGCGGCTTCAACGTCTTCCCGCGCGACGTCGAGGAGACGCTGGTGGAGCACCCGGCGGTGGCGATGGCCGCGGTGGTCGGGCGGCCCGACCCGCTGCACGGCGAGGAGGTGGTCGCCTTCGTGTCGCTGCACCCGGGGCGGCGGGCGACCGGCGAGGAGCTGGTCGGCTTCGCCCGCGCCCGGCTCTCCGCCTACAAGTACCCGCGCGAGGTGCACGTCCTGGACGACCTGCCGCTCACCCCGGTCGGCAAGGTCGACCGCAAGGCCCTCCGCGGCCGGCTGTAGCCTTGCGTACTGGACGAACAACCCAGGACGGTCAGGATGGGGTTTCGGGCTCGAAGACGTTTCGCGTGTGGCTCGCGTGGTACTAGGCGAGGACGGATCCGTCAGCGACCGACCGAAAGGGAACCCCATCGTGCTTACCATCACCACGGAAGCAGCCGAGGCCATCAACGCCATCGTGGTTTCGTCGCCCGTCCCGGAAGGTGGCCTCAAGATCTCGGCCAAGCCGAAGAGCGACAGTGAGTCGACGCTCGAGCTGTCGGTCGTGGAAGGCCCGACCCAGACCGACAATGTGATCGAGGAGCAGGGCACCCGGGTCTTCGTCGAGGAGACCGTCTCCGGCTACCTGGACGACAAGGTCCTGGACGCGCAGGTGGAGGGCGAGCAGATCCGCTTCACCCTCCAGGACCAGACCCCCGGGCAGGGGTGAGGGCCCGAAGGTCCGGCAAGTAGAACCCTTCTGGGCAGCTCGGGCGCGGGTCGCGGTCAGGTCGCCGGCGGCCGGCGGTCCGGGCTGTCCACGGGGGCTCCGTTGCGCAGCTCCGCGGCGAGGTGGTGGGTGAGGGGCTGGCCGACCGCGGCCATGGCCAGCGTGCAGGCCAGCACGCCGTCGTCCCGCAGCTCATAGGCGCGGACGACCCGCGTGACCTCCTTTGCGGTGCGGGCGCTGGCGATGGTCGCGGTCACCAGGTCGACCCGGCGCCCGGCCACTCGGCCCTCGTAGATGGAGGCAAAGCCGCTCGGCTCGGCCAGGACCAGCTCGACGAGCCCACCCGGGTGGAGCCGCCAGTAGCCGGACTCGGCGTGGAGCGGCCGGCCGTCGTCCAGCGCCCAGGTCCGCTGGGCGAAGGCGAGGAAGGGCTTGCCCACGTGCCAGAAGCGCAGCTCCTCGCCGTACCGGAACGGCTCGATGGTCGGGAAGGCGCCGGCGCCCTCGCCGCGCCAGGTGCCGAGCAGCCAGGCGACCGGAGCGACGTCGGGATGTGGCCGGGTGCCAGTGGCGGCGCCCTGTGGCATGGCAACCTCCTTGGAGCCGTCGCGGACACTGTGCCACGTCTCCGGGAGATCTTCTGCCACCGGTGGGTGCGCCTGCGAGGCCTCGCAGGCGCACCCACCGGTCGCTCAGACGGGACCGCAGGTGGCCGCGGCGACGACCAGGTCGGCACTGGCGAGGCCGAGATCCTTGACTGCGTTGAGCTTCAGGTGCGCACCGTAGACCGTCAGGCTCCCGTCCGGGTTCGGGATCTGCTCGTTCAGGACGAGCGTGCCCAGCGACGGCTCGCCGAGCACTGGGCTCGGGATCCGGAGCGCCCAGTTCGCCCCCGGGCTCATCGGCAGCGAGATGGTGCCGAGCGTGCCCCCGACGATGCGGGTCGTGCCGGTGAGGCCCTCGCCGCGCTCGGCCGTGCACCTCGCGGTGACCACCTTGGCGTTGAGGCTGACGCCGGCCACGACGTCCAGGCCGGCCAGGGCGGCCTTGAGCTTGGCGACGGTGGCCGTGGCGACCTGGGCGCCCGTGCCATAGTCGTCGCCGACGGTCGACTGCCCAACCCCCACGGAGGCCAGGCGCAGGACCGGGATGCTCGCGACGGAGGCGCGCGGGTTGCTGCTGTTCGCGTAGGCGAGCGGGCCGGCGGTGACCGGCTGTGAGCCGAGCAGCTTGATGCTGGCCTTGGCCACGTAGGCCGAGGGGCTGACTTCGGCCGCGTGCGACGGCGACGCCGGCACGAGCACCGCGGCCAGGCCGGCGGCCGCCAGCAGGCCTGTCGAGAGCCAGCGCATTCTGCGAGTCATCATGTGCGGGTTGCTCCCCCTTTGTAGTGCGTACCTACGGTCTGCTCCCTATCGGCAGATCCGTGTTCGCGGTTGATAGGCACTTTAAGCCATTTGACGAACGACTTCCGCGCCGACAGGGAAGACCCGGGACGAATGGGCCTTGGATTCGGGACTTTCGACACATGCCCCTTCAGCGGCCGCGGGCTAGCGTTGGCATCAGCCCGGACAGGTACCGCTGACCTGGCAGTAAGAAAAGGGTGCAGCGCTTCTGAGGGTGTCTCATCGAGCGGCGGGGATGACCCCGTCGGCGTAGCGCGCCTCGTGCACGCGCCGCCGCTCCTGGGCGAGGTGGTGGGCCCAGTAGTCGTCGAGGTCGCCGTTGCTGCGCAGGGCCCGCAGCTTCAGGATGGCCTCCGCGCCGGGCAGGCCCCAGCGGGCGCCGGTGCGGTCCAGGCGGTCTTTGACCAGGTGCCGGCAGGCGCCTTCGATGACGCCGGTGGCGATCGGCCAGCCGCGCTCCAGCGCGGTGGCGTAGTCCAGGTAGGGCCGCTTGCTGGTGAGGT
>WNGF01001364.1_pt1 | contig 49422 bp, 45 predicted proteins | sample 5400641 | NCBI WGS metagenome assembly WNGF01 (sample SAMN13153371, study PRJNA577476) | soil metagenome | isolation source: 80 cm soil or saprolite under grassland replicate 2 | place: USA:California | collected 2016-06-15 | reverse complement strand
CGTGCAGCACGCGGTTGCGCGAGTGCGCGCCCTCGCGCGTGAAGGCCAGATCGCCCTGTTCGTCGCAGTCGAACCGCACGCCCCACTGAAGCAGTTCGAGCACCCGTTCCGGGCCTTCGTTCACCAGCACGCGCGCCGCTTCTTCGTTCACCAGCCCGGCGCCCGCAGCGATCGTATCGCGCAGATGGATCTCCGGCGAGTCGTCCGGCGCAAGCGCTACGGCAATGCCGCCCTGCGCGTATTGCGTGTTGGATTCGGTGAGCTCGCGCTTGGCCAGGCAGAGCACCGAGCCGTGCTGGTTCAGCTCGATGGCAGCCCTCAGTCCGGCGATTCCGGCGCCCACAACGATAAAGTCGTACTCAGATTTCATCACGGCAACGGGAACCCCGGTAAGCCTGTTGTCGGCTTGCTGGGGTGGAACAGCGGTAGGGCAGGCGATGCCTCTGCATTGGACTGACGAGACGCTTCATGTTACGCCCCATGTTACGCCCGGAGTATGGTACACCCGGAGTACGTGAAAGCCGGAGCTTTGCCGGTCAGACGCCGGTGCAATAACGAGCCAAGTCTTATCTCAACTGATAAAATAGAGCCTTGATCCGCATACAGATTCCAACCCGAACCAAGTCCTACGAGGTGCTGATCGAGCCAGGAGTGCTGAGCTCCGCCGCAGCGCATATTCGCGGGGCGCTGCCCAAGGCACGGCACTTTGTGGTGGTCACCTCAGGGCCGGCACGCGAGCACTGGAGCGGGCCTCTGCTGAGTTCGTTTGCCGGCGATCCGGCGCGCGTCGACCTGATCGAGATGCCCGATGGCGAGCGCTACAAAAATCTCTCGACCATCGAGCGGCTCTCTACGCAATTGGTCAAGCTCAATGCCGACCGTAACAGCGTGCTCATCGCGCTGGGCGGCGGCGTCGTCGGTGACATCACCGGATTTTTGGCGGGCATCTACATGCGCGGCATCCGCTTTGTGCAGGTGCCGACCACTTTTCTTTCGCAGGTCGATTCGTCGGTGGGCGGCAAGACCGGCGTCAACCTCAGCTCCGGCAAAAACCTGGTCGGGGTCTTCAAGCAACCCGAGCTGGTGCTGGCGGACCCGCAGGTGCTTGCCACGCTGCCCGATCGCGAATACCGCTCCGGATTGTACGAATCGCTCAAGGCCGGCATCATTCGCAACCCGCGCATCTTCGAGTTTATGGAGCAGAACCGCGAGCAGGTGCTGGCCAAAGATCCCGGCGCGCTGGAATGGCTGATTGCCGAATCGGTGCGGGTCAAGGCGGACGTAGTCGGCGAAGACGAGGAAGAGCATGGCGTGCGCAAGATCCTCAACTTTGGCCACACCATCGCCCACGCGCTTGAGTCCGAGACGGGGTACAAACATTTTCTGCACGGCGAGGCTGTGGCCTGGGGCATGATTGCCGCCGCTTCCATTTCGGCCGCGATGCAGCGGCTCTCGCCACAGTCGGCCGGTCGCATACGCAAGCTGGTGCTGGCTTATGCTCCACTCCCCAAGGTTGAGGTGCGACCCAAGGCCATCGTCAAGCGCCTGGTGAGCGACAAAAAGACGCTCGATGGGCGCGTGCACTTCATCCTCGCGCGCGCGATCGGCGAAGTCGAGATCGCAACCGATGTGCCGGAGAGCGTCGTGCTGCAGGCGATTGAGGAGCTGCGCGGCACCTCGCAGAATCAACCCGTCGAGCCCATCTGCGATGTGCGGGTCGGAACGCGATGACGGAACGCAACGAGATTACGGAGCAGCCGCCCCACGAGCTGGAACGACCCCACTCGAGCAAAGGAAGCTTGAGTGGGCCACCAGAGCCCAAGGCGGCGCTGCCCCACCCCAACAAGCCAGATACGGGCTCGTTGGGGACTCCAACGCTGGGTGCGCGCGTTGATCCCGAGCAGGACCAGACGGCCGCCGCCGATGCCGTTCGCGATATGTTCTCCAGCATCGCGCCGCGCTACGACCTGCTCAATCACGTTCTCTCGCTGAATGTGGACCGCTACTGGTGGTGGCGCACTGCGCGCCGCTTTCGCCATATCCTGCGCCGCGGCGATGCGCACGTGCTCGACCTTTGCTGTGGCACCGGCGACATGACCCTGGCGCTCTATCGCCAAGCGGGCGTGGGCGGCGCTTCCATTGTGGGCGCTGACTTCGCGCATCCCATGCTCTGCCGTGCGGTCCACAAGAGCGTCGGACTGCCGCTGCAATGGGTGGAGGCCGACGCCCTGCAGATGCCGTTTGCCGATGGCCGCTTCCACCTCGTCACCTCAGCCTTCGGCTTTCGCAATCTCGCCAACTATGAGGCGGGGTTGCGCGAGATCCACCGCGTGCTCGCCGCAGACGGCGAGGTCGCGATCCTCGATTTCGGCGAGCCGCGCGGTTTGCTGGGCAAGCTCTACCGCTTTTACTTCCGCCGCGTGCTGCCCGCCATCGGCTCGCTGATCTCCGGCATGCGCGGCCCATACGCCTATCTTCCCGCGAGCGTGGCGCGCTTTCCGCAGCCGCAGGAGATGCTCGCGCTGATGAAGGCCTCGGGCTTCCGCGAGGCCGCCTACACTCCGTACACCTTCGGCGTCGCGGGCGTTTACTGGGGAAGGAAGTAGCATGGCCGCCGGTCCGGACAGGATCACCCATCCCGGGCTGCCGTTCGACCACGACAGCATGCGCGCCGAGAAGCAGAGCGTGGCGCGCAACAGCGTATTCGTCGCGATAGTCATCACCGTTTTAAAGTTTGTAGTCGGATTTTTCAGCGGCAGCCTGGGCATTCTCTCCGAGGCGCTGCATTCTTTGCTCGATCTAGTCGCCGCCATCATCACTTTTTTTTCCGTGCGCATGAGCGACCTGCCTGCCGATTCCGTCCATCAGTATGGACATGGCAAAGTCGAAAATGTCTCTGCTTTCATCGAGACCGGCCTGCTGTTGGCTACCTGCGTCTGGATCGTTTACGAGGCGGTCCAGCGCCTGTTCTTCAAGGCCGTTGAGATCGAGCCGAGCATCTGGGCGCTGGTGGTGATGGTTATCTCCATCGCGCTCGACTATGGGCGCTCGCGCGCGCTCAAGCGCGTGGCCGACAAATATTCGAGCCAGGCGCTGCAGGCAGACGCGCTGCACTTTGCCGCCGACATCTGGTCGAGCTCGGTCGTGATCGCCGGCCTGGCGTTTGTCTGGGCCGGACGCGCTTATCATATTCCGTGGCTGATCAAGGCCGATCCAATCGCCGCGCTTGGCGTGGCCGTCATCGTCATGACGGTCAGTTGGCGGCTTGCACGTGAGACGCTCGACGCGCTGCTCGATGCGGCACCGCGCGGAGTCCGTCATGAGATCATCACCCAGGTCGGCACAGTGCCCGGCGTGCTCGGAGTCGAGCGCGTGCGCATTCGCCGCGCGGGAAGCCGCTACTTCGCAGACGTTGCCGTGGGCGTGCCGCGCAATCTGGCCTTCCAGGCAGCAGACGCGCTGGTCGCTGAGGTGCGCCATCGTATTCATGGCGTGTTGGGCGACTCCGATGTGCTGGTCAATGCCGTGCCTCGCGCGCCGCATACGGAAAGCACCTTCGACCGCATCCGCGCCGCCGCACTGCGCAACAATCTCCCGGTGCACGACATCAGCGTGCAGGACCTCGAAGGCAAGATCCACGTGGAACTGCACGTCGAGCTCGACGAGACTATGACGCTCGTCGCCGCGCACGACCGCGTCACCGCGCTCGAGGCCGACATCCGCGCGCGCGTCCCGGAGATCGCCTCCATTCTCACCCACATCGAGAGCGAGCCCGCTACGGTCGAGACCGGCGAGGCAATTCTGCAGGACCGTGCGCTGGAGGCGAAGCTCAAGGCCATTGCCGCAAGCTTTCGCGACGTGGTGGATGTGCACGAGATCGTCTTCAAGCGCGTGCGCGGGCACCTGTTTCTCTCCTGCCATGTGACGATGCAGGACAATCTTGCGCTGGCGCGCGTGCACGAGGTGCAGACCGATCTGGAGACGCGATTCAAGCAGGAGGCGCCGCAACTGCTGCGCGTCCTCATCCACCCCGAGCCGCAGACCGACAACCGGCGCTAGAAATACTCAACAACACTGGGTCATCCTGACCCTGAGCGGAGCGAAGGGGAAGGACGCCAGCGCCGCGCAAATCTTCACTGTCGCTCGGCAGGCTCTTGGGCCGCCAGACGGCCGAGCCAATGTTCGCTACTCAATCCAGGCACTTCTTCTGGGCAATGGGCGAACCCGCCTGGTTACCCTGCCGCAGCTTATTTGCGACCTCCGACGCCGCGCTCTCATCCAAACCTCCGGTGCCATGCCGCGCCAGCAGTGAGGTTTCGTGAAGAGCCGAAGAAGTCGAAGAGCAGTCCCCACAGCAAGCGCAGTATCGTTGCCCTGGATGATGACGGACCTGATGTTGAGTTCCTGGGAGACGATTGCGCAGCGCTCGCTGCTGATTGCCCAGAACCGGTGTTCCCCACTCGAATTTCACCGCATGGTCAGCGAGAAGGCACAGGCGGCAATGGAGACCGGCCACAAAATCATGGCCGCCAATGGTCATCCTGCGATCACATCGCTCATCGCGCCGTGGCTGAAGCGCTCCAAGGCAAACTCAAAGCGACTGCGAAGGAGAAGATAATCGCAAGATTCACTGCGCCGGTGTGCTTTTCATATTTCCGCGCAGCGCGTTGTACATCCGGAAATACCTCCCGGCGCGGGCTACATCGCGCAGGATCTGCGCCTTCAGTGCTTCCACGCTTTCGAATTTCCTCTCTTCGCGCAGGCGGTGCAGGAACGTCAGCCGGATCCGGGTGTCGCTCGACAACTCAAGCGGATGAAAGCCTTGCAGGATGTAGCTCTCGATTGCAAATGAATCGCCGCCGAAGGTGGGACGGTTGCCTACGTTGGTCACGGCTTCGAACTCTTCGCCATTGATGCGAATTCGCGTGACATAGACGCCCCATGCCGGCGCCAGTTCGTCGTACCGTGCCAGGTTGATCGTGGGCACGGTGTATTTTCGTCCGATGCCGTGGCCGCGGCCTGGTGTGGAGTCAATGGTGAAGGGGCGTCCCAGCAGGTGCCGCGCCATCTCTACCTTCCCACCCAGAACCAGCGCGCGCACGTTGCTGCTGGAGATGACCAGCTCCCCCCACTTCATCGGCGGATGCGAGACGACGGTAAAGCCTAATTTCTTTCCGAAATCCTGTAGCCGCTGCTGGTCGCCTTCCTTGTTGTGTCCGAAGTGGAAGTTGTAGCCCTCGTGCACCTCCACGGCGTGCATCCTGCTGAACAGGACCTCATCGGCGAACTCAAAGGCCGTCATCATGGAGAGGTCGCGCGTGAAGGGCACCACTGCAACGGCGTCCAAGCCGAGTTCGGCCAGCAGCTCCAGCTTGCGGCCGATCGGCGTGATCAGCGGCGGCCCGCTGCCATGCGGCTTCAGGATGCGCGCCGGATGCGGATCGAAGGTCACGAGCAGCGAACTGGCCTCCAGTTCGCGCGCGCGCCGGATCACGGTCCGCAGAATCGCCTGGTGCGCCAGGTGGATCCCGTCGTAGTTGCCCACGGTCACCACGGCACGGCCAAAGTCTTTCGGGATCTCGTCCAGCGATTCGAAGATCCGCACCTTCAGTCCTCCTGGCTTTCTAGGTCGGTCGAAACGCGCAGCCCGTCGTAGGCCAGCCGCACGCCAGGCGGAAGCGTCGGATCGGCGGCCCGGTGCTCCACGTCGTGGCTGATGTGGGTGAAGTAGGTCTGCGCCGCGCCGATCTTTGCGGCGATCTGCAGCGAATTGGAGAGGGTCGAGTGAGTGGGATGCGGCACATAGCGCAGCGCATCCAGAAAGACAAGCTGCACGCCTTCGAGCAGGGCGATGGATTCATCCGGCACAGCGCTGAAGTCGGTGAGATAGGCGAACTCTCCGATGCGATAGCCGATGATCTCGTTGTCGCCGTGAATCACCGGGACCGGAATGATGCGCAGATCCAGCAGCTCGAATGGCCCCTCGATCTCGCGCAGCTCGACCTGGGCGATGCCGCCGTACTTGTAATTGTCGTCGAAGACGTAGCGGAAGACCGATTGCAGAACCTGGGCGGTTTCCGGCCTGGCATAGAGAGGCAGCCGCGCACCACCGGTGACGCGCGCATAGGTGAGAGGCCGCAGGTCGTCGAGGCCGAGAATGTGGTCGGCGTGGCCATGCGTGTACAGCACCGCGTCGAGCCGGTCGATCCCTTCGCGTACCGCCTGCTCGCGGAAGTCCGGCCCGCTGTCGATGACGATCCGGTGCCCGGACCACTCGACCATCACCGAAGGGCGCGTGCGCCGGTCGCGCGGGTCCTGGGAGTGGCAGACCGCGCAGCCGCAGCCAATCGTGGGCACGCCCATCGAGGTGCCGCTGCCCAGCACCGTCACCGTGCCCGGCTTCACTTGCGGGCAGGCCCCGTTGTGCCAGGTCCCTTTTGCATGGCCTGGCGGTCGATCATGTTCACGATCTCCATGTACGTCATGCGCAGCTGAAAGAGCGTGTTCTTCAGGACGGCCTCTTCCTGCTCGCTCAGGTTGCCCTTCGTCTTTTCCTGCAGCACCGCGATCAGGTCGATCATCTGCCGCAGGCCCACAACGTCCACGCGGCGCTCGGTTCCGGTGTCCATGGCCCCGGCGTACATCATCGCGGTCTGCACCAGCATATCGAGCAGATGAACGAACTCCATCTTCTGGCCGCCGAAGGAGGCACGTTCGCGCTCGGCGCTGTAGCCGGTCGCCAGGTCGGGCCCGGAGGTCGCGGATGCTTCCGGCTGCTTTGCTCCCCCTGCACTCTCCTGCTTTGGCGCGGGCTTTTCCTGCTTTGGAGCGGAGGGCTTTTCGGGATGCGGCGTGGCGGCTTTCTCCTGCTGAGGAGGCTTGGCTTTTTCCGGCTGAGGCGTGCCCGCGGGTGGCTCTGCGGCCGGCGGAGTGCTCGCAGGCGAGGAGCTCTCTACCGGAGCGTCTGTCCGCGGCTCGCCTTCCACGGTGAATTTGCGCCGGTCGGTCACTACGAACTCTGGCTTCTTCTCTCGTTCCATCTCAATCATCCAATCACTGCGGAGTACGAACTCTCAAAACTCGAACGGCAGCGGCACAGTCTTTGCCGGATACCCCTCCACCTGCAGACCCGCGCTCTGATCTGCGGAGCCGCGCCTTACATAGCCGAGCGCAACTCTTCGCGCCACGCCATCGACCGCAATCTCCGCGCTGCTGGTGACCTCGCCCACTTCTTTGTCCCCGGCCATGATCTTGCTGCCATGCGGGGCGGCCAGTCCTTCCAGAATCAGGCCGGAGAAGATGCGATGCACCTGCCCGCGCGCGCGGATTCGCTCCACGATCTCCTGTCCGATGTAGCAGCCCTTGGCAGAGTGCAGCGCGTAATTCTGTCCGGTTTCCTGCGGCAGCTCACGCTCACCGATGTCGACTCCCACGCGAGGCAGGCCGAGCAGAATGCGTTGCTGCTCCAGCGCCTCGGCGCCAACGGGCGAGGCCCCAGCGGAGAGCAGCCGCTTCCAGAACGCCTCGGCATTTTCAGGCGCCAGCCAGATCTCGTACCAGTTACGCACCGCTACCGGGTCGCGCACCAGCGTGAAGCCGCGCCCCTCCCAGCTTCCGTCGGTCAATTGTCCGGGCTTCAACTGCTCCGGCGGGGTCCCCGGCAAGCCTGCATTCGGCTTGCTGGGGTGGATCAGGCCGGCGCTGCGCAGCGTCTCGGCCGCCAGCGGCCCGCCCACGCCGAGCGAGGTGAGCTTCAGGCTGATGTCGCCGATTTCCACGTCGTCCATGATGATGTAGCGATCGAAGTACTCGCGCAGGGAAGCGATTTGCGAGACTTCGGTTTCCAGCAGGTAGAACTCACCACGCTGAAAGGCCAGCAGGTCGGCCTGGATGTGTCCCTTGGCATCGAGCACAAAGCTGTAATTGCCGGTGTCCTGCGCCAGGTCGCGCGTGTTGTTGGTGACCATCCCGTTGAGCCAGCGCACCCGGTCCTCGCCGCTCACCACCAGCTTGCCGCGCCAGCCCAGGTCGAAGATGCCGCAGCCGTGGCGCAGTGTGTGCAGCTCGCCGGCCACGGGTCCGAAGCGCAACACGGTCTCCGCGCCGGCATAAACCCCGGTGACCGCCGGCGCTTCGATGATGTGGGAAAGGGAAGTGGCAAACATATTTCCTGTCCGTCTACGCCGAACGTCCGATTATAACGGATGTCGGGAGCGCCGCCTTTTCTGTCTGTGCGTGGGCCGCCCGCCACCTCTCCTCCGGTATAATCCCTTCTTCGCCCAACCTTTTGTATCACCGGGAGATTGCATTGGCACAGGCAGAGATTGGCATCATCGGCGGCAGCGGCCTCTACTCGATGAAGGGCCTCACCGACGTTCGCGAACTTTCGATCGAGACCCCATTTGGCCCACCCTCTGATCCCTACGTTCTCGGCACACTCGCCGGGCGGAAAGTTGCCTTCCTGGCGCGGCATGGACGCGGCCACCGCCTGCTGCCCACGGAGCTCAACTTTCGCGCCAATATTCACGGCTTCAAGCAGCTTGGCGTCGAGCGCATCCTGTCGGTCTCCGCTGTCGGCTCGCTGAAGGAAGAGCACAAGCCCACCGACTTTGTCATACCCGACCAGTTTTTCGACCGCACCAGGCAGCGCGTCTCCACGTTCTTCGGCGAGGGCATCGTTGCACACATCGGCTTCGGCGAGCCCATCTGTTCCGAGCTGGCGACTGCCGTGGCGAAAGCAGCCGAGGCCGCCGGAGTGGTCACCAAGCTCGGCGGGACCTACGTCTGCATGGAGGGCCCGCAGTTCTCCACCAAGGCGGAGAGCAACGTCTATCGCTCGCTGGGCTTCGATGTCGTGGGCATGACCAACCTGCAGGAAGCCAAGCTGGCGCGCGAGGCCGAGATCTGCTATGTGACCATCGCCATGGTCACCGACTACGACTGCTGGCATCCCGGGCACGACAGCGTTACCGTCGAGCAGATCGTCGCCGTGCTCAACCAGAACGCGGAGAACGCCTGCAACGTGGTGCGCAGCAGCGTCGCCGCGCTCGGCGCTCAGCGCAGCTGCAAATGCGGCGAGGCGCTTGCCACGGCCATCATGACGGCGCGCGATGCGGTCCCGGCGGCCACGCTCAAAAAACTCGATCTCATCGTGGGCAAGTACCTGGCAAAAAAGGCAGGGGCATAGCATGTCCATCCTCGTGGTAGGCTCGGTGGCCTTCGATACGCTGAAGACGCCCTTCGGTGAGCGCCAGAAGATTCTCGGCGGCGCGGCGACCTATTTTGCGCTCTCGGCCAGCTTCTTCACCCAGGTGCGGGTTGTGGGCGTGGTGGGGGAGGACTTCACTGCCGAGCACGAGGCTGTGCTCACCGCGCGCGGCATTGACACTCGCGGAATCGAGCACGCCCGCGGCAACACCTTCCACTGGGGTGGCGAGTACGGCGAAAACGTCAACGAGGCGCAAACCAGGTTTACCGAGCTGAACGTCTTTGAAAACTTCGTCCCCAAGATCCCCGAGGCCTACGCCGACTCCAGGTTCCTCTTCCTCGCCAACATCCAGCCTGAGCTGCAGCTCGACGTGCGCCGCAAGATGCCGCGCGTGGCGCTGGTCGGCGGCGACACGATGAACCTGTGGATAAACATCAAGCGCACCGAGCTGCTGAGAACATTGAAGGAAGTCGATATTCTGCTGATCAACGATGGGGAGGCCAAGCTGCTCGCCCAGGACAACAGCCTCGTCCGGGCCGCGCGCAAGGTCCTCACCCTTGGTCCGCGCTCGCTGGTAATCAAACACGGAGAATACGGCGCGACGATCTTCTTCGGCGACGGCTCGCATCCCTTCCGCGCGCCGGCGCTGCCCATCGCCGAGGTGCACGATCCCACCGGCGCGGGCGACACTTTTGCGGGCGGCTTCATGGGCTACATCGCCTCGCAGCCCAAGCTCACGCCCTCGGTACTCAAGAGCGCGATGTTCTACGGCGGGGTGATGGGCTCGTTCACCGTCGAGCGCTTCGGCCCCGAGCGCCTTCTCACGCTCACGCGCGAGGAGATTGAAGAGCGCTTCCGTGTCTTCCGCAACCTGACCCATTTGGACTAGGCGGCACTATGAGCAAACCTGCGGGCGCCCCAGCTTCGTCCCGTGGTTCGGACACCCGGGACCGACGTAGTTCGGAACGAGGCTCAGCGCTAAGCTGGGATTCGGAAGCTCCGGCAGAGCAGAAGAGCAGGGAACTGCTCGTGGTCTCCGCCTTTGCCGCCCTCCTTTCGCTGGTGGCGTTTCTGTTCTTTTATCGCAATGGCGATCTTCTGCTCTGGGGCGATGCGGTCGCGCACCTCAACATCGCGCGCCGTCTCTACGACTCGATGCGTCCGGGCTCGGACCAGCTTGGCTCGGTCTGGCTCCCGCTGCCGCACCTGCTGATCGCGCCGTTCGTGGCCGGCGACTGGCTGTGGCGCAGCGGCGTGGGAGGTTCGATTCCCTCGATGGCCGCCTATGTGCTTGGAGCCGCCGGCGTCTTCCGCCTGGTGCGCGCCCGCGCCTCGCGCATGGGAGCATGGCTCGCGGCCGTGATTTACGCCCTGAATCCGTCGCTGCTCTATATGCAATCGACCGCGATGACGGAGTCGATCTTTCTGGCTGCGCTGGTCTGGTCGATCGTCTACTTCGACGACTTTCTGCGCGGCCTCGACGAGGGCGATAGCAGCCTCGCCTCGCGCGGCATCGAGCGCTGCGGCATCGCGCTTGCCGCCGCCATCTTCACCCGCTACGACGGATGGTTCCTCGCCTTTGTGGTCGCGCTCTGCGCGGTGACTGCGGTGCCCGCAGTTCGCAAACGGAGAAGGGCGGGCGATAGCGCGCAACAGGCAAGTGTGCCGACAACGGAGCGCCGCCGCCTTCTGCGCTCGATGGCTGCCTTTCTGCTGCTGCTGGCGCTGTGTCCCGCGCTCTGGCTGGCGCACAACTACAAGATCAATCGCCGTCCGCTCGACTGGCTCAACGGCCCCTACTCGGCCAGAGCGATCGCACGCCGCTCCGCTCCTCGTGTGGGCGATGTGCAATATCCGGGCAAGGACCATCCCATCGTCGCCGCCGAGTATTTCCTCAAAGCAGCGCGCATGAATACCGGCGAGGGGCCAGCCGAGTACTGGATGATCGCACTGGCCTTGGCCGGAGTGCTGATTGCAGGGGCAAAGGCGCGGCGCTTCGGCGCGCTGCTCCTGCTCTGGCTCCCATTGCCTTTTTATGCCTTCTCGATCGCCTATGGCAGCGTTCCCATCTTTGTCCCCGAGTGGTGGCCCTTCTCCTACTACAACGTGCGCTATGGGCTCGAGCTGCTGCCCGCCATTGCCGCCTTCGCCGGACTGGTTCCATGGGCCGTCGGACAGCTTCTCGCGCGACCTGCGCTTTCTCAGCACAATCACCGCTGGCTTACGGCAACCGCCAACGTTGTGCTCTTTGCCATTACGCTGCTCGCCGCCGGCTCCTCGGCCCTGTGTTTTTCATCTCGCTCGCAGCGGGGTCCCCAGCGAACCCGCAGTTGGTTTGCTGGGGTGGAGGACCACCAATGGCCGCGGCAATGGATGATCCCGGTCTGCTATCGCGAGGCATGGGTCAACAGCCGCGACCGGCTGGCCCTGGAGTCGCAGCTCGCCGAGGTGCTCGCGCAGCTTCCGCCCGACGCCCGAATTCTTATGTCCACCAGAGATCACGTCGGGGCGCTGCAGATGGCAGGCATTCCCCTCGGCCGTGTTATCTCGGAGGCGACCTACTACCATTGGGATGCGTCCCTCAGCGCGCCATTCGCCGTTGCCGACTACATCGTGGCCATCGACGACGACCCTGTGGCCGAGGCCGTGCGCATCAATCCGCGGGGACTCACGAAGCTGGCCATCCTGCACACGCAGCGCCAGCCGGACGTGGCCGTCTATCGCGGCTCGCGGCTGCAGTGACCGCTATAGTGACAAAGACACCAGGTTGTAAAAAAATCCTCGAAGGACTGATGAATGGCATATTGGCGAATGCAATTGCATCCGGAAGAATCGTCCGGGGCAGTTCGACACACGGTAGAAAGTCTGTCGGCCGGGTACATCGGACTAGATTTTGCAGCCGAGATTCCAGACTTGCTTACAGTTCCACAAAGCGAGCTTCCGGAAAATCAGCGCAACTACTGGGCTTTCGCGCACGAAATGAACGTTGGTGATTGGGTACTGCTCTTCACTCACCATTTTCCCTTCGCCCTAGCTCGCATTGCTGGCCCATACAACTATATCCGTTCTTCGGCACCAGAAATTGGCGTATGGTTCAGGCACTTCAGAAAAGTAGATAGCGTTCGATACTACGGTGATTTCGTCACGAACGCGCGTAAATGGGAGCCGCTGACCATGACTGCAACTATCACACCTTTGCGAGAGCCTGACTCCGCGTCGTATCGATTAATCGAACGGTGGTTGGGATAGCTGCGGATCCTTCTTTAGCAAATTGGCAACTCCGCCCGGGGGCCCGGCTTCTAATCTCACGTTCAATCCTAAGTTCCAATCACAACGGAGGATTTCATGCGCTTTCTGCTAAAAGTGTCCATTCCAACCGAGACCGGCAACGCCCGGGTCCTTGACGGCACCCTGGGGCAGACCATCGAGTCGATTCTCAACGACATCAAACCCGAGGCCGCCTATTTTGCCGAAGAGAACGGGGAGCGGACAGGTTTCATCTTCTGCAACATCAAGGAAGAGTCCGAGATTCCGATGCTGGCCGAGCCGTTCTTCATTGGCCTCGGGGCCCGTGTCGAGTTTCATCCCGCCATGACTTTGGCGGACCTGAAGAAGGCCGCTCCCAGCTTCGAGAGCGTCATCCAGAAGTACAGCCAGATGAAGAAAGCAGCCTGAGGCGACCACCCCAGCACGCCACCACACGCGCGCTGGGATCCCGGATCCCTCGCCCTGCCGGCTAGAACCCGAATTTGAGCTGCCATCCTGACCAAGCCCAGGTCAGGATGGGCCGCCCCTCGCGCATTTTCCACCACACATCGCGCAGCTCAGGTAAAATAAGTCACCGATTCTTCCACCCCAGCAAACCAAGAACAGGCTTGCTGGGGACCCCGGTTGCGCATTCGAAAACACACGGAGACCACACATGAAACGTTTCGCCTTTCTACTGGCGATGCTCACTGTACTTCTGCCCGCGGCCTGTTTTGCGGGACCCTTCGGCTTTGAGTACGGCATGACCAAGGCCCAGGTGCTTGCCATCGTAGGCCAGCAAAACGTCCTGAAGGACCAGGATTTTCTTCTGCGCGTCGCCTCGGCGCCCAAGCCCGACGACAGATTCGAGGCCTATCTTCTGCTGATCTCCCCGGATAGGGGACTGCTCAAGATCATCGCCACCGGCAAGACGATTGATACCAGCGTGTTTGGCACCGAACTGCGGGTCAACTTTGGCGCCATGCGCGACTCCATCTCCAGAACATATGGGCAACCGACCAACAGCTACGATGCCCTGCAGCCCGACAGCCACATGGACGCCCCTGGCGCCTTCACCGAGTCGTTGCGGCTGAAGAAGCGCGTGCTGGCCTGCAACTGGGACGTCGATGCCGAGAAGCGCAAGACGGCAGGCTCCGAGGCCGATCACATCATTGGGGTGATCCTGGAGACCAAGGGTCTGCGCAGAAATGCCGGATGGCTCGAACTCACCTATGAGTTCGAGGGCTTCGGCCAGCTCTACGAGGACATGACCAAGAAAACCGAACAGGTGAACAAGAAATAGCTAGAACGAAGAAAGCTGAGGGTGCCCCATTTCTGCCATCTTTTGGCAGAAGTGGGGCAGTTGCTTTTGGTTTTGCTTCTTCAACGGCCTTCTTATACCCTTACACCCCAACGCGCCGCGGCAGGATCTCGCCAATGCGCTTCACCTGCGCTCCCACGCCGCGCAGCTTTTCTTCAATCCGCTCGTAGCCGCGATCAATGTGGTAAACGCGATCGATAATGGTCTCGTCCTCGGCCACCAGCGCCGCCAGCACCAGCGAGGCGGAGGCGCGCAGATCGCTGGCCTGCACCGCCGCGCCGCTCAGCGGGCTCGGTCCGCGCACCGTCGCCCGGCCGCCCTCGATGCGAATGTTGGCCCCCATGCGACAGAGCTCCAGCGCGTGCATGAAGCGGTTCTCAAAGATGTTCTCGGTAATGGTCGAGGTCCCCTGTGCCTGCGTCATTAGCGCCATATACTGCGCCTGCACGTCGGTGGGGAAGCCGGGATACTCCTCGGTGGAGATGTCGGCGGCCTCGAGCGGCGCCGCGTCGCCCATCACGCGCACGCTCCCTTCGCCCACCTTCACCTTCACCCCGGCCTGCTTCAGCTTCTCCAGCAGCGTGCCCAGGTGCGAGGGATCGCAGTCGGTCAGCATAAGGTCGCCTCCGGTCAGCGCCCCGGCGATGAGAAAGGTGGCGGCCTCGATGCGGTCGGGGATGATGCGGTGGCGAGCGCCGCGCAGCTTCTGCACCCCGCGCACGCGGATGGTCGAAGTGCCCGCGCCCTCGATGCGCGCCCCCATCTTGGTCAGCAGCGCCGCCAGGTCCACCACCTCGGGCTCGCGTGCGCAGTTTTCCAGCACGGTCTCGCCCTCGGCCAGCACGGCGGCCATCAGGATGTCCTCGGTGCCGGTGACGGTGATCCTCTCGAAGCGGTAGTGCGCGCCCCTCAGCCGGCCGGCGCTGGCCTCGATATATCCGTGCTCCTGCGTTATCTTCGCGCCCAGCGACTCCAGCCCTTTCAGGTGCAGGTCGATGGGACGCGCGCCGATGGCGCAGCCGCCGGGGATGGAGACGCGGGCAGAGCCCACGCGTGCCACTAGCGGCCCCAGTACGAGAGAAGAGGCGCGCATGGTCTTCACCAGCTCGTAGCTGGCCTCAGGATGCTGGCTGAGCTTGGCGGCGCAGATCGTAGTGCGGTGCTGGGCGCGGCCGTAGCCGAGCTCGACTTCGGCGCCCATGGCGGCCAGCAGCCGGCGCTCCGTCTCGATGTCGCGCACCTGCGGAATGTTTTCCAGCACCACCGTTTCGTCGGTGAGCAGGGCCGCGGCCATGGCCGGCAGCGCGGCGTTCTTGGCGCCGCTGATTCGGATTGTACCCAGCAGCGGATTACCGCCGCGAATGACAAGCTTGTGCATCAAAATCTACTCGGAAATGAAGTGGCGCAGATGAAATTCCACCCCAGCACGCCAAAAGCAGCCGCGCTGGGGACCCCGGCAGACGAAGGCCCACTTCGATTCTACACTCCGGTGGGCCCAGGTGTTTGAGCTTACGAGTGGTTGAGGGTGCCCCATTTCTGCCATCCTTCGGCAGAAGTGGGGGGGTGCTTTTGTACTTGTTCTTGAGGTTGTCGTTGAACTTGTTCTTGAACTTAAGTTGTCGTTGAACTTGTTCTTGAACTTAAGTTGTCATCCTGCGAAACGCGAAGGGTCCCAGCGCCGCCCAAATCTCAAGTGCCGTGCCACACGGCTTTCCGGCCGGCGACCGATCACCCGCGGCATTTCATCTCTTCCAGCGCTTCGACAATTGCATCGTGCACCTTGGGACGGAGCCCTTTGATCGCCTGATTTTTTGAGTCTGGCCAGGTGCGGTTGGTCAGCAGAGTGACCGACAGTTGCCGCTCGGCGTCGCACCACAGCGAGGTCCCCGTGTAGCCCAGATGGCCGAATGAGCTCGGCGAAAACATGGTGCCGGATTGCGATGGTGCAGACGGCGTGTCCCACCCCAGAGCGCGCGAGGTGCCGGGCGGCTCTGCCTGACGTGCCGTGAACAGCGCGACCGTCTCCGGACGGAAGAGCGGCGCGCCGCCATTCAAAATGCAGTTTGCAAAAGCAGCCACGGACAGCGCGTCTCCGAAGAGTCCGGCATGGCCGGCCACGCCACCCATGGCGCTGGCGTTCTCGTCGTTGACCTCGCCCTGCACGATTCGATGGCGGCAGATGTGGTCGTCGACGGTTGGAGGAACTCCGCTCCAGCCTGCCGACGATGGGCGCGCTGAGGACCCCTTTGCCTGCCGCTCTGGCGGTTCCGGCGTAAAGCTCATCTTCAGCTTGAGTGGATCAAAGACCTCGCGGCGGCAAAAACTGTCGAGCGGCTCGCCCGCGACGCTTTCCAGCAGCTCGCCGAGCACAATGTAACCAATGTCGCTGTACTCGGCCCGCGTCCCGGGCTTTGCCTCCAGGCGCAGATAGCGCGCACCGTCCAGCATCGCCTCGCGCCCCTTCACTTCCAGATAGAGCCTGCGGTGCGCGGGCAGCCCGGACGAGTGGGCAAGCAACATGGCGACCGTCACCGCGTACCGCCACCGGCGTTGTATTTCGTCCTCGGTGACCGCGGCAGCGTCGAGAGGCGCCTGGCGCGAAGATGTCTCGGCGAACTCGGGAAGATACACGACAACGGGTGAGTGGACCTGGAGTTTTCCGCGGTCCAGCAAGATCATCGCCATCGAGGCCGTGGCGATTGGCTTGGTCAGTGAGGCCAGGTCCCAGGGGGTATCGCGGCGCACCTCGGGCGAGGCCGGATCGTAAGTGAAGCGCCCAAAGCCCTCCCAGGCCAGTAGCCGTCCTCGATGGGTGACGGCCAGCGCCGCGCCGGGAAAAACGTGCTCCACAATGCCGTCTCGGATGATGTCGAAGGCGCGCGCAAAGCGCCGATGCTGTGCCGACGTTTCGTCGATCAGCATCGGCGCGGCGTTCTGCGGGTACTCTTGCCCGGGCTTCACTTGATGTAGGAGAGCATCTCCTTGAATTCGGCAGTGCCGCTGCGACGCAGCAGTTCGTACATCATCATCTCGGTGGAAGAGATGACGGCCCCGGCCGCTTCCATCCGCTTCAGTCCGATCTGGTAGTTCTGCTCCGTGCGCGAGCCCACGGCATCGGCCGCAACGTGCACCATGTAGCCGTTCTGCAGCGCCCCCAGCGCGGTCTGGGTTACGCAAATGTGGGCTTCGATGCCGCACAGGAGCGCGGTGGTCCTGTGTCCGGGGAGACGGCGCAGCGCGCCGCAAAACTCCTCGCTGCCGAAGCAGCCAAAGCTCAGCTTGTCGATCGGCGGGACACTTTCCAGCAGTCCGGCGATCTCCGGGACGGTCGGACCCAGCCCGCGCACGTATTGCGTGCTGAGCAGCACGGGAACCTTCAGAATGCCGGCCATGCGAATCAGGACCTGGCAGTTGCGCACCACCTCGTCGCGCCTGGCGATGGCGGGCATCAATTTTTCCTGCAGATCGACCGCCAGCAGCGCGCACTGGCTGGGATCCAGAGTGCGCCGGGCCGCGGGTTCGGAGGCCAGTGCGGCCAGTTCGGGAAGGGATGAGGGATTCATCGATAGCTCCTGCGCTTCGTTCGAGTATCGATGGTTATTGTATCGCTTCTTGAAGCCCAGCCCAGCAGCCAACGATGGGCTTCTAAGGTCCGTGAACGCGCTGTGGTGCTTGACAGGCTACGGAGCCTGCTTGCGCAGCTCCGGATAGAAATGATCCACGCAGTTGGGGCACAGGCCGTGCGAGAAGTCCACACCCATGTGATCGTGGACGTACTGCTCCAGCGTCTCCCAGTACTCCTCGTCCTGGCGGACGTTCTTGCACTTCATGCAGATCGGAATCAGGCTCTTCAGCGTGGAGAGGCTGGTGACGTCTTCCATCATCAGCAGCGCGCGCGCCTCTCTCCCCGGCGGCATGGGGCATGCGGTCACCAGGACATGCATCTCCTTGGTTCCCAGCTCGTGCATCACGTATACGATCATCCGCTTGCGGCTGATCGTATGTCCCTTCAGGGAATGCCTGACCGAAATGCGGATCACGCATCTCTGGCAGGCGGGGCCTCGGCCGCAGCCCTCGGGCACATCGAGCGAGCGCAGGCAGTGCAGAACATGGCCTCCCCTGTGACGGTAGACCGCATTACGCTCCTGACCGCACAACTGCACCGCGGCGCCGTTCAGGTCGAGCACGCGCACATCGTCATCGACCACAAACACGGGGATCGGGATCGCATCGAAGATCGTGCGATCGAGCGTGTTATCCGAATTTGCGCCCAAAGTGACCAGTTCCATGTGCGTATAGCCGTCTTATAACCCAGCAAGCCAAAAGCGGGCCCGCTGGGGACGATCTGAAATTCTGGAATCGCTCTATGTTGCTGCTCTATGTTGCTATGGCTTGTTCCCAAGCTGCCGTGACCGGCGTCATACCGAATTGTGACACACTGCCGCGACAAGCTCTTGACTCGATCGAACAAGCGAACTTCGGGTTGTCGGGGCAGGTTGATCGCAAATCGCAGATGTTCAGGATGTCTCAGCGCCGTTCAAGCAAACAGCACCGCGCAGGTCGAGTATGGGATGGCAGGAGTTACTGCAGAACTCGCGGGCATGCTACATCTCCCACTTCTGCCGGGAGGGCAGAAGTGGGAGTGCGGGAAGCTTACACGTCATGGATCAGCAGCCGGACCAGGGTCTGGTTCAGCAGCTGATGAGCGATCTCGCCAAAGGTGACCATCGACGGGACCGAGCCGGCGGAGTGGCCGCCGAGATTCGCGTACATGTAGTTCAGAATGCAGTTGCAGGCGAAGGTGGCGTCTTTGTTGTTTTTGGGAAGGGCCGCTTCGAAGGCCTGCACGTAGTCGTTCACCGGCGCCGCGAAGGTGTACTCCACGCCCGCGAATGCCGGAGCGTAGAGCCGCACCAGCCCCGTTGCCTCTTCCGTCGCCTGGATGCTCACGTTGATCACGCTGCCGTTGTAGTTGGCCGTCAGCGGCAGGCGCAGGTCCGCTCCCACGGCGGACAGGTAGTGGGCAAAGTTCATCGGCTTGCCATTCACCGAGCACTGCTCCTGCACGAAGCCGGAGACCGGGAAGGTGATCTTGTCGCCATTGCCCGGCTTGAAGACGTTTACGATCTCGATATCGGCGATTTTGTTGGCCGGCAATTCGACATGCATTGCGACCGCATGCGACGAGGAGCTTTCCCCGGTCTTGCCATTGAAGACCTTCGGCTCGGTACGGCCCACCTCGGGCAAAGGCACGCCGGAGACCCAGCCGACCACCGGCTTCACTACAAAGCCCTCATAGCGCGGCGCGCCTTCGGCATAGGCCGTGTGGACTGCGCTGCCTGCGGGAAGGATCAGGACGGAAAAGCCTTTCTCAGGCGCGTCCTTAAAGATCGAGGGCAAAGTCTGGGTAGTGTACTCGCAAACCTTGAAGTTCTTCCCATAGGGGGGAAGTTCGTTGACGAAGATGTTCGAGTCGGAGAATGTGCCTCCTTCGGCATCGATGAAATAGGAGGTGGTTCCGCCGATCCAGTTTCCCTTGGGGAGCTGGGAGAGGGCCGCTTCACTGCCTGCCAGCAGCATCGGCTGTCCGCTGTTGATTTTCTTGGATACTTCCTCGATTGTGTTAAGCACGGTAGTCCCCGCTAAAGATCTGTTTCAGCTCAGATTGGTACAAGCTTTCATACCGGGTGAGAAATTCATGTGTCTGCTCGGCCAGCTGCTTGACAGTAGCCTCCGACGGATTCTTCTTATACTGAATCCGGTTGTTCGTCAACAGCAGGTTAAATCCGAACTTCGTCGTCGTGATCTCTTTTGACCCGACGATCAGCTCCCGCAGCGCCGGGTGAGTGACTGACGGTACCATTAGCAACTACCCCCAATGAAGTGATTGCCGACCCCGACGCATCATATCAACTCGGAAGAAGCCCGAGCTACTAGAAATCTCTCCGGGGTTGCACTACGGTAATCAGGTCTCAACTCCCAATGTCGCCTGCAGGTAACCGCAAAGCCGCGTCTTTTGCCCTGCAAAACGCCTCGGCAGCCATGATTCCTGCAGCTCCCATTTCGGAACACAACGTGACTTTATGGGAACTCCAAGGCTCAGTGCTTCGGCTTTTGCGGAACACGCGTGTGCATGGAGAGCTGCGGCGAGGTCCCCAGGAAGTCCGTCTTGGCTTGCTGGGGCTTTCTTGGTTGGGGCTGCGCTGAGCGTACAATCCTCCCCAGCAAAGTAGTGGCGGGTTGACTTCCAAGCACGCCAAACGAGGGGCGCGCCTGGTTTGCGGGACTCAGGCGAAGCTGCTCAATTGTTTTGGATCGGGAGAGATGATAACGGACGAGGGGGTCATGCGCGACGCAAGCCCAGCCGCCGAGCACGCCCTGGGCTTCCCGAGATCTCTGCTTCTGTGGCTGCTCTTCTTTCTTGTGCTGTTCGGTCTGGGCTATCCCACGCTGAACCGCTACGATCCCCGGAAACTTGGCCCCGATCAGCAGAGCTACTACAACATGGTTCTCGGACGGGCCACTCTGGATAACGATCTTCCATTTTGCTTTCGGGTGCTCGTGCCGGAGCTGGCCAAGCCCTTTTACATGCTGGGCAACGGCAGGGTCCGCAGCTGGGACCCCGTGCTCTTCGGGCTGCTGATCTCCAATTGCATCTTTGGGGCGACGTCGGCCCTTCTGCTGCTGCTGATTGCTCTGCGAACGGTAAAAGACCTCACACTCGCGCTGCTCGGCTGCACGCTCTACCTGCTCAATCACGTTGTTCACAACCTGTGGCTGGCTGCAATGGTGGCGGCGCTTCCGCAGACCTGATGGGAACGGTGAATCGGCCGCTGTTCAGCGTGATCGGCCCACTCCTGAGCCTCTCAACCGCCTTCCTCATCGCCGAGCGGCCTTCGCCGAAAGCGATAAAACAATCGTAGACAACTACCCGCCCTAACCAAAGGAGGGTTAGGACGAGGCACCCTCAGGAAACTTTAGGGGACCGCGGGTGCCCCACTCAACGTTCTTTTCGTTGAGTGGGGAAGTTGACTTTCGTAATTGCTCTCGCAACCCAAACTGCATGATACAAATGTCTGCATGCCTGCAAAAGAGAACGCGCCGCGCCGGGGTCCCCGGCAAGCCCGCAGTCGGCTTGTTGGGGTGGAAGATCACGCCGTCATTGCGCGTGCGCCCTGCCGCGTCGATCTGGCCGGCGGCACCATGGATCTGTGGCCGCTCTATCTGTTCCACCCTGGCGGCGTAGTGGTCAATATCGCCGTACAGGTCATGACTACCTGCCGCATTCAGCCCACGCCGGGCAACGGCATTGAGCTGGTCTCGCGCGATACCGGCCTGGCCGACCGCTTTGCCGACATGGAAGCCCTGCGCCAGTCGCGGCGCTACAAACACGCGCTCGCCGCCTACCTGCTGCGTTTTTTCTACGCGGACGCGGAGCCGGTTTCAGGCCTGCGCATCGAGACCCACTCGGAGTCGCCGGCGGGCGCAGGCATCTCGGGCTCCTCGGCCCTGATGATCGCCTCCACAGCCGCGCTGGCCCGATTCACCGGACGCAGGCTCGCCCCGGAGCAGATTCGCGAGATCGCGCAGAACGTCGAGGCACAGCTCATCAAGGTCCCGACCGGCTGCCAGGACTACTATCCCGCGCTCTATGGCGGAGTGAGCGCGGTGCAGTTGGACGTGGACGGCATTCACCGCCAGGCGATCGCCTGCGATGCCGGCGAGCTGGACCGCCGCCTGGTGCTGGTCTACACCGGAGCGCCGCGCAAGAGCGGCATCAACAACTGGGAGGTCTTCAAGCGCCACATCGACGGCGACCGCCGCATCTTCCGTAACTTCGAGAGCATCGGCGAGATCGCGCGCGCCATGCGCCGCGCAGTCGAAGCCGCCGATTGGGACGAGACCGGCCGCCTTCTGCGCGAAGAGTGGAAGCTGCGCCGCACCAATGCGCCGGCCATCGCCACGCCGTTTATCGACGCCCTGATCTCGACCGGGCGCAAGCATGGCGCCCTGGGCGCAAAGGTCTGTGGCGCCGGAGGAGGCGGCTGCGTGGTCTTTCTGACCTCACCGGAAGCAAAAACACGAGTGGAGCAGGCGCTGGCTGCCGCAGGCGCGCGGCTGCTGCCCTCGGCGGTGGCCCGACAGGGCGTACGCGTCTCCGCGCCGAAGACCGCGGCGGGCCGTGCCGCAACCTAGGAATAACGACCCCGGGGAATATCAAACCCGGGCAGATCGAACGCGCATGGACGAGATCACCCAACTTGGACTCGGCGGAGGGGAAAGCAGCTATGCCGGCGGCCTGTACCGCAGGCCGTCGCCGATTGGCGCTCTGGCGCGCTTTATCCTCGCGATGCTCTGGTCTGCCGGGGTCTTCTGGGCCAGCGGTTTCGTTTACAAGCTCTTGCCGGGACACAATCTGCTTCCGGATGTGCTCTACCGCATTGTGGCCTTCTCGCTCACGGCGGCAGGATTTCTCTTTCTTCTTCGCGTGCTCGACAACAACCCGTCGCCCTGGCCGCGCGCCCTGGCGTTGCCCTTTGACCGCATCGGCGAGCGCCAGTTCGCCACCGGGCTCGGTATTGGGGCCTCTCTCATCTCGGCCGATGTCGCGGTCATCGCCTGGCTGGGCTCGCTGCACACGCATTTTCATCTCAGTTCCGGCATGGCCTTCCGCGCCGCGGGAACGGTCACGCTGCTCTTCTTCGGGGCCCTGCTTGAGGAGCTCACCTTTCGCGGCTATCCCTTCCAGAAGCTCACGGAGGCTTGTGGCGTCTTCTGGGCGGTGGTTTTTCTCTCGGCCCTCTTTGGTGCGGTCCACTTAGCCAATCCGCAGGCAAAAGGACTGCTGAGCTGGGGCTTCTTCAACACCCTGGCCGTGGGACTGGTGTTCGCCCTGGCGCGCATCCGCAGCGGCTCGCTCTGGTTCTCTACCGGGCTGCACTTCGGCTGGAACGTCTTTCAGGGCGTGGTATTCGGACTGCCGGTCAGCGGGCTGAACGAGTTCGCGACCGTGGTCAGCAGCAGCGCGAGCGGCCGGCCGTGGCTCACCGGAGGCGATTACGGGCCGGAGGCCAGCGCCACCTGCGCCGCGATCCTGGTCCTCGCGCTGCCCCTGGTATGGCTGCTCACCGCCTCAAGTAAGGTCCAGCATCGCCCAGTGTCGTCGTCCTGCATCTAACCTGCCGCGGAGGTTGTGTTTTAGCTGGTCCGCTTTTTAGCTGGTCCCTTGGGAGGTGCCATCCTGAGCTGCGAGGCCCCCAGCGCTGTTTCGGTCTCCAGTGTCGTCCCACAGGCATGCAGGCCGAGACGTTTGTCTTCACGTTGGGGGATTCTGCGTCCCACGGTTATTCTCTTCCTGCTCACCGCTCTCGCTCTCGCCGCAAACTTTAAACTTTCCGGCGCGCAGCGCCAGGAGATCATCCGCGCCTTTCTCGCCGAGCGCGCCTACGCACACCGCGCCATTCCGCTGGGTAAAACGGGTATGGTAATCGACGGCGCCAGCGTCTCGCCCTCTGAGACAGATGGAATGCAGCGCGGCACGGCAGCCCGCGCCGGCGAGCGCGTGGAGATCACCGGCGTCCGCCTTGTGCGCGAAGGCATTCTCTTCGAGATCAACGGCGGCGCAGTGAAGCGCGAGAAATGGTCGGAGCGCATTCAAGTGGGCATGGGCGGCCCGGACCTCCGATCCAGCCGGCCGGCGGACCCGAATGTTCCTGCCGGAAATGCGCCGGCCGGAAAAGACGCGCTCGACGGCCGCGATCCCGAACCCAAGGGCGCCAGCATTCTGCTCAAGCTGGACAATGGCTCCGGCATCACAGCCGAGCGCGTCAGAGCGCTGCTCGCGCCGGTGCTCGACTTCGGCTCGATCTCGCAGGCTGAGGCCTACCAGAAGAACCTCTCGCCGGTGCTGGCCGCGGCGGTCAGAGAGCATCGCGCGCTGGTGGGGATGGACCGGGACATGGTGTTCGCGGCCATGGGACGTCCCACGCGCCGCCTGCGCGAAAGTGGCGAGGGGCAGGAGTACGAGGAGTGGATCTACGGCTCTCCGCCCCAGGAGGTGCATTTCATCCGCTTCGTGCGCGGCAAGGTGGTGCGCATCGAGCAGATGAAGGTGACCGGCGAAAAGCTGGTGCGCACGGAGAACGAAGTCGGCAAGGTTGAGGGCATGCTCGATGCCTCCGTGCCAGCAGCCGGCGCGCCTCCGGCGATGGCCGCCCCTGCCGAGCAAACGCCCGGCGTGGGGGCTCCGGGCGCGACTCCGCCCAGCGCCACTCCTGAAGCTCAGCGCAGAAAACCTCCCACTCTTCTGCGCCCCGGCGAAGCCCCGCTCCCCTCGAAGTAGCGGCGCTCACCCGACATTCGTGTGGTGCCCCACTTCTGCCTGCCTTTGGCCGAAGTGGGTCTGTTGGTTTTGGGTTTGTCTTTACGCCGATCTGGAGACAAAGCTCCATTGGCCCGCGTGGTACGATAACCACAGTTCCTCATCCCATGACCACTGCCGAAAACGTAGTACGCATCGAAGCCGAGGCGTTGCGCCGTCTCGCTGAGCGCATCGCCGGTCCGATGGCGGCCGACATGGAGCGCGCGCTGGAGCTGGTGCTGAACTGCAGCGGCCGCGTGGTGGTCACCGGCATGGGCAAGAGCGGGCTGATCGGCCGCAAGCTGGCCGCAACCTTCGCGTCCACCGGGACTCCGGCGCTCTACCTTCATCCCGCCGAGGCGCTGCACGGCGATCTTGGCATGGTGATGCGAGGCGACCTCGTGGTGGCGCTCTCGGCCTCCGGCGAGACAGCCGAAATTCTCGAACTGCTGCCCACCATCAAGCGCCTGGGCGTGCCGCTGATCTCGCTGACGGGCGACTGCCTGCACAACGGCGCAAACGGCGGAAACAACGCAGCGCGCTCGTGGCTCGCCCAAGCCGCCGACGTCGCGCTGGACTGCTCGATCCACAAGGAAGCCTGCTCGCTGGGGCTGGCTCCCACGGCCTCGACGACCACCATGCTCGCCCTGGGCGATGCGCTGGCCGTGGCCCTGAGCGAGCGCCGCGGCTTCCGCGCAGAGGATTTCGCCGACCTGCATCCAGGCGGCAAGCTGGGCAAGCGGCTGGCGCGTGTCAGCCAGCTCATGCATAGCGGCGACGCAGTCCCGCGCGTGGCGCCCGCGACGCCGATGCTCGAGGTGATCTACGAGATGTCGCGCAAGGGCATGGGCGTGACGGCGGTGACCGAAGGCGACGCACTCATCGGCATCATCAGCGACGGCGACCTTCGCCGCCTGCTGGAGCATCGCGGCAAAGACGCCCTCGACCTCACGGCCGGCCAGTGCATGACGCCGCATCCGCGCACCGTCCTCGCCGACGCCTTCGCCGCCCAGGCGCTGGACATTATGGAGCAGAAGAAGATCACGTCACTGATGGTGGTCGATGGCAACGATCGCCTACAGGGCGTTGTGCACCTCCACGACCTGTGGGGAGTGGAGCTGGTGTAGAAAGAAGTGAGCTCCTCAATAAATTCGAGGTCGAATCGAGAAACTCCACGAAATCACAGAACCCGACGGTGCCCCATTTCTGCCATCCTTTGGCAGAAGTGGGGTAGTTGACTTGGTTTTTGATCCTCTGCTGTCGTCGCGGTCCTTCGCTTCGCTGAGGATTTCGCCGCGCGGCTCGACGCCGCGAAAACGGCTCAACTTCACACCGCCACTGCCCGCCGAATTGCCAGCAACTGCTCCAGCGTCGCTTTGAGTTGGGTCAACGGAAGTGCGTTGGCCCCGTCGCTTTTGGCCGCGGCGGGATTGTCGTGTACCTCCATGAACAGGCCGTCGATTCCGGCGGCGACCGCGGCGCGGCACAGCAATGGGATGAACTGCGGCTGGCCTCCGGACTGCGTGCCCTGGCTGGGCAACTGGACTGAGTGCGTCGCGTCGAAGACGACCGGGGCGAACTCGCGCATGATGGCCAGCGAGCGCATATCGACCACCAGGTTGTGATAGCCGAAGCTGGCGCCGCGCTCGGTGAGCGAGACGCGCTGGTTGCCGCTCTCGCGCACCTTGGTGACGGCGTGGCGCATGTCCTCGGGCGCCACGAACTGTCCTTTCTTGATGTTCACCGCGCGTCCGGTTTGGGCGGCGGCGATCAGCAGGTCGGTTTGGCGGCAGAGGAAGGCGGGGATCTGCAGCACGTCGGCCACCTCTCCGGCGGCGGAGGCCTGGGTGGCCTCATGCACGTCGGTGAGCACCGGGACGCCCAATTCCTCGCGAACCCTGCCCAGTATGCGCAGCCCCTCTTCGAGTCCCGGGCCGCGGAAGCTCCCGAGCGAGGTGCGGTTCGCCTTGTCGTAGCTGGCCTTGAAGATGTACGGCACGCCCAACTCGTGGCAGACGCCGGCGATGGAGCGGGCCATCGCCAGCGCGTGCTCCTCGCTTTCGATCACGCATGGGCCGGCGATCAGAAACAGCTCCGGGCCGCCGATTGTGACGTGCTCAACTGAAAATTGCATAGTTCGATTATACGGGGGCTGCTGAAAACTCTTCTACGCCATTCAATCCGGAACCTTGAAACTTTGAAACCTTCGTTTACAATGTCTGGTTTGTTCAGGTCCACCCCCCGGAGGAGTCAAGTATGAAGGGTAACGCGAAGGTCATTGCCGCTCTCAACGAAGCTCTGCAGGAAGAGCTGTTGGCCATTAACCAGTACTTTCTTCACGCCGAGATGGCCGAGAACTGGAAGTACGAGGCGCTGGCGAAGAGGATCAAGAAAGAATCGATCGATGAGATGAAGCATGCCGAGCGGCTGATCGAGCGAATCCTCTTCCTGGACGCGACACCCACGCTGACCGGACCCACCAGCCTCAAGGTCGGAAAAAATGTTAAGGAGCAGTTGGCCAGCGACCTCGAGCTGGAGTATCACGCGGTCAAGATGTACAACGCCGCAGTCAAGCTGGCCCGCGATGAGCACGACAACACCAGCGCCGAGCTCTTCGAGGAGATCCTGCAGGACGAGGAAGAGCATGTGGACTGGCTGGAGGCGCAGATGCACCAGATCGAAGAGATCGGCTACGAACGCTATCTCTCCGAGCAGATCCACAAGGAAGAGTAGCGGCAGATTTTCTGGCTAAAAGCGGCAGAGAAACTTAGGGGTGCCCCGTCCTGACCAGCATTTGGTTAGGACGGGGTTGTTGCATGTCGCGAACTAAGACCCCGCTTTGGCTGCCTGTCCGCGGTACCACTGTAATGTTCTACGCAGCCCTTCCTGGAACTTCACTCTGGGTTCGTATCCAAATGCCTCCCGTGCCCGCGAAATATCGGCCAGAGAGTGCGCGATGTCCCCGGTGCGCGGCGGAGCATAATCCACCGGGCCGTTGTAGCCGGTCAGCTCGCGCAGGCAGCGTACCGCCTCGTTTAGCGTGATCTGCTCGCCGGTGGCCACGTTGAAGACCCCGGGTGAGACCTTTTCCGCCGGCGCCGTCATGGCGCGCAGATTGCCATCGACCACATTTTCAATGTAGGTGAAGTCGCGGCTCTGCGTGCCGTCGCCGAAGATCACCGGCGTGCGCCCCTCCAGCATCGCGAGGGAAAATTTCGCCAGCACGCCCGAGTACTGCGACGACGGGTCCTGATGCGGGCCAAAGACGTTGAAGTAGCGGATGATGACCGTCTCCAGCCCATAGACCCGCGTGAAGCTGCGCATGTAGTGCTCGCCCGCCAGCTTGCTGACCGCATACGGAGAGATCGGGTCGGGCAACATCTGCTCGTGCTTGGGCAGCGTGGGCTGGTCGCCGTAGCACGACGAAGAGCCCGCGTACACAACGCGGCGCACTCCGGCGTCGCGCGCGGCGATCAGCAGGTTGAGTGTGCCATCGACGTTGGCCGAGTTGCTCGCCGCGGGATCCGCGACCGACCGCGGTACGCTGGCCAGGGCCGCTTCATGAAAGACATAATTTGCGCCACGGCAGGCGCGGGCGCAGATCTCCGGGGCCTCGATGCTGCCCTCGATGAAGTCGATCCCGCGCAGGTCTTCCAGATTGGCGCGCTTGCCGGTGACGAAGTTGTCGACTCCGCAGACGCCTGCGCCCCCAGCCAGCAGCGCGCGCGCAATGTTTGAGCCGATAAAGCCTGCGATTCCGGTAATCAGGTAACGGGACATGGATGTGCTTTCAAAATTTCGGGTGCCCCACCTTCGCCGCCGCTTTTACGGCTAAGGTGGGAAAGCCGGGTGCCGACAGCCCCTAGCAGTGCACAATGTTTGCGGCGTCGATGCCCTTCGTCGCGTTGCGCGTGTCGATCACGATCTTCGACTCGGCGACGATGTGCGGATAGTCGTAGCTGCTGTGGTCGGTCACAATCAGCACAGCGTCGTACTGGCCAAGGTCCTCCAGCGGAGTGCAGGTCATGTCCAGCGCGTAGTGGCGGCCGTGGCCCACGGTGGGGAAGAAGGGATCGTTGTACTCCACCTGCGCTCCCGCCTTGCGCAGAAGTTCGATGATGGTGAGCGAAGGCGACTCGCGCAGGTCGTCGATGTCGCGCTTGTAGGCCAGCCCCAGCACCAGGATGTGCGAGCCGTTCAGGCACTTCTTGTGCGCGTTCAGCGCCAGCGCGGTCTTTTCGATTACATAGTACGGCATATTGATGTTGACCTCGCCCGCCAGTTCGATGAAGCGCGTGCGGAAGTCGAACTGCTTGGCCTTCCACGACAGATAAAACGGATCGATGGGGATGCAGTGCCCGCCGAGGCCGGGGCCGGGATAAAAGGCCTGGAAGCCGAAGGGCTTGGTCTTGGCTGCGTCGATCACCTCGAAGATGTCGATGTGCATGCGGTCGCAGAGCTGCTTGAGCTCGTTGACCAGCGCGATGTTCACGCACCGATAGATGTTCTCCAGCAGCTTGGTCATCTCCGCCGCCGCCGGCGAGGAGACCGGCACGGTGTGGTTGAAGATGGTCCCGTAGAGCGCCGAAGCGAGTTTGGTGGCCGTTGCCTCCAGCCCGCCGATCACCTTGGGGATGTCGCGCCGCGCCACCGTGTCGTTGCCAGGGTCCTCGCGCTCGGGCGAAAAAGCCACATAGAAGCCGCTCTCGCCATGTTTGCGCACGGCGCGCAGCCCATCCGGATTGCCCGCTTCCAGAATCGGAATCAGCACCTCCTCGGTGGTGCCGGGATAGGTGGTGCTCTCCAGAATCACCAGCTGCCCTTCGCGCAGGTTGGGAGCGATGGCGCGCGCGGTCTGCTCGATGAAGCTGAGGTCGGGCTGATGATACTTATCCAGCGGCGTGGGGACGCAGACGATGATGGTGTCCATCTCCGAGATGTCGGTGTAGGCACTAGTGGCGCGAAAGCCCGCGGCCTGCGCCTCCTGGATCTCCGAGGCGGGAATGCGCACGATGTAGGAGCTGCCCGCATTGAGCTGGTCGACCTTGGCCTGGTCGATATCGAAGCCGCTCACGCGCAGCCCCTGCTCGCTGAAGAGAAGCGTCAGCGGCAGGCCCACGTATCCCATGCCGATGACGCCGACGCGCGCCTGGCGCGAGGCAATGCGGGATTCCAGGGTAGTGGCAGACAAAGAAACAGACTCCGGCATGAACAGCTCCCAATGAGAAAGGTCCTGTACTCATCGTAGCAAAAACGGCGTACAGGAAGACAAAACCCACAGGGTGCCCCGTCCTAACCTTCTGCTGGTTAGGGCGGGGTCTTTGAATTTGCTTTTGCTCAGGTGGCCCATTCAAGCCTTCTTCTGGCTTGAGTGGGGAGCTTGGTTAGATTCCACAGCCGCATCCCGGCGAGGGAACTCGCACGCGCAGAAAGTCCGCCACGCGCTGATAGGCGTCGATCTGGTTCTCCACCCGTGAAAAGCCGTGGCCCTCGTTCTCATAGACCTTCAGGATGGCCATACCGCCGCGCTTCTTCACCGCCGCTGCCACCTGCTCGGCTTCGCTGCGCGGGCAGCGCACATCGTTGGCTCCCGCCAGGATGAACAGGGGCGCCTTGATCCGGTCCACAAAATTGATCGGCGAGCGATCTTCCCACAGCGCCTTGTCCTTGACCGGATCGCCCATAAAGAGCCGGTCGTGCTCCTGCAGCTCCGGGTCTTCGTTCTCAAACTCGGTGAACCAGTTCACGAATGGCACGATCGGCACGCCCGCCGCCCACATTTCCGGATGGCGCGTCACGGCCATCATCGTCAGATAGCCGCCGTAGCTTGCACCCATCACCACCATCTTCGCGGGATCGACGAAGCCGCTGCGCTTGAGGAAGTCGGCCGCGCCCAGCACATCGTTCAGCTCCTCGCCTCCGGCGTCCCGGCGGTTGCCCTCGCGGAAGTCGCGCCCATAGCCGGAGCCGCCGCGATAGTTCGGCGCAATCACCAGATAACCCTGATTGTTCATGTACTGGATGAAGCGGTTGAAGGTGTCCATCGACTGGGACGCGGGCCCGCCGTGAATGTAGACGATTGCCGGATAGCTCTGATTGCGGACGATATTGTTGGGCACATAGGCCCACGCCGAGATGGTGAACTTGCCGTCGCGGCTGGGATAGTGCACCAGCGTCGCCGGAACCATGCTCGACGGGCCCAGTCCCGCTACCAGCGAGTGCGTGAGCTCGGTGGACTGCCTGGTCTTGCGATCATAGACGTAGAGATCGTTCGGGCTGATCGCGCCGCTGTGATAGTAGAGCAGGCGCTGGCCGTCGAGAGACCAGGGGCCATAGGCGCCGCCGGAGAAGGTGCCGACCGCGCCCGCAAAGGCATTCACGCCATCGGGCACCGCAAGCCTCTCGACGGGGTCCCCAGCGAGCCCGCTGCTGGCTTGCCGGGGTGGGACTTCACCGCCGCTGACCCCGCGCGAGTAAAGGGCCTCGCGACCATCGACGTTGGCCGTCCACACCACGCTTTTGCCATCGGGCGAAAAGCTGCCCGCGCGCATCTCCCATCGATCGCTCGTGACCCAGCTCAGCTTCTTCGTGGCTACATCGAGCAGCGCGACGTTGTCGTGACCATTGGCAGCGTTGCTCGTCACCAGCAGCGTCTTGCCGTCGGGCGACCACGCCTCGGCCACATAGGTCTCGTCGCCTTTGTGCTGGGTCAAGTTCGTCGCCGTGCGCGCCGCGAAATCGTAGACAAAGATGTTCGAATCCTTGCCGCTGGCGTTCTCCTGCGTGTAGGCGATCCTGCGGCCGTCGGGCGACCAGATGGGCGTGACGTTGCGCAACTGCGGCGCGGTGTCGTGCGTCACGCGCGTGGTGAGGCGGGTGGCGATGTCGATCGTCTCGATTTCGAAGCTGGGCGAGGTCTTCGCCTTGGTCATGTAGGCCACCTGCTTCGAGTCGGGAGACCACGCCGGGGCCTCCTCGGCCGAATCCGGCTTGGCCGTCAAGCGCGTCACCTCGCCGCTCTGCGGGCTGACCAGAAAGATGTCCCACAGCTCGTTGCCGTCCTTGTCGCTCATGTAGGCGATCCACTTGCCGTCGGGAGACCACGCAGGCGAGGCCTGCCGCTGATCGCTGATGGTGAGCTGCGCCGGCCAGCCGCCTCCCGCTCCGACTATCCAGAGATTATTGCGCCCGCTGATGTTGGCGATGAAAGCCACCTGCCGGCCATCGGGCGCCCACGTCGAGCCGCCAATCAGCCGCGTGCTGTAAAGCGCCTCAATGGTGAACTTCTGCAGGTTGTCGACGGTCGCTGAGCGGAGCTGGGCGGGGTCGGTGATGGCCTCAGGAACAGGCAGCGGCTGCGCGGCAAGATAGACACTCATGAGGATGACAATAGCAAACGCAAGGCGCAGCAGTGGCATGGCCGAAGTGTAGCAAAGCATCGTCGGAAGATGATTCTTCTGGCGTACTCTCGCCCAGCTCAACTAGCATTAGGGCATGGATCCAACGCAGCCCACGATGCAAGTAGAAACATCGCCTTTGTTCGCTCTGTTTCCGCTGTTCCTGTTCGTCGCTGTATGGCTCGGTATTACATTTCTTCTGAGCTGGATCAGCGGGTGGAGACTGCTGGCGCAGCGCTTCCGCGCACAGGAACCTTGGAACGGCCAGCGCTGGGGCTGGCAGAGCGCGCGTCTTCGCTGGGGATGTAATTACAACAACTGTCTCACCGTCGGCGCCAGCCCCGAGGCGCTCTACATGTCGATCATGCCGCTCTTCGGCCTCTTCAGCCCGGCCCTGCTGATTCCCTGGCAGGAGATTGAGGTGGAAACCGGCAAGCTATTCTTCGGCTGGTATAACACAGCCCTGCTCAAGGTCGGTAACGAGGAACGCGTAAGCGTGCGCATCTACGGCAAGCTGGTCAACCGTCTTCGCGAGGCGGCCGGACCGGGCTGGCCGCTTTACCGACAGGAGCAGATGGAGGCGCAGACGAGATGACAGATGGGTAGCCCTATTTCGAGAACGAGACCAAGCGCAACCACTCAAGCCAACGGCGGGCTTGAGTGGGCCACCCGCCCCTTGAGGTCGATCTTAACCTTGAAACCTTGAAACGTTGAAACCTGCTCTTACTCGTACCGCAGCGACTCGGTCGGTTGCAGTTTGGCCGCGCTCCGTGCGGGCAGGAAGCCGAAGAGCAGGCCCGTGGCGCAGGAGACCACGAAGGCCGCGAGCACCGACCACACCGAGATCGGGATATGCAGTCCCACCTCGGGCGGAATCAGCGGCTCGACGATGATCTTGATACCTACGGCGAAGACGATCCCGATGAGCGCCCCCACGCCGCTGATGACCAGCGCCTCGATCAGAAACTGGAAGAGGATCTCGTTGCGCCGCGCGCCGATGGCCTTGCGCAGGCCGATCTCGCGCGTGCGCTCCCTCACCGTCACCAGCATGATGTTCATGATGCCCACGCCGCTGATGAGCAGGGCAATCATCCCCACCAGCAGCAGCACGGCCGTCAGCGCGGTAGAGATCTTCTTGGCCGCCTCCAGAATGCCCGCCAGGTTCTGCACCGTGTAGACCGCGCCCCCCGTGTGCCGGCTCTTCAGCAGCCACTGCACGCTGGAGGTGACCTCGGGCACGGCGCCGCCGTTGTCGGCCTGCGCATAGAGCGTGCGGACGTAGTCTTTGCCGGAGTAGTACTTGACGAGGCTGAAGGGGATCAGCACGGTTTGCGAGCCGATCTCCGACTGGCCAAAGGTGGCAACGCGCTCGCGAAAGACCGCGATGACGGTGAAGGTCTGCTCGCCCAGCTTCAGTTGCCGTCCGATCATCGGCCCGGGCGGAAGCTGGCGCGCCAACTCCTGCGTGATCAGGCAGCCCTTGGCGCCGCTGGCCTGGTCCAGGTCATCGAAGAAGCGCCCCTCCAGGATGAGCAGGTTGCGGATCTTCTGGAAGCCCTCGGTCACTCCCACCAGAGCCACCGGCTTTTCCACTCCGTTGATGACAACGCTGGTCGCCATGTCGTGCGTGCCGGCGACCTCCACCACGTGCGGAAGCCCGCGCACGGCATTCATGTCGTTGATGCTGATCTCGTCGGCCTGGGAGCGCGCGTTTGCCGTGCCGCCGCTGTAGCTGGCGTAGATGATGTTGGAGCCGACGCCCTCGATCTGCGCCAGCACGTAGGTCTTGCCGATCAGCGCAATGGTGACCACCAGCACAATGCAGGCCGAGCCGATGATGACGCCCAGCATGGTCAGCGCGGCCTTCACCTTGTTGGCGCGCAGAGCGTCAAACGCCACCTGCCAGGTCTCCCGATTGCGAAATGGCATGGTCTTTCAAATTCCTCCTCTACCAGTTTCAGGGCACGGACACCGACTTTGCAAGTAGCGGGCATCGTGCAGCGCAACGCAGCAGCCTTAGATATTTAGCTGAACCGTTAAACTGAGATAGATGATTCCGGTCGGCTACATGGCGAAGCGTATCTACAGAACGAGCGAGTCGCGGAATGTTCTCAAGGGAACCATCGTCGAAGATATAGATTCTCTGAGCGGCTGCATCTCCGAATTCTTCACCGACTACATTCCATACTGGAAGCACAATGGCTATTGGCTGTTCGACTCGCCAGAGATCATTTGCGGCCTTGCGCGGGAACACTCAATCGACCTTGAGGGCACGAAGCTCTTTTACTACGAAGCCTACGAGCAGGAGTTCGATGGAGAGCGCTGGCGGCCATTTGCTCCTGACAGAGACTACCGACGAAGGTGGATCCGCCTCTACGCAAGCAACTCGAAGGCTTCGACGTTGTGACCTTCTGGGCAGGCGCCGACCCTGAGTGCTCGCCGCTTTCGTGGAACTACATGGCGGAAGAACTGGCCACCAACACGCACTGCCTCTTCGCAACTTTCGAGGACGCCGAGGCGGCGCTCAACCGTGGGGCGTTCAAAGACTCCGAGCCCGGCCCTTACCGCATCTTGGCCGTCTACTCGGTCGACAGGGGCTAGCGTGGCGTTCCTGCCAGCACGCCAATACCGGCGGCGCCGCGACATATCGGAGCTTGCTGCTCTCTGTCCGCTGCGCTCCGGCGACCGCTCAGCCCGTGGTTTCTCCCCTTCGGCGTACCCCATAGCGTGTTGCAACAGAGCTGGTGCTAGTATCGCAATAGACCCCTATGCCTCTGAAGACTCTTTTCCTGAATCCGCCCTCGTTTGAGAACTTCGACGGTGGCGCCAGCTCCCGCTGGCCGGCCACTCGCGAGATCGAATCCTACTGGTACCCGGTATGGCTTGCCTATCCGGCCGGCATGCTGGAGGGCTCGCGCCTGCTCGACGCCAATCCGCATCACATCAGCGCCGAGCAGACCATCGAAATCGGCAAGGACTACGACTTCCTGGTGCTGTTCACCAGCACCCCTGGATTTGAGGGCGACGTCAAGCTGTCCGGGCTGATGAAGCGTGCCAATCCCCGCCTGAAGGTCTGCTTTGTGGGGCCGCACGTTACGGTCTCGCCCGACCACGCGCTCAGCCATCCTGAGATCGACTTCATCGTTCGCCGAGAGTTTGACTACGCCGTGGTGGAGTACGCCAACGGCAAGCCGCTGGCGGAGATCGCCGGCGCCAGCTATCGCGGCGGCGACGGCCGCATCGTGCACAACATCGACCGTCCGATGATCGAGAATCTGGACGCGCTGCCGCATGTGACCGACATCTACAAGCGCGACCTGGACGTGACGCGCTACAACGTGCCTTTCCTTGAGCATCCTTACGTGGCGCTTTACTCGACGCGCGGCTGCCCGGCGCAGTGCACCTTCTGCCTGTGGCCGCAGACCCACTCCGGCCACGCCTGGCGCAAGCGCTCCTCCGACGACGTTGCCGCCGAGATGGCCAAGGCCAAAGCGTACTGGCCCGAGGTGAAGGAATTCTTCTTCGACGACGACACGTTCAATATCCAGAAGGCGCGCACCATCGAGCTCTGCTCCAAGCTCAAGCCGCTTGGCCTCACCTGGTCCTGCACCTCGCGCGTCACCACCGACTTTGAGACGCTGAAGGCGATGAAGGACGCCGGCTGCCGCCTGCTCATTGTCGGCTTCGAGTCGGGCGACCCGCAGATCCTCAAGAACGTCAAGAAGGGCGCAACGCTGGAGCGTGCGCGGCAGTTCGTGAAGGACTGCAAGAAGCTGGGGCTGGTGGTCCACGGCGACTTCATCCTGGGCCTCCCTGGCGAGACCCGCGAGAGCATCCGCCGCACCATCGACTTCGCCAAGGAACTCAACGTCGAGACGATTCAGGTCTCAGTGGCCCACGCCTATCCCGGCACCGAGTTCTACGATTACGTGCGCGACAACAACTTCATCATCAAGCAGCACGACATGGTGGACCTGGGCGGCCATCAAGTGGCGCACGTGCAGTATCCAGGCCTGCCCGCCGATTATGTGATGGAGATGGTGCACAAGTTTTACGACGAGTACTAAGACCGAGGACCGCAAGCGCCTCTACAAGGAAGCCAAAGAGTTTCTCACCCTGCGTAAGGCGCGCATCAAGGCCGTGCACGAGGCCCGCGCCAAGCAGGCCGAAGCGGCCCGCGCCGAAGCGGCAAAGGCTTAAAAGCAAGTTTCAAGATTGAGCCGTTTTCGCGGCTCACACGCCGCGAAAACGGCTCAACCTTGAAACCTTGCTCCTCACCCCGTCACGCTCTCGCGGCGCACGCGGTTCTGCCAGTGGCTGCGCACGAAATAGATGAACGCGGCGATCAGGACCAGCAGGATCACGGCGTCGAAGCGGTGCAGCCACTCCCGCAGTCGGGGATCGGTATCCCAGCGCTCGCCCAGCACGTAGCCGCAGTAGGCAAGGCCGTAGCACCACGGCCACGAGCCCACAAAGGTGTAGAGATGGAATTTCCCGCGAGGCATGCGCGCAATTCCGGCCGGCAGCGCGATGAAGGTGCGCACCACCGGCAGCAGGCGTCCGATGAAGACCGTGATGCTGCCGTATTTCTGAAAGAAGCTCTCGCTCGCTTCCAGGTCGTGGCGGCTCATCAGGATGTATTTGCCGAAGCGCTCGATGAGCGGACGGCCGCCGTAGGCCCCTATCTCGTAGGCGATCACCGAGCCGAGGTTGCAGCCCAGCGCGCCGAGCGTTGCGACGAGAGCCAGCGAACTGAACTCTCCCGCATACACCAGGTATCCCGCGAAGGGCATGATGACCTCCGAAGGCAGCGGCACGCAGGCCGACTCGATCGCCATCAGAAAAGCAACGCCCGGATGGCCCAGCGAAGACATGACAGACTTAATGAATCCCGCCAGCAGCAATAAAATGTGTTCGATCATTCTGGGGCTCGAAGATTGGAAATTCAAGTTGCATGAGAATGGCCCAGTCAACCCGGCAGTTGGCTTGAAAGGGCCGTTTAGAATTCCTGATGAGAATCCTGAGTAAAGACGTAGCCCGGCAGCAGCAGTCCCTGTTCGGTCTTAGAGACCTTGATGCGCCGGGTTTCCGCCGATGGAGCAGAGGCATCGGCCGGCCGCAGTATGGCAAATTGCGAAAAAACTTCGCTGTAGACCTTCGTGACCAGAAAGCTCTGTCCGCTGGCCTCTTCGCGCCAAACCTGCCCGAGTTGAATCGACTTCACCGCCATGCTTCCAGTGTAGCGAAAAAAGCCAGCCGGCGCAGTTACCGAAGAGGGTGCAGGTACATGAACGCAGTTTTAGAGGGTCATCCTGAGCGCAGCGAAGGACCCCATCGCCGCTGGCACCCGCAGCAGGGTTCGGATTTCTTCCACCAACAAAGTTCGGGGCTCTTGCTGAACGATGGCGCGAGTCTCGACCATTGCGGGTCGGGAGCCTCGCGCAGCGCGAGTGGTGCAAACATGGCCGGGGTCCTTCGCTTCCCTCAGGATGACCCGAAATATACTACGCCCCCGGCCGGCCCGGGCGTCCGGTGGGCGTCGGCTGCGTCCGCGGCAGGGCTTTGGGAGTCTTGCCCTCCAGCAGCGTGGGCAGTTCGCTTGCCGCGCAGCGCAACCCGATATAGAAGGCGCCAAAGCTCGAGAACACCGCGCTGACCTCGTCGAAGCGCATCTCGTAGATCAGCTTCTTGAAGACCACGGGATCGTCGGCGTAGAGGTCCACGCCCCACTCCCAGTCGTCGAAGCCGATCGAGCCGCTGATGATCTGCTGCACCTTGCCCGCATAGCGCCGCCCGATCTGCCCGTGCAGGTCCATCTGCCGCTGCCGCTCCTGGATGGGCAGCGTGTACCAGTTCTTCTGCTCGCCGCGCTTGCGGTCCATGGGATAAAAGCAGAGAAAGCGGCCCTCCGGAATGGACGGATAGAGGCGCACGCGCATCGCCTCGCGCTGGCGCGCCATGGTTTCCTCCGCCTCCTTGTTCCACTCGGCGGAGTAAGGCTCCACGCCGCGCGCCATCATGTCGCGGTAGACCTTCACGGTCGATTCATACAGCCCGAGTTCGATGACGGACGTGTAACCGATGCCGGGCTCAAGGTAGTCCATCAGCTCGATCTGGTTCAGCGTGAGCTGCGCCTGGTTGAGCGCTTCGAAGTCGTTGCGGTAATGGACGAAGAGCAGGTCGCCTTTGTGTCCAAACATGGAGAACAGCGCGGAGTTCGCCTTCTCCATCCCGGCCAGCGCCTGCTGCGCCTCGGCCGTGATGCGGGCGCGATCGGCGGCGCTCAGCTTGCGCCACTGGCTCCAGCGGAAGCGGAACAGCTGGTGGAGTACGGCCGCGCCTTCCAGGGTCAACGGGACAGGAGGCAGCTCAACGGCCTGCCCGGCGGCGGGGTCCCCGGCGCGCCCGCTGTTGGCGTGCTGGGGCGATGTGACGACTTGCTCGCTCGTGCTCATAAATTGTGAGTTCCCCCCATTGCATTGAAAAACATTTTCAGTATTGTAGCGCGCGGGCGGGCGGAAGTGCGGAGCAGGGGCCGAGACTCACTGAGTTTGTTGAAAATCCAAGAAAATTAGCACTTACTCCTGCGTGCGCTTTACAGGACGGGCTTTGTGGCAATTAGAATGTTGGCCGTTCAAAGGAGAACGCCAATGCCCAGAGGCAGAAAAGCAACCACCGCCGATGCAGAGATCTGCATAAAGCTGCTCGAACTGCGCCGCGAAGCAGAGATGCGCAAGGCGCGCGAATTCGTTAACTTTAAGTTCCAGCCCAAAAGCGCTGACGACGTGCTCAAGCTGATGCAGTCGATGGGCGCGCAGGAGAATGCGTGGATGCGCATGGTCTTTTCCTTCTGGGACTACGCGGCTTCGCTGATCATCCACGACGTTGTCCACCCCGACCTCTTCCTGGCCTGGAACGGAGAGATGGTCTTCTTCTACGCCAAGTTCTCGCCCTACCTCAAAGAGATCCGGCAGGCGATGGAATATCCCGAATTCCTGATGAACGTGCAAAAGGCGGTGACCGGCTCCTCTGACGCGCGCAAGCGGCTGGTCAGAACGCAGAAGATGCTGGCCAAGATGGCCACCGCAGCCCAGGCCGCGGGAAGGTAAAAGAGCAAGGTTTCAGAGTTTCAAGGTTAAAGGCCCGCACCGCGCGGGCCTTTTCTTGATGGATGCGTGAGAACTGCCCCACTCAATGAAAGGAGCGGCCTGCTTCTACTGCCCCACGATCGTCAACTTGTGTGCTGCGGTGCGCTCCACCGTCTCGGGCGCGAAGGGCAGCTCGAAGCTCGTGCCCCGGTACCAGGCCTCGAACTGATCGTTGAAGTAGGGACTGAAGAGGTTTCCCGACTGGCCGTTGACGATGTTCAGCGTGGAGCGATTCAAGTCCGCCAGGTCGGCGTTGAAGCGCTCCGAGGGCGCAAAGACCCCGCCCACCTGTTTCACCGTGACCCCGTTGCCCGACTGCGGCTGGCGGCCCGTCGAGGCGTATTTCCTCAGCCACGGCATTTTGCCGAAGAGCGCGTGATCGATCTCCACCGCGGCGTAGTCGCCGTATTTCCATTTGGACAAATCGCGCGGGGCGCCGGGTGAGTTCGCCGCCGACTCCACCGCCGCCGCCAGCAGCGCATTCCAGCTCGCATACTTTGCGGGAAGCCAGCGCGCGGGCTGGAAGGCGACCATGTTCTCCAGCCACACGGTATTCATATACCAGTGATAGAGCTTGGCGTCCTCGCCCAGCTTGCTCTCAAGCAGCGTGTCCATCAGCCAGGCGCGCGCCTTCTGCTCGATGGCCGCTCCGGCCGAATCCACCGTGAGCTCGCCGTCGAAGCGGCGCAGAATGTCAGCCGCCGCGCGCACCCGTTCGCTTGCCCCGGGCGTCTGGTCCACTGCGTAGACCATGCGCTGCGCCACAAAGCGGTCCAGGCCGCTCTGCACATCGTTCTGCAGCGCCAGCATGTCGGCGGTGGTGAACTTTTTGTTCTGCCGCAACACGCGATAGATGCGCTCGGTGCGATAGGGCGACTCCCACTCGTGGCTCAGCGAATATTGGTAGCCTTCGTGAGTGATGCGGCCGTTCGCGCTGGCGATGATCCCCGAAGGCGGATTGTAGACGCTGGGCAGCTCCTCAAAGGCCAGATAGCCCGTCCACTCGTGTGCATCGTCGGCGCCGCTCACCGGCAGCGTGCCGTCGCCGGAGGCGCGCAGCGGGGCGCGTCCTGTGGCCTGGTATGCGATATTGCCATCCACATCGGCATAGACCACGTTCTGCCCCGGACCGTTATAGCCGCTCAGCGCCGCGCGGAACTGCTGCCAGTTCTGCGCGGTGTTCATCGCATAGAACGGCACGGTGAGCCCGATATCGAAGAACGCCCACTTCAGCGCCAGCTTCCGGGTCTCGCCGTGCAACTCGTCGCTGATGATCGGCCCATGCCGCGTTACGGTGACGTCCATCTCGACGTCGCGTCCGCGCTTCACGTGGATCGTCTCATGCCGCGCATCCGGCTTGCGCCAGCCTGTGGGCGTCTGGTACTCGCCCGCGGCGTTGAAGTTCTCCACGAAGACGTCCTGCACATCGATACCGACGTTGGTGAAGCCCCACGCGACGCGCCGGTTATGCCCGACGATCACCCACGGGACCCCCGGCAGCGTGACTCCCGCCACGTCGTAGTCTCCGCAGCCCGACGAGGTGCAACTGAGGTGCGCCTCGTACCAGGTGTTCGGGATGTGGTGCGGCAGGTGCATGTCATTGGAGAGCAGAGGCCGGCCGCTGGCGGTGTGCGCGCCGCTGATCACCCATTCGTTCGATCCCGCGCGCACCTGGTCCATGGATCCATTGCGGAGCTGCTGTACGAAGTCCCAGGCTTGCAGTTCGATCAGGTGCTCGGTTGCCGCAGGTTCTGTAAGTCGACGTCCCGCTCCGAGCTGTTCGGCGCTGACCTGGGCGAGCAGGGTGCCCCATCGTGGCCCTGCGGTTGGGCTAGGGTTGCGTGGCCGATTTGGCAGTTGACCTTGGTCCGGTACCCGAGCCAACTGCGCATCGGGCGGCGCGAGCATCCCCTCCGCGCGCTGGCGCCACAGCAAGCGCTCGATGCAATTATCGTCGCACACATGCCAGTGACCGCCGCCTGACCGGCTTCGTTTGCCGTGTGCTCGCGGATGGCTGGAGCGCCTGCCGCGGTGCCCACCAGGCGCGCGACGCGCTGAGCGGGCCTTCGTCGCATGCCTTTGTGCGGAGCGGCTGCGCTTACCGGCTGCATCTTTGAATTGCGAGTTCGGCTGCGCCGGGACCTGCGCTTTCGGGAACTGCGCTTTCGGCTGCGCAGGCTTTGCCTCGCTGATCTTCGCCTCCGGTTTAGCTTTGGCAGACGGCTCGATCTCATCCTGGTCGTGCCCCGGAGCGATGTCGCGCTGCGAGCGGTCCGGGTAGAGGTCGGCCGTGAGCTCCGGCCCCAGCTTTTGCAGGATCTTCTGCCGGTTCAGCTCGTCTTGATAGAGGCCGTGCGTGAGCATCTCCGCCATCGATGCGCCCACCAGCACTGAATCTTCAGCCGTCCAGGCCCGCGGAAAGTAGCGCAGCACGCGCATCTCCAGCGGCAGCCCGTAGCGATGCTCGGCGATATAGGCGTTCACTCCGCGCGCGTAGGACTCCAGGTGCGCGCGCACCTCGGGCGGGTACGCAGCCAAGGAACGCCGCGCCATCTCGCGCAGCCCCAGCACGCGCTGCTGGCGGTCCAGCTCCACGTATCGCGGCCCCAACGCCGCCGCCAGCTCGCCTGCCGCATAGCGCCGCATCATGTCCATCTGCCACAGCCGGTCTTGCGCGGTTACGTAGCCCTGGGCAAGAAACAGGTCGTCGAGCGACTGCGCCGCGATGCTGGGGACGCCGTGCTGATCGCGCACCACGGTCACCGGAGCGCGCAGCCCCTGCGCCACCACGGTCCCATCCAGCTGCGGCATGGCAGCCCGCGCCGCCGAGCGGAACCACTGCACGAAAAATGCGCCGACCAGCAGCAGCACGACGAGCAGCCCCAGGAGAACGCGCCTTGCCATCCGCCAACGGCAGCAGGGGCGCGAGCCTCCCGGCTTCGATTGCGAACCCTGATCCTGCAGACCTGAAGTTTGCGGACCCGCGCCTTCCGAGGAGAAAGACGGGACCTCCGATGAAGACATATGCGACATAGGCCTCGATTGTAACTGCTCATCCCAACCGTCCCTGCTCCTGGTTTGGAAAGAAGGGCGCAAGTGATTGAGAAGAGAGCAGGATAACAAAGCTCTTCTTCCACTCCGATGCGGCTTTCAGCCCGTAGGCGCAGTTAAGGTCCCCGGTAAGTATCCCCGGCAGAGCCGGCGGAGCTCCCTTGGTTGCTAGGATCAATTGTTATGCCGAAGGTGTCTTGATGTTATATTTGGAAGGTACGATTCCGCTGCAGGCAGGACTGGTTCATGAACCCACTCGTTATCGCATTAATCAAGCTGCTGGAAACCTTGTTTGTAATCGGGATGCTCGGCTCTCTGGCCGTCTTAGCAGTGTCCTTGGTTGAGGATGTGGAAGTCATTCTCGATAGGGACTAGCCCGCCCCACGCACGTCCCGCGAGTGTCCGGTTTCCTCCTCTCGTTCCCTCGAATTTCCCCTCATAACTGGTAGTGCTGGGCCGCTCACATCTGCCACATTTGAGCGCTGCGGCGGATTTTCCCCATCCCTAGCCGGTTGTCCTAAAATTTCTCTAAATAGTTCCTAAATAGTTCCTAAACCTCTTCATGAAATCTTCAGTGTACATGAAGTCATATTTATTATTTCTCTAGCCTTTGTTTAGCTTTTGTTTATGCCTTCCATATAAACCCAGGAGCATCGGTCTTCGATCCGCGGCCCGCCATGTAGCTGGCTGTTTGGAGATGACGGGTGCAGGTGAATTTGTCAGGAACTGATGCCTTCTACTACTCAGAATTCTCAGCGCGCCGTAATCCCGGTCTTTGTTGCCACCACTGTCATGCTCACGTTCATTTCGTGGGTGAGAGCGGCGGCAATCGTTCTCAACGACTTAGGCTCGTCGGCCTTTTATGCCGGCTCGATCGCCGAGCAGGCATTCGGTAAGGCTGCTCCGTGGTTCGTGCTCGGGGTGATGCTGTTCTCCTTTGCCGTCCGCGCCATTTACGTCGAAAGCTGCTCGATGTTCGTGCGCGGCGGCGTGTACAGGGTGGTCAAGGAAGCGCTGGGCGGACCGCTCGCCAAATTGGCCGTCTCCGCCCTGATGTTCGACTACATCCTGACGGGCCCTATCTCCGGCGTCTCGGCTGGACAGTACATCGCCGGTCTGGTAAACGAGCTCCTGCGCTCTGCCGATCTGCACGGCTGGATTCCCGCTGCCGTGCACGCGGCGTTTCACGGCACTCCGCAGTTGCCCATCAACGGTGCCTCAGTGGTGGTCGCGGTCTTGGTGACCGTCTTCTTCTGGTGGGAGAACGTGAAGGGCATCGAGGAATCCAGCGACAAGGCCCTGAAGGTGATGCAGGTGACCACCGTGATGGTGGTATTGCTGCTGGGCTGGTCGTTCTTCACCCTTCTGCGCGGCCACTATTCACTGCCGCCGCTGCCCCTGCCTCAGAACCTGCACTTCACGGACGAATCCCTCGGCTTCCTCAAGCACGTTCCCGACCTGCCCCACATGTTCGGCATCTTCGGAATCATGATGGCTTTTGGCCACTCGTTGCTGGCCATGAGCGGCGAGGAATCTCTCGCGCAGGTATACCGCGAGATCGCCCATCCCAAGCTGAAGAACCTGAAGCGCACTGCGCTGGTCATGGCCCTCTACAGCTTTATCTTTACTGGGATCTCCGCGCTGTTAGTGGTGATGCTGGTTCCAGACACCGTACGCATGCAGCCGGCAGTAAAGGACAACCTGCTGGGTGCCATGGTGATGTACCTGGCCGGTCCACATTTTCTCAAACTGATTTTCCGCGCTTTTGTGGTGGTGGTCGGTTTCCTGATGCTGGCGGGCGCCATCAACACTGCGATCGTGGGCTCCAACGGGGTGCTCAACCGGGTGGCCGAAGACGGGGTGCTCCACGATTGGTTCCGCAAACCGCACAAGCGCTTCGGCACCACCTCGCGCATGTTGAACCTGATCGTAGGCCTCCAGTTGTTTACGATTATCGCCAGCCGGGGCGATGTCTATGTGCTGGGCGAGGCCTATGCCTTTGGCGTGATCTGGAGCTTTGTATTCAAAGGGCTCGCCATGCTGGTGCTGCGCTTCAAGTACAAGGGCGAGCGCGACTGGAAGATGCCGATCAACATCCGGATTGGCAGCCTGGAGATTCCGGTTGGCATGGCCTGCGTCACTTTGGTGTTGCTGACCGCCGCCATCGTGAACCTGTTCACCAAGTCGGTGGCCACGGTGAGTGGACTGATCTTCTCTGCGGTCTTCTTCGTGATTTTCACCGTCTCAGAGAAGGTCAACAAACGCAAGCTCTTGCATGCCGACAAGGAAATGCAGGAACACTTCCATGTGATGGAGCAGGATACGGTTTCCAACGGCACCATTGGAGTGCGCCCAGGCAACGTGCTGGTAGCGGTACGCGATCCTCGCAATCTTTACTATCTGCGATCGATTCTGGAGGGAGTCGACACCAAGAAGCAGGATGTGGTGGTGATGACGTCGCGCCTCTCGCATCGGCAGCATGAATTCGGAGGCAATGTCATCATGCCGGCGGAGGACGTCTTCGACGACTATGAACGGGATCTGTTCACGCGCGTGGTGTCCCTTGCTGAAAAGGAAGGCAAGCGTGTCTCCCTGCTGGTGGTGCCGACCAACAATGTCTTCGACGGCATCATTGTCACGTCGCAGGAGTTGCAGTCGTCGCGGATTGTTGCCGGTCTCTCGAACAAGCTCTCTGCCGACGAGCAGGGAAAATTTCTGGGTGATGCCTGGGAACGACTGCCCGAGCCGCGCCCGCGGATCACGTTTGAAGTGTTTTTCCCAGACGGAACTCGCAAGGATTATCCGCTCGGCCCCCACGCACCGCGTCTTCGCCCAGAAGATAATGAGCTGCTGCATCAGCTCTGGAAGAAAATTACCGCCGATCCGGAATACGCAACTCTGCACCACTACGATGTGGTTTCGTTGGCGCTTAAGGAATTGCAGCAGGCACTGGATACCGGCCGCAGACAAGAGCTGCTGCGCATGTTGAAAGACGAGCTCCGACGGCGACAAGCGTAAAGGGAACGCGGCAAGAAACCTGAGCTCCCACTTCTGTCCGCAGATGGCGGAAGTGGGAGCTCAGCAGAATCACCTCGACAAGCGTCACACCATTCGGCCCGTTCACAGCGCTTTAATATTCCACTCTGATTTGCCCCGTCCTGAGCGCATCGTTTATCCTGCGAGCGTCGCAAATTCGAACAAAACTTCGAACAGAACTCATGCCCGGTGAGAGGTGCGCCCGTGGATTACCCCTGCAAGAAGAGCCAGCAAAACTCTCATCCCGCTCCGGAGGCCGCCGAAGGCGCGGGCATTGAGCGCGAGCTGCACGACCCCATCTCCGACAAACTGGTGCCTCTCGATCCGCTCGATCTCTCCAGGATCCACTCTGTCGATGATCTCGTTCGCGCCATGGGCCGCACGGCTTTCACTGCGCGTCAGGTCGGGCACGCCGCCGACGTGCTCGAGGCCATGGCGCGCGACAAGGACGCTTTCGTCGTCATGACGCTTAGCGGCGCGATGACCGTTGCCAAGCAGGGGCTCGTCATCAGCGATCTCATCGACGCCGGCATCGTGCGCGCGCTGGTTTCTACCGGAGCGCTGATGGCCCATGGACTCGTGGAGGCCGCCGGCAAGTCGCACTTTGTCTGGGACGAGAGGATGAACGACGTCGAGCTCTACGAGGCCGGCTACAACCGCGTCTACGACACGCTGGAGCCGGAGACCAACCTCAACTTCGTCGAGGGCATCGTCGCGCAGATCCTCGACGCCTGGGACGCCTCCGAGACTCTCTGCTCCTACAAGTTCACCCATGCGATCGGGAAATATCTCTCTGAGCACGCCGAAGGGCGCGGCATTCTGCGCTCGGCCTACGAGAAGGGCGCGGCCGTCTACATCCCCGCGTTCACCGACTCGGAGATGGGACTCGACGTGGCCTTGCACAACCGCAAGCGCGCCAAGCAGGGACGGGAACTGATCCGTTTCGATCCCTTTCTCGACCTTAACCACTTTGCGGAAAAAAATCTGCAGCAGACGCGTCTCGGCATCTTCACCATCGGCGGCGGCGTGCCGCGCAACTGGACGCAGCAGTTCGGCCCCTACATCGAGCTGCGCCATCGCCGCGGCGGGGAAGACCTGCCGCTCAAGCGCTACCACTACGGCCTGCGCATCTGTCCCGAGCCCGTGCACTGGGGCGGCCTGAGCGGCTCGCCTTACAGCGAGGCGATCTCCTGGGGCAAGTTCGTCCCGCCCGCCGAAGGCGGCCAGTTCGCCGAGGTCTTCGACGACGCAACGGTCGCGCTGCCGCTCATCGCGGGCGCGGTGCTGGAGCGATTGAAGAAGAATTAGCTGTGCTTGTGGTTGGGGAATACTGCAAGGACTGTCGGCCGCCTCTTGTAGAGGCGGCCAACTCATCTCATCTTCTGAAATTTGCAACTGGAATCGGGGCCGGCGCAAACGGCCACGGTCCCCCGCCGCCCGGATCGCCGCCGCAGCAGGAAGATGTCGCGGGCGGTGTCATGGATGACAGGTCGTGAAAGCTGTTGGATGAGGCTTTTGGTGCGGTTGTGGCGGAGATGCTGATACTGAGAGCAAGTCCTACTACGAGGAGAAGGCACAGTTTTTTCACGGGTGCTCCAAGCCGGCCGGTTGCCGTTACCCGAGGCTAGTTTTGGTTGCTGTTGGGGTCAATTGAAATCCGCCTGTGAATTTCCCGCATCGGTGCGCAGCTCATGCCATTGCTGAAAATAAAGTAGACTCCGTGACCCAATCGAGATGAATGACTCACGAAAATGCGGCTTTGAAAAGGGCCGCGCGAAAGGGCGCCGGCCCACGATCAATTTTGGTTGTGCAAGAGAAAGCCCCGGATTGTCTCCGGGGCATCACGAACTGCACGGGTTGGCGAGCCTCACTCGAAGATCAGAATGGCGGCGGCGATGGTCGTCGTCCAGGCGCCTCGTTTGTCGCCAATGGCGCTCTGCGTAATATTAGTTGTTCGAACGATCTTATTCGAGAGGCGATAGACTTCCTTCTTCTCGTCCCAGCTCTTGTCCGGATCAAACTCTACATTCAGCGTGGTGGCGAGCATCTCGGCGGCCAGTTCCTCGGCGTATTCGCCGGCGACGCTGTCGGTTTCGCCGAAGCTGTGGTGCTCGCTCAGATAGCCGTAGGTCTTGCTGTCGGCGGGCAGCGCCAGGCCGATGCTGGAGGCGACCAGCCGATGCGGTTCGCGGGTGGAGTTCTCCGCAACCACGGCAAAGGTGACCTCGCCCGGGCTCAGATATTTCTGTCCCTGCGCGCGCGTCAGCAGCTTGCAGTTGGGCGGAAAGATGGAAGAGACGCGCACCAGGTTCTGCGCGGCGATTCCCGCGTCGCGCAGCGCAAGCTCGAAGGATGTCAGACGCTCTTTATGCTTCCCCACGCCCTTGGTGAGGAAGATGCGCTTGGGCACCATGTCTTTGGTCAATTCTGATTACTCCTATGGTGAAGGCGTACGACCGGACCGACGAAGCGGTTTGGGGCGGCATCTTTGAAATTAAATGATTCGGCTTCGCGGCGCAATGCAGAAAGAGCGAGCGAGGAAAGTCGTGGGCACGAACTATTTGCGGGCGCTTTGGGGAGATTTCAGGCGGACGGCGATGTCGATGAAGGCCAGCGAGGCGCGACTGAGAGCCTTGTCCTTGCGGAAGACCAGCGCCATGTCGCGGCGGATCTGCGCGTCAATCAGCTTGACGATGGCCGCAATGCCCAGGCGCACGTCGCCCTGCGCGGTGCTGTGCGGGCAAAAGCCGATGCCGACACCGGCGGAGACAAAGCGCTTGAGCAGCTCGCTGGAATCCAGCTCCATGCTGACATTGGGCTTCATGTTGCGCTCTTCGAACATGCGGTCAATGCTGTCGCGGGTGCGTCCCATCTTCGGCAGCAGCAGCGGATACTCGGCGATCTGGGCGACGTTGATTTCCTTGTAGGCCGCCAGCGGATGTCCAACCGGAGTGATCAGCGCCAGTTCGTCCTTGTGGATCTGGACCGCGGTGATGCGCTTGTCCGTCACCGGCATGGCGGCCACCCCGAAGTCGGCAGAGTTGTCGATGATGGCTTCCAGCACCTCGCGGGTCTCCGAGCGCCGCACGGTGATGCCCACCTCGGGATAGCTGCGCTTGAATTCGGCGAAGACCTCGGGAAGGATGTGCAAACAACTACCTTCGTTGGCGGCAACCACGATTTCGCCGCCCGGGACGCGTTCGGCCTCGGCCACCGCGCGCATCGCGGCGCGCCGCGCCTCCAGCGCGCTCTCCACGTAGGAGAGGAAGATCTTTCCTGCCGCGGTGATGGAGACTTTGCCGCCGGTGCGGTCCAGCAGCTTCGCCCCAACCTCCTCCTCAATCGCGCGGATCTGGGCGGAGATGGCCGGCTGCGTGCGGAAGCGCTTCTCCGCCGCGCGCGAAAAGCTGAGGTTCCGCGCCACTTCCAGGAATGTCTCTAGCTGGTCGAAATCCATTTTCTTGCGTTCACTCCCGGATCACGCTCGCTCGAAAGCTTCAAAATCAGGGCCACCGAAACTAGCGGGCCGCGCCCGGCGAGTTTCACAACGACCAAAGTCACAGTATCGAGGTGCTAAGGTTTATAGTACATAAAAAACTGTTATGGTCTCCATAATTACTTTGGATTTCCTGTAAAACCTGCTGCTCCATAGTCTTGACACCACAAGGGTCAGGGCCGGAACTTCGAACAGCATTGTCTTCGATTCACCGGCCCACAGAGCGTTAGAGCAGCAGGGGAGCAGCAGCTTCGCCGCATCCTATATGATCGTCTGTTCGGCTTCGCGAATGAGAGAGGGAACCTAACTACATGCAGTTGACCTCCGAAGTCAATGCTTCCACCGTCATTGAGTTTGCCCAGCAGCAAGGCGTGCAAATGTTCGATCTCCGCTTCAGCGACCTGCATGGCCTCTGGCATCATGTTTCTTATCCGGTGAGCCGGTTGACGGAAGACGCTTTTCGCGCCGGCTTCGGGATGGATGGCTCGTCCATCCGCGGTTGGGCCGCCATTCATGAGAGCGACATGCTCCTCATCCCCGACCCCACGACCTATGTGCTGGACCCGTTCTCGGAGGTCCCAACGCTGGGGCTTATCGCCGACGTGATTGACCCGGTGACCCGGCAGCGCTACGACCGCGACCCGCGCTACATCGCCGGCAAGGCGGAGATGTACCTGGCCTCCTCCGGAATCGCCGACGCCGCAATGTTCGGGGCCGAGGCGGAGTTCTTCGTCTTCGACAACGTGAGCTTCGACCAGGGCGCCAACCATGGGTTCTATTACATCGACTCGGACGAAGGACGCTGGAATTCAGGCCGCCGGGAGAACAACCTGGGCTATCGGCCGCGCTATCGCGAGGGATACTTCCCGGTGCCGCCCACCGATCATCACAACGATCTGCGCACGGAGATGCTGCTGGTGATGCAGGAGTGTGGACTGGCCGTGGAGAGCCACCATCACGAGTCGGCCAGCGGAGGCCAGGGCCAGCTTGCCATCCACTTCTGCCCTCTGCTGCGCTCCGCCGACGCGATGATGCTCTACAAGTACGTGGTGCGCAACGTGGCGCGGCAGCACGGCAAGACCGCAACCTTCATGCCCAAGCCGCTGCTGCAGGACAACGGCAACAGCATGCACACGCACCAGTCGCTGTGGAAGGACGG
>WNGF01001166.1_pt1 | contig 49554 bp, 43 predicted proteins | sample 5400641 | NCBI WGS metagenome assembly WNGF01 (sample SAMN13153371, study PRJNA577476) | soil metagenome | isolation source: 80 cm soil or saprolite under grassland replicate 2 | place: USA:California | collected 2016-06-15 | reverse complement strand
AGTACGCGTTGAGCACGGCAGGCGCGGCTACGAAGATCGTCGGCTCGCCGACGCCGCCCCAGAAACCGCCGGATGGCATGAGGATCGCTTCGACCTTCGGCATCTGGGCGATGCGCATCACATCGTAGCTGTCGAAGTTCTGCTGCTCGATGCGCCCGTCCTTGACCGTACACTCGCCCGTGAAGAGCGCGCTGAGGCCATATACGAACGAGCCGGCAACCTGCCGCTCGATCTGGGCCGGATTGACCGCATATCCGCAATCCGTGGCACCCACGATGCGGTGGATTTTGATCTTATTGCCGCCCGTGACCGAGATCTCGACCGCCGCCGCCACGTAACTGCCATAGCCCATCTGCTGGGCCAGGCCGCGATACACGCCTTGTGGTGCAGATTGTCCCCAGCCGATTTTTTCCGCCACGGCGTTCAGCACGGCGAGATGCTTGGGATATTTGGCCATCAGCTTGCGGCGGAACTCGAGGGGATCCTGACCGGCTGCATGGGCGACCTCGTCCATGAAGCACTCGAGATAGATGGCATTCTGGTTGTTGTTGACGCCGCGCCAGAAGCCCGGCGTGACGTGCGGGTTTCGCATCGCGTGATCGATCAGCAAGTTGGGGATGTCGTAGCCGAACACGCCCTCCGTGCCGCCGGGATTGAGGCCCTGGAACGTCGCCGTGTCGCGTCCGTTCTGGAGCCGCGAAGGCGCGAGCGTCGCCAGGATCGACTGGCCGGAAATGCGCATGTGCAAGCCGGTCAGATTGCCGCTTGCATCAAACGCACCGGTGAGCCTGCACTGCGTGGTCGGATGGTAGGTGTCCTGCGTCATGTCTTCTTCGCGCGACCACAGCAGCTTGACCGGGGTTCCCGGCATCTGCTTGGCGATCAGCACGGCTTGGGTGACGTAGTCCGTCCGGCCACGCCGGCCGAAGCCGCCGCCGAGCAGGAGCTTGTACACGTCGCATTTTGCGATCGGCAGGCCCGATGCCTCGGAGGCCGCGGCGAGTGCCGCTTCGGCATTCTGTGAGCTCGTCCATACCTCGCATTTGTCCGGCGTGTAGAGCACCGTCGCGTTCAACGGCTCCATGCACGCGTGAGCCTGATATGGATAGCTGTAGGTGGCTTCCACCTTCTTTACGGCGCCGGCAATCGCCGCCTTGGCGTCGCCCTTTTGATTGCCGACGAAGGCGTCCTGCGCATCGAGGCCAGCCTTGAGCACTTCTGCGATCGACGCGGTGTTGACCTTGGCACTCTCGCCCTCGTCCCACGCGATCGGCAGGGCATCGAGCGCGGTCTTCGCCTGCCACCAGGTGTCGCCGACAACAGCGACGGCGGAATTGTCGACTTGGACGACCTTCTTCACTCCCTTGTTGCCGGTGATCTTGGCGGCGTCGAAGCTCTTCACTTTGCCGCCGTGAACCGGACAGGCCTTGATCGCCGCATAGAGCATGCCCGGCAGTTTCACGTCGATTGCGTAGAGCTGCTTGCCGGTCAGTTTGTCCTGCGTGTCGAACCGCTTGAGCGGTTTGCCGGCAATCTTCCAATCCTTGGGATCTTTGAGCTTGACGTCGGCGGGCGGCTCGAGCTTCGCAGCCGCTTCGGCCACCTTGCCGTAGGTCGTGGTTCGGCCGGATGGCTTGTGCGTGATGACGCTGTTTGACGCGCTGCACTCGGCGGCTGGGACGCTCCACGCGTTAGCCGCGGCCTGGATCAACATTTCGCGCGCCGCGGCGCCACCCTTGCGCACGTACTCGTGCGACTCGCGGATGCTGCGGCTGCCGGTGCTGGTGTAGTCGCCCCACACCCGCTTGCGGGCGACGTTCTGGCCCGGTGTAGGATATTCGGTCGTGACCTTCGACCAGTCGCATGCGAGCTCTTCGGCGACGAGTTGGGCGAGCCCAGTGAGGGAGCCTTGGCCCATTTCGGAGCGGGCGATGCGAACGACGACGGTGTCGTCCGGGCGGACCACCACCCAGGCGTTGATCTCGGGTGAACCGTCCTGCGCGCGGATGACCTGTGGGCCGCCGAACGGGATGTCGAGGCCGAGCGCCAACCCGCCGCCCATGGCGGCGGCGCTCACGACGAAGCTGCGGCGATCGATTTTTGGTATGTAATTCATGGCTGCCTCCCCTGCTCACGCGCTCGCGGCAGCGGCGTGAATCGCCGCGCGCACCTGCTGATATGTGCCGCAGCGGCAGATATTGGTGATGTTGGTGTCGATGTCGGCATCCGTCGGTTTCGGCTTGTCCTTGAGGAGCGCGGCCACCGCCATGATCATGCCGCACTGGCAATAGCCGCATTGCGGCACGTCGTGGTCGAGCCAAGCCTTCTGTACCTTGTGCAGCACGCCGTTCTGCGCCAACCCCTCGATCGTGGTGATCTGCCGGCCGGCGACCGCGCTCAACGGCACCGAGCATGAGCGCATCGCAACGCCATCGACATGGACCGTGCAGGCCCCGCACTGGGCGATGCCGCAGCCGTATTTGGTGCCGGTCAGTCCGATCGTGTCGCGCAGCACCCACAGCAGCGGCGTGTCGGGATCCACGTCGACCTGGTGGGTCTTTCCATTGACGGTGAGATCAGCCATTGGCGAGCCTCCGTGCATCGCCCCTTGGGGGGCGATGGTTGATACCGCGGTCGACCCTCGGTCATGCCGCGCCTCGTGTTCCTGAAAGATAGCTTGGTCCTATTCTAATATGGAAATCGCAAGGGCGCGAGGTGGGGTCGCGCCCTGGGCGCATGGCCGGGATGCGGCGCCCGGACCTGTTCATCCGCTTGTTGAGCCCGTTGCCGAGGTCCCCTAACGTTTGCGGCGCGCGCCGGGACGGGCAGGTGGGTCATGGAATTTGTCCGGCAGACGATCGACATCAACGGCTGTAATCTCGGCCTTGCCCGCGGCGGCAAGGGCGCGCCGCTCCTGTACTTGCACGGCGCGGATGGACTAGGGGAATGGCCGGTCATCCTCGACACCTTGGCAGAGCGTTTCGATGTGATCGTGCCCGATCATCCCGGCTTCGGCGGGTCCGAGGCACCAGCCTGGATCGACGACGTTTCCGATGTGGCGTATTGCTATCTGGATGCGATCGAGGCGCTCGGCCTCTCCGGCGTGCACATCATCGGCCAATCGCTGGGCGGTTGGATCGCGCTCGAGATGGCGGTGCGTTCCGCAGAGCGCCTGCGCAGCCTGACGCTGATCTCGGCCGCCGGCATCCACGTCAAAGGCGTTCCCAAAACGGATATTTTCATCCTCGATCCGGAGGAGGTGACGCGCCTCGCCTATGCGGATCCGAAGATCGGCGAGAAAGCCGCCGCTCGTGCGGGCACTGAGAAGTATCAGGACCTCGCCATTCTCAACCGCATCGCCAGCGCGCGTTTCGGATGGCAGCCGCGCTTCTTCAATCCGCGGCTGGAGCGCTGGCTGCACCGGGTGAAGATCCCCACTCACATCATCTGGGGCGACGGCGACCGGATCATTCCGCCGGCCTATGCCGAGGCCTTCCACCGCCTGATCCCGGGCTCCACGCTCACGATTATTTCCGAAGCCGGCCACCTGCCGCACGTCGAACAAGCCGGAGCTGTCGCCGAGGCGATCCAGAGCTTCCTACGGAACTGATCTAGCACTGTGCTGAGCTTCGCTTGAACTCGCGTCCAGGAGACGACCATGACAACGAAGAAGTACGAGACCGTCCTTATCGAGAAGCAGGACGGCATCACGTGGCTGATCATGAATCGGCCGGACAAACGCAACGCCATGAGCCCGCAACTCCATCTCGAGATGGACGACGCGCTGGCCGAACTCGCTGTCGATCCGCAGACCCAGGTCCTCGTGCTCACGGGCGCCGGGGAGGCCTTCTGCGCCGGCCAAGACATCAAGCTTTATTTCCGCGCTAATGACGACGCGCCGGCGGAGCGGGCGAAAGCGCGCCACGCCTCCAGTCAGTGGCGCTGGCACAGGCTCTCGAACTTCCCGCAGCCGACCATCGCCATGGTCAACGGCTACTGCTTCGGCGGCGGCTTCACCCAGGTCTGCGCTTGCGATTTCGCGCTCGCGGCGGATGAGGCGCTGTTCGGACTTTCCGAAGTCAACTGGGGCATTCTGCCGGGCGGCATTGTGTCATGGAACGTCGCTCAGATGTTGAACTTCCGCGACGGCATGTATTACGCGCTCACCGGTGATACCTTCGACGGCAAGAAGGCGCAGCAGATCGGCTTCGTGAACTTTTCCTATCCCAGGGTCAAGCTGAAGGACGAGACGATCAAGCTCGCCAAGAAGCTGATGGAGAAGAGCCCGGCCGTCCTGCGTTACACCAAGGAGGCGTTGCGCGCGGTGCGCTTCATGAACGAGCCGCAGGCGGCCGACTACCTCAATGCCAAGAGCGAGGCCTTGCGCTTCATCGACAAGGAAGACAGCCGCAGCCAAGGCATGAAGCAGTTTCTCGACGAGAAGACCTATCGTCCGGGCTTCGGCGCTTTCCAACGCCAGAAGGCGACGCAGCCGTAGCGCCTCGCGAGGCGAGGCGACGCGACGCGCCGCGTAGCACATGGCTATCGCGTCGCAACCTTGCCTTTGTCTTTCCTCAGCTGCGCCCGGCGCGCCTGCGTGGCCGCCACATCCAGCGCCCATGATCGCTCGGCCGGCTGGAGCACCACGCCATAGTCGCGCTCCGCTGCTTCCCTCGACACGAGGCCTTCGCGCACGTCGGCCAGCACGCGCTCGGGATCACGCGCGAGCGGATCGCCATATCCGCCGCCTCCCGGGGTATGGAGCCGGAAGATGTCCCCCGCCCGCAACGAATAGTCCGCGTAGCGGGACGGCAAGCGCTTGGCCGTTGGGGTGCCCGGGTTGATCCAGATCTCACCGGCACGCCCATTGCTGCCGCCGGCACAGCCGTTCGGCGGAACCACATGCTTCATGGAGCGGATGGAGAAGCGCGCGTCCGCGAGATTGAGATATTCGCGGCGAACGCCCAGTCCGCCGCGGAACTCACCCGCGCCGCCGGAGTCGGCGATGAGCTCGAAGCGGATGAGTCGGGTGGGAAATTCGCTCTCTATGATTTCGACCGGCGCGATCTTGGCGTTGCTTTGGTTGACAGTGATGCCGGACGCGCCGTCCTTGCTCGCGCGCGCGCCGGCGCCGCCGGCGAGGATCTCGTATTGCACATAGCCCTTGCCGGTATAGGTGTTGCGGCCGCCGAGGATGATGGAGCGGCTGCCACTGCCGTCGGCGCGGACCTTGCCCGGAACCATACGGCTCACGGCGGCGAAGATCGCGTCCACCAGCGCATGGATGGTGGGATTGTAGGTGTTGACCGGCGCGGGAAAGCGCGGATTGAGTACGCTGCCCTCGCGCGCGGTCATGGTGAAGCCGCGGGCGAGGCCGCTTGAGACATACATGTTCGGATCGATGAGCGAGATCAGTGCGTAGGCGCACGCCGCTTGCACCAAGGGCGGCCGGATATTGGCGGGGCCCTTGGTCTGGTCCGCCGAGCCGCTGAAATCGAAATGCAGCCTGTCTCCTTTCTTTTCTATGACGACGTGGATGCGCACCGGGCGTTCCAGGTCGATGCCGTCATCATCGACGAAACGCTCCGCCTCGAAACGGCCGTCCTCCCACTCGGCGATTGCAGCCTTGACCTTTGCTTCCGAGACTTCCAGCAAGCGATCGAAGCAGGCAAGGATCTCGCCCTTGCCGAACTTGCCGGCCAACTCCTCGAGCCGCTTCTCGCCCAACCGGTCGGCCCCGAGCTGGCCGCGGATGTCGCCGAGCACGAGTTCCGGGGTGCGACTGTTGGCGCCGATGAGGCGCTCGATGTCGCTGTTGGGCCGATAGCCGCGCTGGTACCGCACGGCGGGCAGGTGCAGCCCCTCGTTGAAAATCTCCCGCGCTTGGCCGGAGCAGCTTCCCGGCACCGGGCCGCCGATGTCGCTCTTGTGCGCGATCGAGCCGCAGAAGCCGAATAGCTCGGAGCCGATAAAGACCGGCGTAATGACCGCGATGTCGGGCGCGTGCGGGCTTCCGCCCTGGTAGGGGTGATTGATGATGAAGGAATCCCCTTGCGCGATGCCGCCGCCGAACACGTCGATGACGGCGGCGGTGCAGGCCGGAAACGCGCCGATATGCAGTGGCAACACCACATGCTGCGCCACGACCTCGCCCCGCGCGTTCATCAAGGCGCAGGACGCATCCTGCGACTCCCGCACGATGGTGGAGAAGCCGGTGCGGAACAGCGAATTTTGCATCTCCTGCACGATGCCGGAGAGGCTGGCCTTAACCACTTCGAGGTCGACCGCGTCGGTCGCGCGCATCGCGATCAGTTCTCCTGCGTCACGATCAGGTTCTTCCATTCGTCCACCCGCGCGACTTGGCCGGGCCGGATTACGGTGGTGCAATCGAGCTGCTCGAGGACGGCCGGTCCGCTCATGCTCGAGCCCACGTCGAGGCGCTCCCGCTCATAGATCGGGCAGTCGAACGGCGCGCCGTCAAAACACGCGCGCCGGGAGCCGCGCCATGCGTCCTTAACGGCAGTGCCGGTGCGCTCGAATTTTGGCAGCTCGACCGGCGGCATGAGACCGACGCCACGCACGCGATACGACACCACCTCGACGGGCTCCTCCGGCGCCATATGGCCGAACATGCTCCGGTGCTGCTGATCGAAGCTGATGCGCAGCTCCTTTAGGTCGGTCACCCGCAGGGCTTCGGCAGGGCAGGGCACGGCGATCTCGTAGCCCTGGCCGGCATAGCGCATGTCGAGCGACCGTTCGATGCGTATGCGATCGCGCGCGAACCCGTCACCGTGCAATTCCGCAATCGCCTGCGCTGCCAGCGGCTCGAAGATGCCATTCATCTCTTCGGGTGTGACTTCGCTCAAGGGCGCCATCTTCGAGCGGACGTAATCGTGCTTGACGTCGGACATCAGCAGACCGATCGCTGAAAACACCCCGGGATAGAGCGGCACGATGACGCCGGCCATACCGAGGTCGCGCGCGATGCGGCCCGCATGCAGCGGCCCGGCGCCGCCGAAGGCGAGCAGCATGAAATCACGCAGGTCGTGCCCGCGCATGGTCGAGATCGCCTTGATCGCCTCTTCCATCTTCACGTCGATGATCCGGACGATGCCTTCCGCTGCGCCAATGAGCGCGAGGCCAAGCGGGCGTGCGATCTTCCTCTCGATGGCCGCGCGCGCCTTGCCCGCGTGGAGCCGCATGCGCCCGCCGAGAAACCCATCCTCGCCGAGATAGCCCAGCACCAGGTTGCAATCGGTGATGGTCGGCGCCTCGCCGCCTCGGCCGTAACAAGCCGGCCCCGGCACCGCACCGGCGCTCTGCGGCCCCACTTGCAGCATGCCGAAGCGGTCGACCGTCGCAATCGTGCCGCCCCCGGCGCTCACCGTATTGATGTCCAACATGGGTACCGCGAGATCGCGTTCGGCAATCTTTCCGCGGCTCGACAACAGCGGTTCGCCGTCCTTGATCAGCGCCACGTCGCACGACGTTCCGCCCATGTCGAAAGTGATGATGTTGCGCAAGCCCTTCATGCGTCCGGCGAGCACGCCTGCCGTCACTCCGCCGGCGGGACCCGACAGCACGGTGGTGACCGCGCGGCGGGCGGCGGCGGCAAACGTCTCCATGCCGCCATTCGATTGCATCACGTATTTCTGTCGGGTTGCGATGCTTTATGACGGTCGTGCTCAGCCGGTAGTACTCGCGGATCTGCGGCAGCACCTCGGACGAGAGCGAGATGCTGCAATCGGGTATTTCCTCGAGCACGATCTCACGCACGCGCGCTTCGTGCTCAGGATGCAGAAACGAAAACAGCAGACATACCGCAATCGATTCGACGTTTTGCGCAGCGAGCTCGCGAACCGTCTGACGCAGCGCTGCTTCATCGAGTTCCTGGAGCACATTGCCGCGGAAGTCGACGCGCTCCTTCACTTCGCCGGTCAAGCGCTGCGGCACCAGCGGCTGTGGCTTGTCGTACATGATGTCGAAGATCGCCGGCCCGTACGGACGCGCCTGCTCGCCAACGGGGTAGATGCCGCGGAATCCCTCCGTCACCAACAAGCCGGTCTTGGCACCCTTTCCTTCAAGCAGCGCGTTGGTGCCGACCGTAGTGCCGTGACAGAAATAGCCGATGTCGGTCGGCGCGCCAGCCGTTGCGAACAGCGCCTCGATTCCCGCAAAGATGGCGCGCGACGGATCGTCAGGCGTCGAAGGCAGCTTGGCGATCGACAGCTTGCCGGTGTCCTCGTTGAGATAGACAAAATCCGAAAATGTCCCCCCGGTATCGACCGTGACGCGGTAGCGAGCCATGCGATTGAGCGGTTCCCGCGGGAGCGAGCAGCGGCAGTATTATAAGGACATGGCCGGCGTCAAAGGACAATATCTGTCACTAATCGCATCACCGCGGTACGCAAGCGGCGCGAGGCAATTCGGTTGGCGCAGAACGCCCGAGCGAAGAATGCGGTTGTAATCCGACTTCGATCCAGATGACATATTGCCAGCCGCAGGAGTGCATATGTCAGGGCAGGTCGCGACCGACGCCGCCATCGCAAGCTCGAGCGAAGTGCCGCGTGTTGCGGCGGCGGAGCTCGCAACCTTCATCACGCGTGCCTTCGAGGCCGCCGGGCTTCCCTCGGAAGATGCCAACATCGTCGCCGGGTTGATGGTCGAGGCCGACTTGCGCGGCAGCGATACCCACGGCGTGATCCGCCTGCCGCTTTACCTGCGGCGCTTGAAGGCGGGCGGGATCGCGCTGCGCCCGAATATCCGCATCGTGCAGGAGCGGCCGGGCAGCGCCCTCGTCGACGGCGGCAACGGCATCGGTCACCTCGTCATGCGCTTTGCCGCCATGACGGCGATCGAAAAAGCGAAGCGTACAGGCGTCGCCTGGGTGGGCGCGCGCATGAGCAACCACGCGGGCCCGGCGGCACTCTACGCCATGATGCCGCTCGCCCACGACATGGTCGGGCTCTACTTGGCGGTCGGCAGCAACAACCATCTGCCGCCGTGGGGCTCGAGCGAGAACCTGCTCGGCACCAACCCGATCGCGATCGCCATCCCCGCCGAAGAAGAGGCACCTATCGTGCTCGACATGGCGCCGACGGTTGCCGCCTTCGGCAAGGTGCGCCTGAAGATGCAGCGCGGCGAGGAGTTGCCGGTCGGCTGGATGATCGGCCGCGACGGCAAGCCGCTCACCGATCCCAAGCGCGCGGAGGAGGGCCTGCTACTGCCGATCGGCGATTACAAAGGCTACGGACTGAGCCTGATCGTGGGCCTATTGGCAGGTACGCTTAATCAGGCCGCTTTCGGGCGTGAGGTCGTCGATTTCGTCAAGGAGCCGGGCAGAGCCACAAATACCGGTCATGCCATCGTGGCCCTGTCGGTTGAAGCCTTTGCGCCGGCTGCGGTATTCAAGCGCCAGGTCGACGCCGCGGTGCGCGCCATGCGAGCCGCCCAGCGCTTGCCCGGGGTCGACCGCATCTGGTTGCCCGGAGAACAGAGCCATCTCAAGCGGCAGGATCGCACGAAGAACGGCATTCCCATGCCCAAGTCATTGCGCGAAAACCTCGATGCGGCCGCGCGCGAGCTTGGCATTGCACCGCTCGGTTGAATTCGTGTCCGATCGGAACCCCGTCGGCGTCATCGGCATCGGCCTCTTGGGTCAGGCATTTGTGCATCGCCTGCGCGGCGCCGGCTTCGAGATCATGGGCTTCGATGTCGATGCCGCCAAGAATGCCACGCTCGCGGAGCTTGGCGGCCGTCCTGCCTCGGTTGGCGATCTCGCGCGGCGCTGCGATCCCATCGTGCTTGCGGTGTTCAGCACCGATCAGGTCGAGGACGTCATCGAAAGGGAATTATTGCCGGTCTTGGGCAACGGCTCCGGCAAGGTCGTCCTGTGTGCAAGCACCTGCGACCCGGACCGCATCGCAGCATTAGGCGAACGCGTTGCGAGGCGGGGGCTGCGCCTCTTGGAAACCCCGGTATCGGGGGCGAGCGGGCAGGTCAGCCGCGGCGAGGGCGTCGGGCTGATCGGCGGCGACAGCGATGTCGTGCGTGCAGTGGAGCCGATCTTGCGCGCGCTGTTTGCGAGCTATTTCCACATCGGCGAGGTCGGAGACGGCGGGCGCGCCAAACTTGCCGTGAATCTGATTCTCGGGCTCAACCGACTGGCGCTGGCCGAAGGCCTGGTGTTCGCCGAGAGACTTGGACTGGACCCTGAGGCGTTCCTCAAGGTCGTCCGCGGCTCGGCCGCCTATTCACAGGTCATGGACATCAAGGGTTCCAAGATGACCCACGGCGAGTTCGCGGCCGAGGGCCGCATCACGCAGCATCTCAAGGATGTGCATCTCATGCTCGAACAGGCCGAGTGCGTGAAGCAACGGCTTCCGCTCCTCGAAATCCATGCCGACGTCTTGGAAGCGTGCGTGCGCCAAGGCGAGGGAGATTTGGACAACAGCGCCGTCATCAAAGAGATCAGGCGGCGAACGCGTTCTTGAGCGCGGCGATGCAACGGAGTACCGCGATGAGCGACGGAGAGGTGCGCTTGAGCCGCCAGGGTGAGATCGCCACGGTGATCTTCGACCGGCCCGCGGCGCGCAACGCCATGACGTGGCGCATGTACGAGCAGCTCGGCGAGGCCTGCGCGCGGATCCGCAGCGAAGACGGGCTGCGCGCGGCGGTGTTTCGCGGTGCCGGGGGCAAGGCCTTCATCGCCGGCACCGACATCGCGCAGTTCGAAACTTTCCGCGGCGGCGACGACGGCATCTCCTATGAAGAGAAGATGGAGGGCATTCTCGGCGGCATCGAAGCGCTGCCGGTGCCGACGCTGGCGGTGATCGAGGGATTTGCCATTGGCGGAGGACTCGCGATCGCGGCGGCGTGCGACCTTCGCATCGCCACGCCCGGCTCGCGCTTCGGCGTGCCGATCGCGCGCACCCTCGGCAATTGCCTCTCGATTGCCAATTACGCGCGGCTCGTGTCCGCGCTCGGAGTTTCCCGCGCGAAACGCGTGCTGTTGCTGGCGGAGAACCTCTCGGCCGAGGAGGCGCTGGCGGCCGGCTTTCTCACCGAGATCGTGGCGACGGAGGATCTCGACCGGCGCGTCGGCGAGTTGTGCGCGCGGCTGGCGCAGCATGCGCCCATCACCATGCGCGTGAGCAAGGAGGCGATCCGCCGGCTGCTGCACGCAGGTCTGCCGGACGGGGACGACCTCGTGCGCGCGTGCTATGGCAGCGACGACTTTCGCCGCGGCGTCGAGGCCTTCGTGAATAAACGCGAGCCACAATGGTTGGGGAGCTGAGAGCTGGCGAGTGGCCTGTCCAGTACGCCGCCTAGAAACTAACTATGAGCATGAAGGGCGCCAACTATGGTTCCGTTCGAGAAACAGAGCATCACGGTCATCCGGCAGAGCAAAGTCGGCGTCGATACCAGCTACGAGCCGCCGCTGCGGGTGGGCTTCGGCATCAGCGACAAGACCGTCGATGGCGCGAACGCGGTGATGGGGCGCACTGTGCTGGTCCCGGGCGCGGAGCCGAATCCGACGCACTATCACGCCAACAACGACGTCTGCTGGTACATCATGTCCGGTAGGATCCGTTGTATCCAGGCGCGCAGCGATTGCAGTAATCGCCGTGAGGTCATTCTGGAGGCCGGCGATTTCGTCTACATCCCGAGTGGCGCGATCCATGTCATTGCCAATGCTTCCCGGACGCAGGAGGCCTCGCTGATCTTCTGCTATATCGGCGTGCCGAACGTGGAGACCTCCGGCAACGTGTGGCTGCGCAAGGAGCACGACGCGTTCGTGGCACGAGGACCCTGATTGGACAACTCATGATCGACGCGCATCATCATTTCTGGTGGACCGGGCGGCACACCTATACGTGGCCGGATCAGGTCGGCGACCGCCTGGCGCGCGATTTCACGCCGGACGATCTGCGCCCGGAACTCTCCCGCTGCGGCATCAAGGGAACGGTACTGGTTCAGGTCCTGCATCAGGTCGGCGGCGAGACCGAGGAGTGTCTCGATCTCTGTAAAGAGGTCAACTTCGTGCGGGGCGTGGTCGGCTGGGTGCCGCTCGCCGATCCCGACGCCACATCGCGTGCGCTCGAGCGGCTGCGCTCGCGCGGCAAGCTCGTGGGCGTGCGCCATCTCATCAGCCACGAACCGGACCCGCGCTGGCTGCTTCAGGACGGTGTCATCGAATCGCTCGAGCTCCTTGCGGCCGCGGGGCTCGCCTTCGATGCCATTCCCGTGACCGCCGCGCAGTTCGAATCCGTGCTCGACGTCGCGGCTCGCCTGCCGGACCTCAAGATCGTGATCAATCATCTGGGCCGGCCGCCGCTCCCGGAACGGGGCTGGGAGCCGTGGGCGACGCAAGTCGCCCGTGCTGCCGAGCACCGCAACGTGTCGATGAAGCTCTCGATCGGGCTCGACATCATCATGCGCTGGCGCTGGTCGACGGACGAGATCCGGCGCTACAGCGACCACGTGCTCGACTTGTTCAGCTCCAATCGCGTCATGGCGGCGAGCAACTGGCCGGTGATCCTGCTGGGCGCAAGCTACGAGCAGACGTGGCAGGGCATCATTGATCTTGTCGCGGCGCTCTCGGTCGACCAGCGCCACGCGATCATGTGTGGCACCGCGGAGCGGGTCTATGGGCTGTGATGTCTAGCGTCGCGCGATCGACGCGGCCTTGCCAATGATGGCCGATTGCGGTTTCGGACGCGCTGCAGCGCTGGCCGGAAAGATCAACGACTTGATGACCACCGGGACGGCGCCGGAATGCGGCAGCATGCTGCCGATGTCGATATAGTCGAATTCCTTGAGCTCGAGGCCATCGACGGAGACGATTGCATTGTCGAGCTGCATTTCTTTGCGCAGGTGAATTCCGATGAGGCCCCCCACGTCGCCGTCGCCGGCTAGCACGAGGGGGTGGCCGTCCGCGAGGACCTCCGCAAGGCCATCGGTCAGACCGCGGCAGAACGCGTCGAGCCGCTGAAACGTGGCCGAGCCGCGCCACGGCACGAACACCGCCACCGGCGTGCCGGCTTCGTCGAAATCGAGGCGCTTGAGCAATGTCTTGATCTGCGCTGCCACGGCCGCGGAGTCGATGTCATCGGTCTCGAGCGGAAACGAGGGCGCGATCACCGGAACGTTGCGCAGCGGTAGGGTCGAGAGCGGAGAGACGTAAATGGTCCCGCCGCTCACCTGCGTCGTGTACTGCGATGCGCCGATCACGGTGGCCCGGATGCCTTCGCTTGCGCGCTCGAGCTTTGGTCCCCATCGCTCCGCGCGGACGCGAATGTCTTGCGCAAGCAGCGCGCCGAGATCGCCATATGTTTGCGCCTCGCGCCCGTAGATGTATTCGGCAACGCCGCCGGAGAAGGTCAGTTGATGCATGGCGCCTCGCCGATCCAAGGGATCGAGGCGCAAGAGCGTACGCCCGCCGCACACGGGTGAGCCGCCATCCATGGCCTCGAACAGGCAATCCGCCATCCGCGCCGACAGGGCGCGCGCGGCGTCCGGTGCGAGCTGCGCGCCAGGCTCAAGGCTGATGCCCAGCTCGGCGGCGAAGCGGCGGCCTGCCTCCTCGACGCGTACGATACGCCCCGTTGCGTCCAGGCAGATGAGGCGCGCGCCGACGTCAAGCGCGGTGAGATCGATCACCCGGCCATCGACGCAGATCGCGATTTTCGCTGTGCCCCCGCCGACGTCCACATTCATGACCGTTGCGCGCTCGCGGATCGAGCGCGCCGCGGCCCCCGAACCATGCGCAGACATCACCGCCTCCAGATTGTCACCAGCCGAAACCGCGACCATCTTGCCGGCTTGACGTGCAAACAGCTCGCCGATGTTGCGCGCATTGCGCCGGCGCACCGCGACACCCGTGAGGATCAGCGCGCCGGTGTCGATCTCGTCCGGATCGACCTTGGCGTCCTGGTATTGCCGCTCGATGAAAGCGCCGAGCGCCGTGGCGTCGATCGCCTCCTCCGCGCAATAGGGCGTGAGCAGGATGTCGGACTGGTAGAACGTCTCGCGGGTGGTGACGATATAGCGGCTGTCGAGCCGCTCCAGAACGATACGCGAGAATACGAGATGCGAGGTGGAAGAGCCGATATCCACGCCGACGCTGAGCACGACAATTTCGTCTTCGTCGACGAGCGAGCGCCCGGTGCTGGTGAAGAAAATACGGCCGCCTTCTTCCTCGTCCGTCGTCATCTCAACCGTTGCCCACTACGCGTGCTGCGGCGGCATCCTCGTCCGTGAGCGGGGAGGATGCGCACCAACAATACGCTGCATGTTTGACAGTCTGCGGCGGGAATGCTTCCGACGCGGGGCCTGTCCTCATGCACCCGCGAATTTGGGCACGACTGCGCCCTTCTTGTAGAAGTTGGGTTCCATTCGGCTGGGCACGCCTTCCGCTTTGAGCGTCGCTTCGTATTCGGCGCTGATGAAGGGATCTTCCATCCAGTACGGGATCGCGGTGCCGCCTTCCGGGATGTCCATCGCGGTATAGTCGGTGTGCTTCTCGCCGGGCGGGCCGGGCTCGCGGCCCGGGTTGTGCGGGCCGAACCATGCGGTCAGCCGCAGCGGGTCTTTCGACGCGCCGAAGTGCTGGTGATACCAGCGCGCCCCGCCGGGGGCCGCCGACACCATCCCGACCGGCTCGTAGTCGACGCGCCTGACCTTGTCGCCATGGCCGTCCTTCCAGGGGGTGACCCCGTCTCGTTCCGGCCAGGTATAGGTGTAACCCTTGCCCTTCAGGCAGATCAGCACGGCGGCCGAGGTGTGCGCGTGTGCCTTGGAATAGCGGCCGTTCTCGTGCTGCCCGATCCAGAGATAAAACGTGTTGCCGGTCATGAACGGCTCGACCCGACGCCAGCCGGGCGAGCGGCGATTGTCGAGCGGCAGGTCACAGTTGACGACGTCGGGGATGAAATTCGTGCGCCGCATGGCGAGCCCGCGTACGGGATCGGGCTCGATGTCGTCCTTGTACCTGTAGAAGTCGTCGGCGCCGCTGAAGCGGTCGCGGAATTCATAAGGACAATCGAAGATCATCTTTGTGTTGTTGATCAGATTGATCAGATTGGGCGCCGTGGTGCCGCCAAGCAGCAGCGCCGGCGCCGAGCTTGCATTGACGATCCGATGCCAGGCGTTCACCGGGATCGAAAACAGCGAGCCCTTCTGCCATTCGAAGACATGACGCTTGCTGTCGTCGTCGAGCCACACTTCAGTGGTGCCGCGGCCCTCGACGGCCAGATAGACTTCCTCGTACAGGTGCCTTTCCGCATTGAGGGCGCCAGCCCCCGGTACCTCGACGACGTAGCAGCCCCATTTGCCCTCAGTGCCGTGCAGCTGGATATACGTGCCTTTGCCCCCCAACCTCTTCCACGGTGCAAGCGGCAGATTTTGCACCTTGCGCACGCCGATATCGCGGTAGATCGGAATGCCTTCCGATTCCATGAACAGGTCATAAGGGGTCTTGGGCCGGCCGAATTGGCCGAGGCCGGCGCGTTCGTTGCCGGCCGGCTCATGCCAATGCGTCCTGCCGGTCAGTTCGTGCATCACGGGCCTTTTTTGTCGCTAAAATCAATCCGAGTGCTTTACTGCCATGCCTGCGGCAAGGCAAGGCAGCAGCACTCACACACTTGAGGCGGCCCTCGCGAGGGCATCCGGCCTCGCACCGATCCGAATCGCTCGCGTACTTCGCGGGTCCGCGCTGGCGGCCAGCGCCGGGCCTGCCATTGCGAGGCGAAACGCCACGTTGAGAGGGGCTTTTTGCAGTTACGGCGATCCACTAAGATCGCCGCTCACTTCCGAGGGGCACTCTCTGGAGAAACGACATGAAGAAGATTCTATTGGCAACGATCGCACTGATTGCACCCGCTGGCGCGCCTGCGATGGCGCAACAAACGATAAAGATCGGCTTTATCAGCACCTTCAGCGGGCCGGTGGCGGCGATCGGCGCGGATATGCGCAATGCCTTTGAGCTTGGGCTTGACCATTACGGCCGCAAGCTCGGCGGCCTGCCCGTCGAGGTCATCTACGAGGACGATCAGACCAAGCCAGAGGTCGGCGTGCAGAAGACCCAGAAGCTGATCGAATCCGACAAGGTGGATTTCGTCGTCGGCTACATCTGGTCGAACGTGCTGCTCGCCTCGCTCAAGCCGCTGATCGATTCCAAGACATTTACGATTGTCACGAACGCTGGCGCCTCGCAGCTCGCGGGCGAGCTGTGCTCGCCCTACGTGTTCTCGACCTCCTGGAACAACGACCAGACGCCGCAAGCGGTCGGGCTCTACATGAACCAGAAGGGCGTGAAGACCGCGTTCCTGATCGGCCCCAACTACGCCGCCGGCAAGGACATGCTCGAGGGGGTATCTGCGACGTTCAAGGGAGAAGTCATCGGACGGGAGCTGACGCGCTGGCCCGACCAGCTCGACTTCGCCGCCGAGTTGTCGAAGGCGCGCGCGGCGAGGCCGGACGCCATCTTCGCGTTCTATCCGGGTGGCCCAGGCATCCAGTTCCTCACCCAATACGCGCAATCGGGCCTCAAGGGGCAGACTCCGCTCTACACCGCCTTCACGATCGATGCGCTGTCGCTGCCGCGGCTCAAGCATCTCGCCCTCGGCATTCCCGGCGCGCAGCAGTGGGTGAGGGACCTGCCGAACGAGGCCAACACATGGTTTGTCGAGGACTACCGGGCTCGGTACAAGAGCGACCCGGCGTTCTACGGCGCCCAGACCTACGATGCCGTGCCGCTGCTCGACGGCATTGTCAGAGCCGTCAACGGCGATCTCAGCAAGAAGGATGAGATGCGACGCGCCGCGGAGAAGGCAGACTTCAAATCGGTGCGCGGAAAGTTCAAGTTCGGGCCCAATCACATTCCGATCCAGAACTTCTATCTGCAAGAGGCGGTGAAGGATGGCGACGAGTACCGCCTGAAGACCGTCGCGACGATTGTGGAGAACGATCAGGACAAGCATTGGCAAAAGTGCAAAATGCCGAACTGACTACCGGTCAGCGCAAGCTGCGAGACGGCAGAAGCGCGTGCTTCTGCCGTCTTGTTTTGCGGAAGCCGTCATGGCCTGATTCGCAAGGCATGAGGGCGAGGTCATCCAGCAGCCGACCGGGTCAATTGCCAGAATTCGTGGGGGCGGCCCAACAATGTTGTATGTGATCGAACAGTGCCTCAACGGGATTCAGTTGGGCATGCTGCTATTCCTGCTCGCAGCCGGCCTAACCCTGATCTTTGGCATCATGGATTTGGTCAATCTGGCGCACGGGTCGCTTTACATGCTCGGCGCCTATTTCGCCGCAACATTTGCCGCACTCACCGACAGTTTCTTGGCCGGCATCGGACTGGCGTTGCTCGCGACGCTGGTGGCCGGAATGGCGCTTGAGGTGATTGCAATCCGGCCGCTCTACGGACGCGATCACCTTGACCAGGTGCTCGGCACCTTCGGCCTGTTGCTGTTCTTCAATGAGCTGGTACGGCTGATCTGGGGCCCGGCCGGCCTGACGCTGTCGCTCCCGCCGGAGATGCTCAGCGCGGTTGAGGTCCTGCCGGGCGTGTATTACCCGATCTACCGGCTCGTCATAATCCTGGCGACGCTCGCGGTTGCGCTCCTGCTGTATGCGCTGGTGATGCGAACGCGCATCGGCATGCTGATCCGCGCCGGCGCCTCCAATCGCGAGATGGTCGGTGCGCTCGGCGTCAATATCAAGCTCCTCTATACCCTGGTGTTCGGGCTCGGTGCCGGCCTTGCCGGATTTGCCGGAATGATGCAGGCGCCGCTCTCTTTCGTGCAGATCGGGATGGGCGAGAACATCCTGATCCTGGCCTTCGTCGTCATTATCATCGGCGGCATTGGTTCGATCCGCGGTGCTTTCGTTGCCGCCATTATTATCGGAATCATCGACACGATAGGCCGCGCATTTCTGCCGGATCTCATGCGCCAGTTCGTGAGCTACAGCGCCGGCTCCAGCGCGGGGCCCGCACTTTCCTCGATGCTGATCTACACGCTCATGGCGGCGGTGCTGGTCTTCCGGCCGGAAGGTCTATTCCCGACGGCTCGCCAATGAGCGGGTTGAGTCCGCGGAACGCCTTTGTCGCAGGTGTGATCGCCATCCTCGCGCTGGTGCCAGTCTATGCCGAGGCTAGCGGCAACACGTTCATCATGTCGCTGTTCACGCGCATCGTCATTCTGGCGATCGCGGCGGTGAGCTTGAACCTGATCATGGGCTTTGGCGGCATGGTGAGCTTTGGTCATGCCGTCTATCTCGGAATTGGGGGCTATGCGGTGGGCATTCTCGCCAAGGAAGGGGTCAATTCGGGCCTGTTGCAATGGCCGCTGGCGGTGGTGGCCTCGGCGCTGTTCGCACTCACGGTCGGCGCGCTTTCCCTGCGCACGCGCGGCGTCTATTTCATCATGATCACGCTCGCGTTCGCGCAAATGATCTACTACGTCGCGATCGGGCTCGACCGCTACGGCGGCGATGACGGCATGACCATCTACAAGCGTAGCCAGTTCGGCGCAGCCATCGATCTGTCGAACAAGACGACCTTTTATTATCTCTGTCTCGCGCTGCTGCTGGCGACGATCTACTTGGTCTGGCGGCTTGTCCATTCTCGCTTCGGCATGGTGATTCAGGGGGCTCGCTCGAACGAGCGGCGTATGCGGGCGATCGGGTTTGCCACCTATCGCTACAAGCTGGTCTGTTTCGTATTCGCGGGCATGCTGTGCGGGCTCGCCGGCGTGTTGCTCGCGAACCATACGGACTTCATCAGCCCGGCACTGATGCACTGGACCCGCTCGGGCGACCTCATCGTCATGGCCGTGCTTGGCGGCATGGGCACGGTGTTCGGGCCGGTGATCGGCGCGGTGGCGCTGCTGGTGCTGGAAGAAACGCTCTCCGGCATCACCGAATACTGGCAGATCATCCTCGGCCCTCTGTTCCTGCTGGTGGTGCTGTTCGCGCGCGGCGGCATCGATGGCCTGCTGGCCGGGATGCGCCATGGCTGACGCGCTGTTGGAAATCGACGGTGTGAGCAAGCGCTTCGGCGGCGTGATCGCCTCCGATGCGATTTCGCTTGCCATTCCGCAGGGCGAGCTGCACGCGATCATCGGACCGAACGGCGCGGGCAAGACCACGCTGATCGGGCAGCTCGCCGGCGAGATCGTTCCCGACGCCGGACGCATCCGTTTCGAAGGCCGCGACATCACGGCTTTGCCGATCTTTCGCCGCAGCCAACTCGGTCTTGCCCGCTCGTTCCAGCTCACCTCTTTGTTCCCCGATTTCACCGCGCTCGACAACGTCGCCCTGGCGGTACAAGCGCATGCCGGGCACTCCTTTCGCTTCTGGCGCGATGCACGCAGCGAGCCGGAACTGCACACGCCGGCGCGTGCGGCGCTGGCGCGGGTCGGACTTGCCGGGCGCGGCGACGTCATCGTCTCCAATCTCAGCCATGGCGAGCACCGCCAGCTCGAGATCGCGATGGCGCTTGCCACGACCCCGCGCATGCTCTTGCTCGACGAGCCCATGGCCGGGATGGGGCCGGAGGAGAGCGCGCGCATGGTCAAGACTCTGCGCGAGCTCAAGCGCGAGCTGACCATCCTGTTGATCGAGCACGACATGGAAGCGGTGTTCGCGCTGGCCGACCGGATCACCGTCCTGGTCTATGGCCGGATCATCGCGTGCGGCCCGCCGGAGGCGATCAGGGCCAACGCTGAGGTGCGGCAGGCCTATCTCGGCGAGCAAGAAGCGCCTCATGCGTAGTCCGTCGCTGCTCGAAGTCTCGAACATCGAGACCTGCTATGGCCTCAGCCAAGTGCTGTTCGGAATGTCGCTTGCCGTTGCGCCCGGCGAGATGGTGACGCTCATGGGCCGCAACGGCATGGGCAAGACCACGACGGTACGTTCGATCATGGGGCTCACCCCGGCCATGAAGGGCTCTATTCGTTTCGACGGACGGGAAATCCGCGAACTGGCCGCCTATCGGGTCGCAAAGCTCGGCATCGGGCTCGTGCCGGAAGGGCGGCTAGTCTTCCCCAACCTCACCGCGCGAGAGAATCTGATCGCGACGGCGGCTAATCGCAGCGGTGCGGCCGAGCCATGGACGCTGGACAAGGTATGCGCCCTTTTTCCACGGCTTGCCGAGCGCATCGCAAATATGGCGAACCAACTCTCCGGCGGCGAGCAGCAGATGCTGGCGATCGGCCGCGCGCTCATGACCAATCCTCGGCTGCTCATTCTCGACGAAGCGACCGAGGGACTTGCACCTCTCATCCGCGCGGAAATCTGGCAGTGCCTTACGCGGCTCAAGGCCGCCGGCCAGTCGATCTTGGTGATCGACAAGAACGTCGAGGCGCTGATCCGCATCGCCGACCGCCACTATCTGATCGAGCGCGGCAAGGTGGTATGGACCGGCACGTCCACGGAACTTGCCGCCGCGCCGGCGATCCAGCACCGCTATCTGGGCGTCTGACCGCGCCGTCTAGTGCTGGGGCTCGCTCGCCTAGCCAACGCGGCGGCGACACAGCCGCGCGACGATCCCGCCGCAAATCGAACAAAACGATAACCAGTTGGTAACCGCGATGCGGTCCAATCGCCGGCGCATCGAGGACCCCCCAATGAGTAAGCACGAGTTCATCCAAGACGCGGCTTCACCGTCCGGTGAGGCTCCAATCCCGCTGGCGAGCGAACCGAACGCGACGCCAAAGATGGCGCTGGCCGGTGTTGATGCGGCCAAGGCTGATACGGCCAAGACCGAGGCGATCAGCGCGTCATTGCCCGAGGCCCCTCCAGTCGAGACCGCGACGAAAACGGTGGGGCACAAGATCGACTTGGCGGGCGTCGATGCTCCTGGCATCGCGCCGGACATGCCGGACATGGAAGAGCTCAAGCCCTCATTCTACAAAGCGGCTGCTGAGCGCGACGATGCACTCCAGGACTCTGCGGACGAGACCCCTCATGTCAGCCGCTTCACGCTACTGGCGGCTGCGCTTGCGCTGGCAGCGGCGCTGGGCGCGATGATCGGCGCGCTGACAGCCTATGGCCTCGCAAGACCGGCTAATACCGCTGTCGCGGCGGGCCGAACTGGACTCGAGGAAGTCCAGGCGCTGAAGGAAAACGTCGTGCAGGCGCGGGTCGAATTGGCGGCATTGAAGCTCAGCATCGATTCCGCCAACCGCAGCGCGGCGGCCCAACTCACCAGGATCAGCGAGCGCATCGACCGTGTCGAGCGCACGCAGGCGGAGCCGGCGGCCAAGCTGGCCAAAGCGGTCGACGCACTCGAGCGTCTTTCCCGCGGCGAGGCTGCACCCAAGGATGTGACCGGCTCGGTGTTGCCGCCGCCAGCGGCAGTGAACCAGGCGAGCAAGTCGGGCGCCATCGACGGATGGGTGGTGCGCGATGTCCATCGCGGGACTGCGCTCATCGAAGGACGTATGGGCCTCATCGAGGTGGATCAGGGCGATGTCGTGCCGGGGCTCGGTCGCGTCGACGCGATCCGCCGACAGGACGGCCGCTGGGTGGTGGTAACCTCGAAAGGCCTGATCATGCCGCCGCGCTGATCGAGAGGCGGCCAGATCGTTTCTTATCGGGCGGCGCCGCGGCGCCGCTCGTTTTGCATTCGATGTCTGCCAGAAGCCGCGTATTCCAGGCTCAGCACGAGCCATCATCCTTTTTTAGCGGTTGTGCGCGTTCGCGGGGACGAGCGAAGAAACAGCTTGAAACAGTACCGATCAAACTGAGACATTAGGGCATGATCCCTCTCGTTCAAACGACGGCGCTCGCCTTACTCGTCGGACTTTTCTCGTTGCCGGCCGCGGCATTCGAGCCGGTACAGGCGCCCGCGCCGAAGCCGGAAATGGCGCAGAATTGCCCGGGCCTCGTGGCATTCGATATGCCGCGCGCCATCCCTGCCGCGTTGCGCCTTGCGCTCAATCCCGATCAGGTCCGCGTCACCTACGTCGGCCATTCGACCTTCCTGATCGAATCTCCGCAGCTCGTGCGCATTGCGACCGATTACAACGATTATGTCCGGCCTCCGCTACTACCGGACATCGTCACCATGAACCACGCGCACTCGACCCATTTCACCGATCATCCCGATCCGGCCATCAAGCACGTGCTGCGTGGCTGGGGCCCGACACCCGATCAGCCGGCGCGCCATGACATTACCGTCAAGGACGTCCGCGTGCGCAACGTGCCGACTCATATTCGTGACTGGGGCGGCGGGACCGAGCGGCACGGCAACTCGATCTTCATCTACGAGACGGCGAATATGTGCATCGCACATCTCGGCCATCTGCACCATACGCTGAACCAGCAGCAGCTCAACGAGATCGGCCGCGTCGATGTGGTTTTTGTCCCGGTCGACGGCAGTTACACGCTCGATCTCGAGGGTATGATGGAGGTACTGCAGGCGCTAAAGGCGCCGCTGATGATCCCAATGCATTATTTCAGCATGTATAGCTTGGACCGCTTTCTCGATCGCGCGCGGCAGAATTGGACTGTGGAGCTGAGCGAAATCCCTTCGCTGGTCGTGTCGAAAACGAGCTTGCCGACCACGCCCAAAGTGATGGTGCTGCCGGGGCGTTGAGCGGCTTCCCTCAAGCGCTTGGCGCAAAGAAACCGAGCCACAGTGCGCCCAGAACGATCACCCCCAGCGCCAGGCTCACGCAGAGAACGATGAGCACGGGACGATCGAGAAATCCCGCCCGAGCCTCGACACTGGTCTCGACTTTACGTCCGCTCTCGTCGCGCATGATGTGCAGCGCCGAGCAGAATGATCCCCTGACCCGTGCCGGCCCGGCTACGCCGACGGGCAAGCTGATGCGGTGCTACTGGCAGCCCGCCGTGCTGCTCGACGAATTGTCGGGCAACCGTCCGCTCAAGCCAGTTCGCCTTCTCGGTGAAAATCTCGTCTTGTTTCGGGACGACAAGGGCCGCTATGGCCTGCTCGAGCGTGGCTGTCCGCACCGCGGCACCGATCTCGCCTTTGGAACTCAGTAGTCAGAAATGTGCATTCTGACTACTGACAACCGACTCCTGGCGCTCACACATCCACGCTGGCAGCAAGCGCGTTCTCCTGGATGAATTCGCGGCGCGGATCGACGATGTCACCCATGAGCTTGGTGAAGATGTCGTCGGCCTCGTCGATTGCCTTCACATTCACCTGCAGCAGCGAGCGCGCGTTGGTGTCGAGCGTGGTCTCCCACAGCTGATTCGGGTTCATCTCGCCCAGGCCCTTGTAGCGCTGGAGCGCAAGGCCTTTGCGCCCGGCATCGGTCACCGCCTCGAACAAGCCGACCGGCCCGTGAATTGCGGTGTCCTCATCCTTGCGACGCAGGGTGGCGGGGCGCGGATAGATCTGCTGCAGGGTCACCGCATGCTCGTCGAGCTTGCGCGCGTCGGCCGAGCCGAGCAGCGCGTGATCGAGAATCGCGATTTCTCTGACGCCGCGCACGGTGCGCTCGAAGCGGAAACCGTCGGCTTCCTTGAATTCGCCCTGCCAGCCGCGCTCGATCTCCTCCGACAATGCATCAAGGCGCCGGGCGATATATTTTGCAGCCTCCGTGGCCTTCGGCGGGTCGCCGAAAATGTCGGGAGTGAGCACGCCCGCGATCGCCGCCTGCTCGACCACTTGGCGGTTGTACCGGCTATGCAGCCCATTGAGCACGTTGCGGATTGCCCGCGCCTGCTCGACGAGCTGCCGCAAATCCTCGCCTGCGCGATGCTCGCCCGAAAACAGCCGCAGCACCGCCTCTTCGAGGCCGCCGGTGATGAGATGATTCTCGAGCGCCCGCTCGTCCTTGAGATACTGCTCCGACTTGCCGCGGGTCACCTTGTAGAGCGGCGGTTGCGCGATGAAGAGATGCCCGCGGTCGATGAGTTCGCGCATCTGCCGGTAGAAAAACGTCAGCAGCAGCGTGCGGATATGCGAGCCGTCGACGTCGGCATCGGTCATGATGATGATCTTGTGGTAGCGCAGCTTGTCCGGATTGAACTCCTCGCTGATCCCGGTCCCCAGCGCGGTGATGAGCGTGCCGATTTCCTGGCTGGACAGCATCTTGTCCATGCGCGCTCGCTCGACGTTGAGGATTTTTCCGCGCAGCGGGAGGACCGCTTGGAATGCACGATCCCGGCCTTGTTTGGCGGAGCCGCCGGCGCTGTCGCCCTCGACGATGAACAACTCGGATCTCGACGGGTCGCGCTCCTGGCAATCGGCGAGCTTGCCGGGAAGGGAGGACACATCGAACGCGCCCTTCTTGCGCGTGAGCTCGCGCGCCTTGCGCGCTGCCTCGCGCGCAGCCGCGGCCTCGACCACCTTGCCGACGATGACCTTCGCCTCCGCCGGATGCTCCTCCAACCAATACTGCAGGCCCTCGTTGATGATGTTCTCCACCACCGGACGCACCTCGGAGGAGACGAGCTTGTCCTTGGTCTGCGAGGAGAACTTCGGGTCCGGCACCTTGCAGGAAAGGACGGCGGTGAGCCCTTCGCGGCAATCGTCGCCGGTGAGCGCAACCCTCTCCTTCTGCGCCACGCCGGTTTTCTCGGCGTAACCCGTGACCTGACGCGTCAGCGCGCCGCGGAAGCCGGCCAGATGTGTACCGCCGTCGCGCTGGGCGATGGTATTGGTGAAGCAGAGCACGGCCTCGTGGTAGCCATCGTTCCACCACAGCGCGCATTCGACGGCGACGCCCTCGCGCTCGCCCTTGATCATGATCGGCGCGGGAATAAGCGGCGTCTTGTTGCGGTCGAGATATTTGACGAAGGCCTCGACCCCGCCCTCGTAACGCAGCTCCTCGCGCTTCTCCACCGGGTGGCGCATGTCGGAGAGCACGATCAGCACCCCCGAATTGAGGAAGGCGAGCTCGCGCAGCCGGTGCTCCAGCGTCGCGAAATCGAACTCGGTCATGGTGAACGTTTTCGGGCTCGGCAGGAAAGTGACCTCGGTGCCGCGCTTGCCGTGCGCCGGGCCGACGACGGACAGCGGGGTGAGCGCCTCGCCGTCGCGGAATTCCATGAAATGCTCCTGCCCGTCGCGCCAGATGGTCAGCTTGAGCCAGCTCGACAGCGCATTGACGACAGAGACGCCGACGCCATGGAGGCCACCGGAGACCTTATAGGCGTTCTGATCGAATTTCCCGCCGGCATGGAGCTGGGTCATGATGACCTCGGCGGCCGAGACTCCTTCGCCCTTGTGAATGTCGGTCGGGATGCCGCGGCCGTCGTCGCGCACCGTGCACGAGCCGTCCGGATTGAGCGTGACGACCACCTCCTTGGCGAAGCCGGCGAGCGCTTCGTCGATCGCGTTATCGACGACCTCGTAGACCATGTGGTGGAGGCCGGAGCCGTCGTCGGTGTCGCCGATATACATGCCCGGCCGCTTGCGCACGGCGTCGAGGCCCTTGAGGACCTTGATCGAGTCCGAATCGTATTCGGAGGCAAGGGAAGGGGTCTGGCGGGCGGGTTCGGCCATGGAGTGCTTTTTCGAATCGGTTTCGGAAGTGATGCGCAAATCGGGCTTGGTTTGACACGAAAAGGCAAGGCCGTACAGCCCAAAGTGACAGCCTGTAAGTAATTGTTCTTTATGAAATTTCAAGGCATGGCGCGGCGCGAAAAAGGGTCTGGAAAATGGCTCGATTGCGGCCGCCTGCGCCGCCTCGTTTTGCTTCGCCGCGAAGGCCGTTTTTCGCGCAATTTCCGCGCCAGGACAGCGAACGCGGCACGCGCGAATTCGAGCGTCCGTTCAAGCCAGCCACGCAGCGCAAGCAGCGCTAAGCGACGCTGACGACGATGTTGCCCATCGCCTTTCCGGACTCGACCGCTTCGTGCGCGGCCACGATCTCGCGGAGGTCGAACGTCTGTGCCACGTTATGGATGAGCTCTCCGCGCTCGAGCATGCCGGTGATCTCGGCGCTCGCGCGCGCGCGCAGCTGCGGCGGCATCTGGTAAACCAGGAAAAATTTGAGTTCGACGCTGTTCTGAAGCAGGAATTGGAACGGGATCGAGGTCTCGGGTGCGCTGCTGCCGTAGATCGCCACCACGCTGTTGGGTGCAAGCACGGCGGGCAAGAGCCGTGCGTTGGCGGCAAGATCGACTTCGATCGCCGCATTCACCCCGCGTTTTCCGGTGAGTGCCATGACCTGCTCGCCGACGTTCTCGCGCCTATAGTCGATGACATGGTCGGCGCCCGCGCGCCGCGCGATCTCGGCCTTGGCGGGCGAGCTGACGGTGGCAATGACGGTGGCCTTGCGTTTCTTTGCAAGCTGAATGGCGTAATGGCCCACCGCCCCGGCGCCCCCAGCGACGAGCACGGTCGAGCCGTCCTCGGCGCCGGTGAGCACCACCGCCTGATAGGCGGTATAGGCCGGAATGCCGAGGCACGCTCCGGCCTCCATGCTGATATGGGCGGGCAGCGGCACGGCCTGTTCCGAGGGCAGCACGATCCATTCGGCGGCGGTACCGAAGGGGCGCCGCCACTGGCCGTTCCAGACCCAGACTCGCTCGCCCACACGCGATGGCGAAACGCCTTCGCCCACGCGGTCAATCTCGCCGGCGCCGTCGCTGTGCGGAATGACGCGGGGAAAGCGATCTTGCGGGTCAGCCCGGCGCGGCTTTTGACATCGGAAGGGTTGACGCCGGAGGTGGCGAGGCGCACCCGGACCTCACCCCGTCCCGGCTGTGGCGTCTCCAGTTCCGCGACCCGCAGCACGTTGCCGGCCGCTCCGTTCGTCTCGTAGTAGGCAGCGCGCATGGCTGTTCCCTGGCCCTCCGCGTACGCTCCTCGATGCGCATGATGACACAGAACGCGCGGCGCGACGATTACGCCCGCCGTCTCACCTGTCCCGGCAAGACGTCGAACACGTCAGCTTTGCCTTCGATGTCTGCGAAGGCGGCAGCATCGGCGCCGGTTATCCAGGCTTGCGCGCCGAGGGTGTCTAGTTCCGCGTAGAGCGCGGCCCGCCGCGCGGGGTCGAGATGAGCGATAACCTCGTCCAGCAGCAGCACCGGCGCGAAGCCCGACATTTCCGCAAGGAGGCCCGTGTGGGCCAGAATGAGGCCAATGAGCAGCGCCTTCTGTTCGCCGGTCGAGGCCTCGGCGGCGGCAATTTGCTTGTCCGCGTGAGTGACGAGGAGATCGGTAAGGTGCGGCCCTTCGAGCGTGCGGCCGGCGGCGGCGTCGCGCGCGCGATTGGCTTTGAGCAGCGCGCGATAGCGGTCCTCCACCGCGACCGCTGGCTCGAGCGGCACGAGCCGTTCCATCCAGCCGTCAAGCGCCAGCGCGGCCGCGGGAAACGCGGAGGCAGGATGCTTGCGCGCCGCAAGGGCCGCTTGCAGCCGGCCGACGGTCTCCACCCGCAAGGCGGTCACCGCGACCGCGAGCTCGGCCGTCTCGTGCTCGATTGCATCGAGCCAGTGCGGATCCGGACGGGCGTCCTCGAGCAGCCGGTTGCGCGAGCGCAGCGCGCGTTCAAGCGCGTTGACGCGCGTCATATGCTCGGCGTCGAGCGCCAGCGCGAGTCGATCGAGAAAGCGGCGACGCTCGGAGGCCGGGCCGTTGAACAATCCGTCCATGGCTGGTACGAGCCAGACGACGCGCAAATGGTCGACAAACGCTGTTGCCGATGCGACAGGCTCGCGATCGATGCGGCATTTGCGTGTGACGGCCGTGTCCTCGCTCGTCGGCGGCTCTATGCCAGTACCCAGCGTCGCCAAGCCCAGTGCACCTTCCACGTCCGCCGCTACTGCCCATGATCCGTCCCCCTCGGAAAAGGCGACGTCCTCGAGCAGCGCGCGGCGCAGGCCGCGTCCCGGCGCGAGAAAAGAAATCGCCTCGATCAGATTGGTCTTGCCGGAGCCGTTAGGACCCACCAGCACCACCGGCCCCGCGCCGACCTCGATCTGCGCGGCGTGGTAGCTGCGGAAATTGCTGACGCTCAGACGCCGGATGCGGGCAAAGGGCATATCAGTAATCAGTAAACAGTGACCGGAAAACAGCAAATCGGGTGCGACGCCCACGTCGGGCTAGCACCCGCTCCCGGATCTCTGGTTACCGATAATCGACCTCTGATCCGCGCTACACCCGCATCGGCATCAGCACGTATAGCGCGCCCTTGGTGTCGCGGTCCTGGATCAGCGTGGGGGATCCCGGGTCGGCGAGCTTTAGCACCGCGGCTTCGCCTTCGAGCTGCGCCGCGATGTCGAGCAGATAGCGGGAATTGAAGCCGATATCGAGCGGCTCGGAGCCATATTCCACTTCGATCTCTTCAGTCGCGCTGCCGGAATCCGGGTTGGTCACGGACAGCATCAGCTTGCCATTGCTCAGCGACAGCTTGACCGCGCGGCCGCGCTCGCTCGACACGGTGGAGACGCGATCGACCGCCTGCTCGAACTCCTTTTTGTCGACAGTGAGCTCTTTGTCATTACCGAGCGGGATGACGCGCACATAGTCCGGAAATGTGCCATCGATGAGCTTGGAGGTGAGCACCGTCTCGCCGAGCCTGAAACGGACCTTGCCCTGCGACAGCTCGACCGTGATTTCGGCGTCGTTGTCCTCGATGAGGCGCTGCACCTCGGCCACGGTCTTGCGCGGGACGATGATGCCCGGCATGCCGTTGGCGCCGGCGGGCAGCGGCAGCTCGAACTGCGCGAGGCGATGCCCGTCGGTTGCGACGCCGCGCAGCGTCGGCGCCTTGGCGGTGCCGGCGGTGTGCAGGTAAATGCCGTTGAGATAGTAGCGCGTCTCCTCGGTCGAGATCGCGAATTGGGTCTTGTCGATGAGGCGCTTGAGATCGGCGGCGGCGAGCTTGAACGTGTGCGTCATCTCGCCCGCCGCAAGATCCGGAAAATCGCTCTCCGGCAGCGTCTGCAACGTGAAGCGCGAGCGTCCGGCGCGGATCGTCAGCACGGCCCGATCGCCGGACGCCTCGAGCACGATCTGCGCACCCTCCGGAAGCTTGCGCACGATTTCATAGAACATGTGCGCGGGGACGGTGGTCGCGCCGCCGGGACCCACCTCCGCGGAGATCGTTTCCGTGACCTCGACGTCGAGGTCGGTCGCTTTGAAGGCAAGCTTCGATTTCTCCGCCTTGATCAACACGTTGGCGAGAATAGGAATGGTGTTGCGCCGCTCGACCACGCGATGGACGTGGCCAAGCGACCGCAACAGGGCTGCGCGTTCGACGGTGACTTTCATTGTTCGATCCGCCCGCTCGCGTGGAAAGTCTCGAAAGGGTAAGGAAGGTGGCGCGTACGCGCATTTTTCGCAAGGGCGAGGGCGACCGGCGTCGGCAGTTACCAACGGATTTGGCGGCCTTCCCGGGGGCGGGCCGGCGCTGCAGATCGGCGGCGGGCGGGCGACTCGGTTGCTCCTGAGCCACTTTGTCCTTGCAGCGGCCGTGCGGGTCCCGCTGACAGCAGTTTATTCCTGCAATTGCCGCTTCAGCAGCTCGATCTCTTCGGCCAGCGCGGAGTCGGTATGCACGAGATTTTCGATCTTGCGCACGGCGTGCAGCACGGTCGTGTGATCACGTCCACCGAAACGTCGCCCGATCTCCGGCAGCGAACGCAGCGTGAGCGTCTTGGCGAGATACATCGCCACCTGCCGCGGACGCACCACATTTGCCGTGCGCCGCGAGGATAGAAGATCGGAGCGGCTCACATTGTACTGTCGCGCGACCACCCGTTGGATGTCTTCGATTTTGACGCGCTTGGGCTCCTGCGGACGGATCAGGTCGCGCACCTCGCGCTCGGCCATTTCGAGCGTGACGGGCTGGCCGGTAAGCTTGCTGTGAGCGAGAAGGCGGTTGAGCGCGCCTTCGAGGTCGCGACCGTTGTGGGTCACAGTCCTGGCGATGAACTCGATCACCGGGACGGGAACATCGAAACCGGGATGATGCTGCCTGGCGGCGGCGGCGCGAGATTTGAGGATTTCAAGCCGCAGCTCCTCGCCGAGCGATCCCATTTCGACGACGAGTCCGCCGGCGAGCCGCGAGCGCACGCGCTCGTCCAGGCTCTCGAGATCGGAAGGCGGCCGGTCAGCGGCGATCACGACCTGGCGGCCGGCGTCGATGAGCGCGTTGAGCGTGTGACAGAACTCGGCCGAAGTCGATCGGCCTTGAAGGAATTGCAAGTCGTCAATGACCAGGACGTCGATGGTTCGCAGCGCCTCCTTGAACGCCAGGGCATTCTGCGCCCGCAGCGCCGCCACGAACCCGTACATGAATTTCTCGGCGGTGAGATAGAGGACCTTGCGTTCGGCAGTCGCATTGCCCGCCCAAGCCAGCGATTGCAGCAGGTGCGTTTTGCCGAGCCCCACCCCGGCGTGAATGTAGAGCGGGTTGAACATGACCATGTCGCCACGCCTGGCCTGGGCGACCTGTTTGGCGGCGGCATGCGCTAGCGTATTGGAACGCCCGACCACGAAAGTCTCGAAGGTGAGCCGCGGATCGAGCGGTGAGCCGCCGAGTGCCTCGTGCGCCGCCGCGAGCGGCCCGGCGCCATTGCGCAGCTGGGTGCCGTTGAGCTTGATCTCTCGATTCTCGCGCTGGGGCGCAGGCGTCTCCATCGGCTTGATTTTCGACGCCAAGGTACGGATGACCGCGGAGCGCACCGTAAGCTCGACGCGCGAAAAATTCGGCTGCTCAGCCTGCCAGCAAGCCAGCACCCGCTCGGCATAATGCGATTGAATCCAGCTCTTGAGGAAGCGGGTGGGCACGGACAGCTTGACCGTGTCTCCTTCGCTGCCATCGAGCTCCATGCGGGCGAACCAACTCGCGTAGACGTCCTCACCGACTTCGGCGCGAAGACGATCCTTCACGCGGCTCCAGCGGTCCAGGTCCATGTGCGTCATTGCGTATCTCTGTTTGATCGGCGGCAAGCGATGGGACGCGGACGAAACGCGATACTTCAACGCGAAGTGGCACCACGCAGGAACGTAGGAGAGGAGAGTGCCGCGGCACGGCGGCCGGGCCGTGGAAACGAACCCTAGGGAGCCGGCGGCGCGGGCGGAGCGACTGTCTTAGTGTGGCGGTGGGGCCGGCCCACGCGCAGCGATAACGAAATCAAGCAAATGGCCGTATGGTTGGCGGCCGATATCGCAAATCATATTGGCCCTCGCTGTCGTCATGTCACCCCCCTTTTTGCTGCCCACTCTCGTGAGGGCTATCCAGGTGTTCATGTTTTTTGACTTATTATTATCTGTTTCGTCGCTCTGTTTTCGTCTCGCAGACAACTGGACCGACGCCATAAGCCGCAATTATCTGCACTTAACCCAAGCACTTGCGAATTCGAAGCTGAGAACAACCAGGCACAACACACCCGTCCTCATCTTCGATGAGCTAAAGCACGACCTTTTACTGAGAACCGCAGGTGGCCCAGCGGCGATCTAAAAATAGCACGCCGCGGTCCCCCTGCAACGCCTGCAATGGCTGCAGCGCGCACAACTCGAGATCGGTTGCGGTTCACGCGTTGCGGGTTGCTGTTCGCAAGCTCGCCATAATATTTTGAATTGACTTGCGTATTCGAAGCGGCCGCGCTGGTGCGGCAAAGCTCGTGCAAGACCGCAATTTTGATTTCAAACGAGACCGCGCTTGCGTAGGAAAATGACAGAAATCAAAGTCCTCGCGCCCGCTTTCCCTTTAAGCCATTCTGCATACAGTTATTTCTGTGAGCGAAAAAAGCGGGTAACCCCCCGCGGCGGCGGCGAGTTCATGAGTACGAAAATTATTCGTTCAATTATCGCGATTTTTTGTGACGCTTTTTGAACAACGAGCAGCAGATCTCCAACAATCGTGCATCGGCGCGCGCGATCTGGTTGAGGAACTGTCCGTGCCGATGTTTTCGGCGGCACGATCGACGGTTTAGCGACAGCGCAATCGCCTTGGACCGTCCTGCCGCGCTAGGTGGCGAGCTTGGCCACCCTGTGCGCTAGGCGCGAGACCTTGCGGCTTGCGGCATTGGCATGCACAACGCCTTTCTGCGCCGCGCGCATGATCACCGGCTCGGCTTCCTTAAGTGCCGCGAGTGCGGTGCTCCGGTCGCCGGCCGCGATCGCTTCCTCGACCCGCCGCACGAAGCCGCGCATTTGCGAGCGGCGCGCTTTGTTGATCTCGGTGCGCCGTGCGATCTTGCGGGTCGCCTTGCGGGCCGAAGTGGTATTGGGCATGGCTACGCTCGTTCTGCAGTCGGCCGCTCCCGTAAGGTCATGCGGCCCCGATGTCGTAAAAAACAAGCGGCGGCGAGCATCTCGCCGCCAACCCGGCGCTTATAGTCGGCCTGTCCGGGAGCGTCAACGGCACGAGATATGTGAGCGGCAGACGATCGAGCATGGGTTGCGACCCATTCCGTTTGCGGCGAGGCCGGTTTCCAGGCGCGTCGATCGGGCGGGTAGGAGTGCTTGCTCACCGCGCTTGGCCAGCCGCCGCGGCGATCTTGGACGGCTGCGAGGCAATGCCCCGCAGCTCGTCATAGGCAGCCGCAACCTGCTCGCCTGCGCGAAAGGCGGTCAGCGGGGGTTTGACCCGTGCCCAGGCCATATCGCCATGAATATGCGCAATGACCGCCTTGACCCCTGGGACCAGCGGCTTGCCGTCGAAGAGCTTGCGGATGCTTACCGCGACTTCGAGCGCGCGGTCGTCGCCGCTGCGCCATGCGCGTGCGCAGAGGTCGGCGTTGAGATTGGCCGTGGCTGAGATGCAGCCGGCGAACACCCCTGAGCGGGCTTGCATCAGCACCGCTTCGGTCGACGGGAACACGGCGAAGCGAGGAGAGATCGCCGCGACCTCGCGCGCATAGGCCATATCGCCCGAGGAATCCTTGAGGCCGACGATGCGGGTACCGAACTCCGCGACGAGGCGCTTGACCAGTGAGGGATGCCAGGCAAGCCCCGCCTGCGCCGGAAAGTGATAAAGATAAAGCGGGATTGGTCTTGCTGCCGTGGCGGCGACGATCGTCTCGATATAGGCAACGAGCCCCTCGTCCGGCACGCCCTTGTAATAAAACGGCGGCAAGAGGAGCGCTCCGGCAAACCCGAGCTCGGCAGCATGCCGTGTCAGCGCGACCGCATCGCCGACCGCGGCGGCGCCGGTGCCGACCATGAGGCGATCGAGCGGCAAGCCCGCTTCGCGGTAAGCGGTCATGAGGCGCTTGCGTTGCTCGCACGAGAACGAGGTCGCCTCGCCGGTGGTGCCCAATACGTTCAATCCGTCGCAGCCGTCGCCGAGCAGAAAACGCGCAAGTGCCACTGAGCGGGCACAATCCGGTTCGCCTTCTTCGTCCAGCGCGGTTGCAATGGCGGCGATTACGCCGCGAAGCTTCTCGCTCATATGGCCTCCCCGGGTGGTCACCCGCTTACGTTGAATGCCGCGAGCGCGGCCATATTGACGAGCTGGGCGTCGTTGGCCGAGAGCGGCACGATTTGCACCGGCCGGTCGAGCCCCACCAGAATCGGGCCGATCACGGTGGCGCCGCCGAGTTCTTGCAGCAGCTTGGTCGAGATCGAGGCGGAATGGAATGCCGGCATGATCAGCACGTTGGCCGGACCGGAGAGACGGCAGAACGGATAGGCCTCGCGCAACTCCATATTGAGCGCGACGTCGGCCGCCATGTCCCCGTCATATTCGAAGTCGACGCGACGCTGGTCGAGGATGCGCACCGCCCCCTGCACGTGCGCGGAACGCTCGCCCGGCGGATGGCCGAAGGTCGAGAACGCGAGCAATGCGATGCGCGGCTCGTAGCCGAAGCGGCGCGCGACACCGGCGGCTTCGACCGCGATGTCGGCCAAAATCTCGGCATTGGGCATTTCGGTCACCGCGGTGTCCGCCACCAGGACGGTGCTTCCGCGCGCCAGTATCAGCGATACGCCCATCACGCGGTGGCCGGGCTTGGGATCGATGCAGCGGCGTATGTCCGCCAACGCTACCGAAAAATTGCGCGTGACGCCGGTCACCATGGCATCGGCATCGCCGAGCGCGACCATGCATGCGGCGAAATGGTTGCGGTCTTGGTTGACCAGGCGCTGCACGTCGCGCTGGAGAAAGCCATCGCGTTGGAGCCGCTCGTACAGGTAAGCGGCATAAGCCGCGTTGCGCTGCGACAACCGCGCATTGATGATCTCGATCCCACCGCCGAGTTCAATGCCGAGGGTGCGCGCGCTCTCGCGCACGAGGTCCTCGCGTCCGACGAGCAGTGCGGTGCCCAGCCCCTCGTTGACGAAGGTCGCCGCGGCGCGGATGACCTGCTCCTCTTCGCCCTCCGCAAAGACGACGCGTTGCGGCCGGCGCCGCAGCCGCTCGTAGACGCGCTGGAGAATCCCGGCCACCGGATCGCGGCGCGAGCGCAGTTGCGCCCGGTAGGCATCCATGTCGACGATCGGCCGCCGGGCGACGCCGCTGTCCATGGCGGCGGCGGCGACCGCGGGCGGGACGAACGAGATCAGCCGCGGGTCGAACGGCACCGGAATGATGTATTCCGGACCGTATTTCGGCCGCGTACCATACGCGGCGGCGACCTCATCGGGGACGTCCTCGCGGGCGAGCGCGGCGAGCGCGTTGGCGGCGGCGATCTTCATCTCCATGTTGATGGCAGTCGCGCGCACGTCGAGCGCGCCGCGGAAGATGTAGGGAAAACCCAGGACGTTGTTGATCTGGTTGGGATAGTCGGAGCGTCCGGTCGCCATGATGGCGTCGCTGCGCACCTCAGCCACTTCCTCCGCGGTGATTTCCGGATCGGGATTGGCCATGGCGAAGATGATCGGCTTTGCCGCCATCGACTTCACCATCTCCTTAGTCACCGCGCCCTTGACCGACAATCCTAAGAAGACGTCGGCGCCCGCCAGCGCCTCGGCCAAGGTCCGGACGGAGGTTTTCACCGCATGCGCCGACTTCCATTGATTCATGCCCTCGGTGCGACCCTGATAGATCACGCCTTTGGTATCGCAGAGGACGATGTTGTTGGGTGTGAAGCCGATCGCCTTGAGCAGCTCGAGGCAGGCGATGCCGGCAGCGCCGGCGCCGTTGCACACGAGCTTGGTCGACTTGATGTCGCGGTCGGTGAGATCAAGCGCATTGATCAAGCCGGCGGCGGCAATGATCGCGGTGCCGTGCTGGTCGTCGTGGAAGACGGGAATGTCGAGCAGCTCCCGCAGCCGCTGCTCGATGAGGAAGCATTCCGGGGCGCGAATATCCTCGAGGTTGATGCCGCCCCAGCTCTTGCCCAGCAGCTTGACGCAATTGACGATCTCGTCGGGATCTTCGGACGACACTTCCAGATCGATGGAATCGATATCGGCGAAGCGCTTGAACAGCACCGCCTTGCCTTCCATGACCGGCTTGGCGGCAAGCGCGCCGCGATTGCCCAGGCCGAGGATGGCCGTGCCATTGGTGATGACGGCGACGAAATTGCCCTTGGTTGTGTAGTCGAAGGCGCGGTCCTCGTCCTCGGCGATGGCCAACACGGGGATGGCGACGCCGGGTGAATAGGCCAGCGACAGATCGCGCTGGGTCGCCATCGGCTTGGTGGCGACAACTTCAAGCTTGCCCGGCCGGCCCTGGCTGTGGAACAGCAGCGCTTCCTGGTCGGTAAATGTCGGTCGTATCCCGCGGCCATCCTTTTTCGAAGACATCTCAACCCCTTACAAAAGCCGTGATGGCCGGATAGCCGAACGTAGCGGATCGAATGGGCTTCGCTCAAGGCGAGTCGCAAAACCCGACCGTCCGGCCGTCACAGCGGTCGGCAGCTTGCTCCAGCCGATTGAAGGGAATGGCCGAGCAGGCTAATCGATAGAGGGGCGCTGTTTGGTTGCCCGTAAAACGCCATGATCCGCTTTGTTCTACGATTTCTCGGTCTGTTGTCGCTCGCCCTGGGATTCATCTTTTTGGTCTACGACGGCACCAAGTCGATCGCGGACCAGACGGTGTATATCAGCAGCGTTGAATCCACCTGGTCGAACGTCCACCAAAACTCGCTCACATCGCTGCAGCCGGAGGTCGAGCGTCGCGTCGGGCCATGGGCCTGGCAAGGCTTGGTCAAGCCCTACTTTCTCGATCAGCCGGTTTCGCTCGTGCTCGCCGTCATCGGTGCGATCCTGATCCTGCTCGGACGAAAGAAAAAGCCGCTGATCGGATACGCGCGAGATTAAAAACAATGGACCGCGGCGTTGACGCCGCAGCCTCATTTCATGCTGCCGACGGCGATTATTTGACTGTATCGGCACCAGTCCGGCCACGCAATTCCCTGAAATCCGTTGCGATCACTTGCAACGGCCTTGCGACCAGCGTTGCTGGCGTCAGCCGGAGGCAGGGACACCGGGAGCAGCGCAAGAGCAACTAACTGTTCAGCCACAGGCACCTGCTGCTGATTGGGGAATGCCTTGTGGTTAGAGGTGGAGGCCCTCCGTGCCGCCTCCACCTCGCTCCTCGAATAATTTCAACCTGTGGCCGGAACAACACAGTCAACGGCAAGCGTTTAAAGTATTTTCTGCCGGTCTCAGCGGGGGATCGGGGGAGACCGCTGCGGCAGCAGAGGGCCCCTGGAGTTCTCCGTCTCCAGGGGCTCTCACAAAACGCTAGTCCTTCCAGAACTTCGCAAACTGTTCCGGCGCTAGCGCAGTATATCTAGCGTCGATTTGTTTCTTCGGGCCATCAGTCCTTCTTTGGAAGATTGCCACGCCGTACCGAATAGCCGATGGCAGTGGGAGGCGGCAGACATCACGTGCACGCAGACAACGGCTGTCCTATAATTAGGCGTGGAAGCTTGACTGGTACGAATTCCCTTTGGCGATTTCGCGACCGCTCAGTGCTTTTCGCTTGGTACCAATAACTGCGGGAGGACGCCATGAACCGCGTTGCTGTGACAGTTATCTTGGCCGCTGCTGGCTTGCTGTTCGGTGGGCATGTACGCGCCCAGCAGCCCGCCGCACCCCCGGCGTACGGAGTGCCTATTACGCTTGAGCAGGCGAGGAAAGTAGCGGCGGCGGCCGCGGCGGAGGCGAAAAAGAATAATTGGGGCATGGCCATCTCGGTCGTGAACGGCTCTGGCGATCTCGTTTATTTCGAGAGCCTAGATGGCACCCAGTATGCATCGAACGATATCGCAATCCATAAGGCGCGGGTGGCCGCAAGATTCCGACGGCCGACTAAGATTTTCGAGGACAGGATGGCCGAAGGTCCGGCCAATGCCTACCTTGTGACGCTCGACGGAATCATCGGCTCTCAGGGTGGCGTTCCAATCATTGTCGACGGAAAGATTGTCGGTGCAATCGGCGTTAGCGGCGGTACGGGTCCGCAGGACAATCAAACTGCGACGGCAGGTGCGAGCGGATTAAAGTAACGTCTCGGCTCTGCTGAAATCATTCGGCAGAGCCATTTTGTTTCTGAGCGCGCTTCGAGAAATTGGCCGCCGGTAACGTGCCGCGGTGCGGGCCTTGCCTTGGGCGATGGCAACGGATGCCACCTGCGTCTGGTCCATCTTGTAGAAATAAACGAGATCGCCATTGGGATCGACGGCCGCGATCGCGAGTTTCCAATTGCGTGGCGACTTCTTCGCCTCCTCCACCGCGGCGGCGACGACTTTCGCGGCACGATCGGCGGGAATCGGCGGCCCGTACGGAATGTCGAACGGCATCTGATCGGGGACCGGCGCCGGCGCTGCAGGCGCAGGGGTGGGCGCCCCAGGCGCAGGTGTCGGCGCTTGCGCCAGCGTCTGTCCAGCTACGGAAAGCGCCGCGCGGCGGCGAACAAAGTCACAACGAAACAACGCATAGATATCTCCTCCCTCGTTGGCATTGCCGATGGGGCGGCCCTCATGCGCGCGTTTCAAGCATAGGGGTTTACAGGCACCGGCGAAACCGGGTCTGCGTGCGCCTCGGCGCCGCTCGCGCGATCACTGTCACGAGAGGTGATGCGCAAGCGGGGTGCGCGAGGCAGGTGCGCATCGGCGATGCTGTATCTATATTGACGTCACCACCACCGGAGACGTCGCCATGCTGATGTTCAAGAAGAAGCTCGAAATGCCCTCGGCCGCCGACGCGCTGCCCGGCCGCTCCACTCCGATTCCGACCGTGGCAGGGCATTTCATCTTTCGCCGGCCGCTTAAGGGGCCATATCCCCCGGGCTTGGAAACGGCGATGTTCGGGATGGGCTGCTTCTGGGGCGCCGAGCGCAAATTCTGGGAATTGGGTGAGGGCATTCACATCACCGCAGTCGGCTATGCCGGCGGCTATACGCCCAATCCCACCTACGAGGAGGTTTGCTCCGGTCGCACCGGGCACAACGAGGTGGTGCTCGTGGTTTATGATCCGAAGAAGATTTCCTATGAGCGGCTGCTCAAAACCTTCTGGGAGAACCACGATCCGACCCAAGGCATGCGCCAGGGCAACGACGTGGGCACCCAGTACCGCTCCGCAATCTACACATTCACCGCCGAGCAGCACCGGGCTGCGAAGGCGTCGAAAGCCATGTATGCCAAGGAGCTCAAGGCGCGGCGCTTCGGTGCAATCACCACCGAAATCCTCGATGCGCCGCAATTCTATTTTGCCGAGGACTACCACCAGCAATATCTGGCGAAGAATCCCATGGGCTATTGCGGCCTCGGCGGCACAGGCGTGAGCTGTCCGATCGGCGTTGCCGCGGCGCAAGCTTGAACCATTTCCGCACCGTGTCCCCGGTCCGTCACGCGCGGGCAGAAGCGCGTCGAAGACGCGCGTAAACGCGCTTATGCCGCGCATCCATCGAAAAAGCGCTCCATTCAAGGGGATGGATTGCCGGGTCAAGGCCCGGCAATGACAGCGGCTGAGTTGGCATGAACGGCCGTTGGTATCACTTCTTCAGGTGCTTCTTGAGAAAATCCATGGCGCGTTGCCAGGCCGTTTTGGCGCTCGCGTCGTGGAAGCTGCCGCGCTCGTCGCAATGGAAACCGTGTCCCGCGCCGGAATAGACGTAGATCTCGGAGTCGCCGCCGCGCTTGTTCTTGATTATTTCGACATCGGTCATCGGGATTGAGGCATCCTGGTCGCCAAAATGCATCTGCGTGGGCACCTTCGGCTTCTCGTCGGCATTCTTGCCAATCTGTCCGCCGTAATAGCAGACCGCCGCCGACAGCCCATTGAGCTTGCAGGCCGACAGGAAAGCGATCGTCCCGCCCATGCAAAAGCCCATGATGGCGACTGGGCCTTCCTTCTTGAGCTCATCGATTGCGGCTTGCGTGTCGCGCAGCATTGCGCCCCAATCGGGGTTGGCGACGAATTTACGCGCGTTGGCGATTTCGTCCGGCGTATAGCCGGATTCGAAATTCTTCTGCTGCCGGTCGAATAGTGCCGGGGCCAGCGCGGCGTAGCCCTCTCCGGCGAGCCGGTCGCAGACCGCGCGGATATGGTGATTGACGCCGAAGATTTCCTGGATGACGACGATGCCCCCCTTTGCGGGGCCGGACGGATCGGCACGATAGGCACCCAACTGAAATTTGTCGGCTGACGTGAGCGAGAAGTGCTTACCCAAGACGACCTCCTGTAAGTGCTGTCGGCCGGGCCCAAATCCCGGCGCCGCACGGCGCAATTTCACGCTTTCGGCACTGCAAAGCAACCGCGGGCGAGCGGATGGGTCCCGCAATCGAGGAAAGCAAGGCGCGCCGTGGACCTCAAGCGCGCAGCCCGAACGCCTCTGCGAGCAGTTCATAGGAGTGCCGGCGCGCCGCGTGCTCGTAGATCATGGTCGTGATCATCACTTCATCCGCTTTGGTCGCGGCAATCAGCTGCGCCAATCGCCCCAGCACGGTCGCCTTCGTGCCGACAAGCAGGCGGGCGCGATTGCGCGCGATCAGTCCCCGCTCCGCCGGCGAATAAGGATAAGCGGCGGCTTTCTGCGGGCTCGCCAGCGGCAGGTATTCGCCGCGGCTGCGTCGCACGAAGTTGAGATCGATGGTGGAGGCGAGCCGTTCCGCCTCGGCCTCGCTGTCGGCGCAAACCGCGGCGCAGGCCAGAATGGCGTAGGGCTGCTCGCGAGCCGCCGATGGCTTGAAGCTCTCGCGGTAGCTGAGCATCGCGGCGACCGCGTCGTGATCGGCGAAATGATGCGCGAAGGAAAATCCCGCGCCTATCATGGCGGCGAGCTGCGCGTTGTATCCGCTCGATCCGAGCAGCCAGATCGGCGGCAGCGCGACGTCCTGCGGCATGGCGCGCACGGAACGGAACGGGTGGCCTTCCGGAAAGGCGTTGTTCTCGAACAGGATGAGCTCCTGAAGCCGCTCCAGGAAGTCGTCACCCGCGTCCTGGCGTCGGCGTAGCGCATAGGAAGTGACCGGATCGGTGCCCGGTGCGCGGCCCAGCCCGAGATCGATGCGCCCGGGAAAGAGCGCCTCGAGCACCTTGAAGCGCTCGGCTACCATGAGCGGCGCATGATTGGGCAGCATGACGCCGCCTGAGCCCACCCGGATGCGCTCGGTCGCCGCGGCGATCTGCCCGATCATGATGTCGGGCGCGGAGCTCGCGATCGAAGGCAGGTTATGATGTTCGGCGACCCAGTAGCGCGTGTAGCCGAGACGATCGGCGAGCCGCGCGAGATCGAGCGAATTGCGCAGCGAGACGGCGCCGGAGGAACCAGCAGCGACCGGCGAGAGATCGAGGACGGAGAGGGGAACGGGCGGCGCCGGCATACGCTCGTCAGAACGGCCAGGGACGGCGCAAGCGCCAATCCTTTTTCCATCCGGTGAGCTGTCCGTTGCGAAACTGCAGCGCGAGGGCGGAATCGACCGGGTAGAAGCCGGGAATGCCCGGCGATCCATAGGCGAGGTAGATCTCCGAACCTCCTCGCGCCGAGTAATAGACGAGGGGCACGCCGAGCGCGATCGAAACCTGCTCAGGGGTCATGCCGAACGCAAGCGGCGCCGTGTTGGATTGGGTGCCGCAAACGGCGGCCCAACAAATCCAGAGCGACGCACCGAGGTGCTTCAATGCCAATGCTCGTGACCCTCGTGCTGGCCGGGCCGCAACGCGCACGGCCTGCTGCCACGCGCGCTACATCTTCGGTCGTTTCGTGGAACCCAGTCAAGCTCGGGCGGTTTGCGCAGATTTGTTCACGAGGCAAACGCGCTCGGGTGGCACAGCAACGGGTGATGGTTCACGCCGTTGGCGCGGTCAGCCGCGCATTCTCACTCCGCCGCGATCAGCTGCTCCGCCGGCTCTGGGAGTTCGTGGACTTGTGAGCGCGCGGACTTCGTTCCCCAGCAAATATACCAAGCGCCAAATAGGAACTCCTCCATCTCGAAGTCGTCGGCGAGTGCGGCGAGATCCTTCCATGGCTCGATGAGCGGATTTCCGAGCATGGTGTGCTTCATCAACCAAAGGCCGAAAGGGAGAGCCAGCTTGCCGCCGGGACCGGACGGAACCTTGCCGTCCATGATCACGATGCGTCCGCCCGAGCGCAGCTGTTTCAAGGCGTGGCGCAGCACTATGAGATGATGCGGGATAGTGTTGTAGGAAAGGCCGAACAACACGCCGTCGAGCGGCTCCGGGGCGACATACTCGGCGGCGTCATTCTGCGCCAGCTCGACGTTGCGCCATTGCTGCTGTTCGCACAGCGCCTGCGCTTTCGCCAGCATGCCGCTCGACAGATCCACGCCATAGATCCGTCCGTTCGGTCCGACCGCCTGACGCAAGTGCGGGAAATTCCGGCCGGTGCCACATCCGATTTCGAGCACGCGATCTCCGGGTCGCAGCCCGAGCCGCTGCGCCGCCCGTTTGCGGAAGTGGGGAGGAACGAAAAATAACCAGTCTATAAAACCGATAAGCCCAGCGATGCGGTCATAGCGCGCTGCGATGAACGCCCGTTCACAGTCCGCCCATTGGTAAGTCACGCGTCGCCCCGCTCTGGCATGCGGCTGTTTTTGTCGTAACGCGTTGCCGCTGCCTTAGTTTCCGTCTTCCTCCCACGCCGCGTATCGTGGACATTTGCGCATTGAGCGTGCGGCCGGACAACTGCGAATGGTAGGCGGCATAAGGTCGCATAATTTATGAAGTTTTTATCAGAGGAATGGATCGCGGGGGCGCTTGGGTCGGTTTCGTCGGATCGCACATGTCCGCTCCCGCGCGCGCAAAAGCGAAAGCCGACCAAGATAAAGCGGACGGCTTGGCTACTCGGAGCGGGCGCTCACTCGTTCGCGGGGAGCTTTGGCTGCCGCGCGTTGCTCTCGCGCCACAACAGGAACAGACCGGACGCGACCACGACGGCGGACCCGATCACGAGCGAAACCGTCGGCACGTCGCCCCAGACGGCGAAGCCCAAGATGCTCGCCCATATGAGGGAGAGGTAGTAGAACGGCGCCACCGCGGACGCCGGCGCAAGGTGCAGCGCGCGCGTCCACCAATATTGTCCCACGGCATTGGAGACGCCGTTGAATACGATCCACGCCGCATCGGCCGGCGTCGGCGAGATCCAGCCGAAGGGCAAGAGCAACGCGAAGAAACCCGTGAGCAGCGCGAGCTGATACAGGATCAACGTCTCCGCCGACTCGGTTGCAGTCATCCCGCGCACCCCTACGGTGACTGACCCATAGAGGACGGCGTTCGCCAACGCGAACAGGGCGCCGATCTGGAATACCCCCGCTCCCGGATTGGCCACGATGAGCACGCCGCAAAAGCCCACCAGCAGGGCCACCCAGCGCGCCAGCCCCACCTTTTCTTTGAGCAGCAGGGCGGAGATGAGCGCCGTGAACAGCGGCGCGGAGAAGTTGATGGCGATGGCGCCGGCGAGCGGCATCAGGCTGAATGCGATCAGCAGACAGGTCTGCGAGCAGCCTTGCGAGAGCGAACGCATGACGTGATGGGGCAGGCGCCGCGTGCGAAACACGGCGAGCCCGGCCTGCGGCATGATGAACAGCGCGCAGGTGATGAGCGCGATCCCTGTGCGGGTGAACAGCACCTCGCCGATCGGATAGCTCGCCACCAGCCATTTCGAGACCGCGCTCGAAGCTGCAAACAGGATGGTGGCGCCGACCATGTAGAGAATGCCGAGCGGGACATGCTCCCGCCGCTGAGGCTTCGCCGACACGATCAGGCCGCTCGCTTCGCTCATCGGTCTCGGCTCTTTGCCGGCAGGCAACCCTGGGAGTGCGTTCGGCAACAGCAGAACTTGCAAACGCCTTGACGCACAACGCAGCGATGCGCGCGTCCACATTCACCGCGAGATCGTTACATGGTTCGGTTCAAACGCGGGCTGCGCGCTACTGTTATGGCATGGCAATCGTCGGTCCCGGCATTCCCGGACGGCATAACGGGCCAGCCAATTTGATCGTTGCCGCGGCGCTGTCATTCTGCGTGCTGCGCGCGCCGCCGTTGCCGGCGGAGGAAGTCCGAACTCGACGTTGAGGTTGAAGTGGCGCGCCACGGTCGATGAAGATGGGCACTACTCGTTCGCCGTGGCGCTATGATGCCGCAATCCGCCACGCGCTCCAATCGGCTAATCTGCGGCGGCCTGCGATTTTGCACTACGCCTCGTGGGCGGCTGTCTTCCCGATATCGCAACGTGGTCCGCTTACCCTTCGATAGCGGGCCGTGCCGATCAATCCGGGGATCGACGTGATGTGCCAAACGCTTCACTTCGCACTGCAAGAAAAACAGCGACCTTTCTCGGCGTCAGACCACCATGAAGTCGGCCACAGACGTGCCAAACGGTGACCTGCAGCATTTGCGCGAGATGACGCTTCGCTCAGCCTAAGCTGTCAGCCGTCGTGGGTCGCATAATCGACCGGTTGGCACACCCTCGTTGTTGATCTCGATCTGGAAGATTTCGGACAAGCCCGCCCTTCCAGACGACGTTAGTTGGAGTGCACGGCTGCCCGACACACATTTGAGCCATCCGAGCTCCAATAGACGATCCAGTATCCGAGCTCCGACGAGTCCCTTGAGGTGATAACGACGCTCGCTCCAGTCGAGACAAGGCTGGCAGAAAATCCGCCGAGTCCGCGGCCTCAGATCAGCGCCGAACGCGGAAAGGAAACGCCCGCCCGAAGACGTGACCTCACCGCCTTCATCGGTGAGTACGATGTGCCCCATGGCCACAAGTGCATCGGTAACAGCGACTCCTACCTGGCCAGCCAGGTGATCGTAGCAACTTCGGGCAAAACGGAGTGCATCGTCGTTTGCTGACCGCGGATGACGGCGGGGTGGCACCTCTATGGCGGCGACGACCTTCATGCTCTCCAGCATTGTCGCGACCAGCGGGGACGCGATCCGATAATAGCTGAAGCGGCGGTCGCGAATGACAGTCAAGAGCCGCGCGGCAACCAGCTTGCTCAGGTGGCCGCTCGCCGTCGAGCGAGAGACATGGGCGCAGTAAGCAAGCTCAGTGGCCGTCAGCGACTGGCCGCCCATAAGGGCGTTAAGCATCGTCGCTCGCGCAGTGTCACCCACGAGAGCGGCCACCTCCACCAGATTTGCCGCCGCGACCATCCCTAACCCTATCGCTGATACCGGAAGCATATCAATCGAAGACAGTTCGGCATGGGCCAAACTGTTCGCGCGAGACAATTGCGAACCCCGCAGCAAGAATGGCTGTAACAGGAGGAACGCATCATGGGAATGGCGGCGGTAATCTACAAGAAAGGCGCACCCGACAACTTCGTGTGGGAGGAGATCAAGGTCGGGTCTCCCGGGCGCGGCCAGGTACGTCTTCGCAGCACGGCCGTCGGCGTGAATTTCGCTGACACGTACCATCGAGCAGGTATCCCGCACCCGATGATCGTGGGCGATCCGCCGGTTGTCGTCGGTTTCGAAGGAGTTGGCGAGATCGAGGAGTTGGGTCCTGGCGTCACCGGGTTCTCTGTCGGCGAACGAGTTTGCACCTGCCTTCCCCCACTCGGCGCCTATAGTCAGGAGCGCCTTTACCCGGCTGACAAGTTGATCAAGGTTCCAAAGGACTTGCCATTGGATGACGTTCAACTGGCAGGCCTAATCCTGAAGGGGATGACCGCGCAATATCTCCTGCATCGAACGCACAAGGTGCAACCGGGAGATTATGTTCTGATCCACGCGGCTGCTGGCGGCATGGGCCATATCCTTTGTCCGTGGGCGCGGCATCTCGGAGCCACTGTGATCGGTACCGTTAGTACCGACGCGAAGGCCGAGATCGCTCGAAATCTCGGTTGTCATTACGTTATCAATTACTCGACCGAAGACTTCGTAGCTGTCACCCGTAAGATTACGGACGGAAAAGGCGTAGACGTTGTCTATGAGTCGATCGGTAAGGACACGCTGCAAAGGTCACTCGACTGCCTGCGGCTGGTCGGTATATGCGCAGCTTACGGCCAGGCGTCAGGCGTTCCCGATCCGATCAACCTCATCGAAGATCTGGGCGTTCGCGGGTCACTTTTTATCACCCGACCCGTGCTTTCGCATTACATGTCGAACCGAAGCGAAATCGACGCCGGAGCAAAATCGCTGTTCGATGCCGTCGCACAGGGGGTGGTAGCGAGCAACGTTGTCAAAACCTTTCCGCTTGGGGAGGCTGCAGCCGCGCACAAATTCATCGGTGGACGCAAGACAACGGGCTCGATCGTCATGCTTCCGTTCGAGTAAGCGGCCCCAAAAAGGCTGGCGAAACGCCTTCAGCCGCTTTGGTGATGACGTCACGACCGCCACCCGAGGCACTCAATCCACAGAAAGGGAATATCATGTCGATCATACGCCACGAAATTAGAAAGATATCAGACGAGAATCGCGGTCAGCCGATCATCAGCCAGGCAGTCGTTCACGGCGACGTCGCCTATTTCGCCGGCATCACCCCCAACCCGATTGTCGGCGATATCAAAACGCAGACTGCTCAAGTGCTGCGACGCGTCGATGAGCTTCTCAACCTCGCGGGAACCGACAAATCACAGCTACTAAGCGCCCAGGTCTGGATCGCTGACATGCGTCTGTTCGAAGATCACAATACTGTTTGGAACGAGTGGGTCGATCCGGCAAACCCTCCGGCGCGGGCTTGCCTCACGACCGACTTTTGGCGACCTGGGATGCTCGTTGAAGTTATGGTGGTTGCAGCCGTGCCATGAGCCATTGCAGTCTGAGAAGCTGACCAGTCAGCGCATGTGATGCCGGGATGTGTGCCTGACCGCGACCCGTCTGCTTGCCGTCTTCCTGCGTTCGATCAGCAAACAACGGGCACAGCCGATGCAGCTCCTGCGTCCTGGCTTCGGTCCATTTGGCGAACATGACGCACGTGCGTGCGGCCCGCCAAAGAGTCGACATAGCGGCTGCAATGAGTCTGCACGGAAACTGCTGCCTGAGCGCTTCGCCTGGTTCTTGTCAGATCGCAACTTAGCGAAGAATTGTGCGGGACTGGCGAGGCGCAGACCGCCGACCGGTAAGCGTCCGGGTCTCGCACGTGGCTTCAGGTCTTGACAGACTCTGCGGGTTGCCAGTTCCACGGCAGCAGCTCATCGAGTCGATTGACAAGATGTCCATCGACCATGCGCTCGAGCACATCGCGCAGGTAGGCGTAGGGTTCGACGTCATTCATTTTGGCGGTTTCAATCAACGAACACAGCGTCGCCCAGCGCGCTCCACCACCATCCGATCCGGCGAACAAATGATTTTTACGACCCAATGCAACGGGCCTGATCGCGCGCTCAACCGGATTGGTGTCGAGCTCGATACGACCGTCATGCAGGAACCGCGTGAGGCCGTCCCAGCGCACCAGCGCGTAGCGAATCGCGTCGGCGAGCTTGCCGCGGCGAGGCCCGCGGCTGAGTTGCTGCTCGAACCAGACCTTCAGCTTTTCGACAAGCGGCTTGGAGAACGTCCGCCGCTCGGCCAAGCGAAGCGCCGGCGACTGGCCGCGGATGCGCTCTTCGATCGCATAGAGTTCGCCGATCCGCCGCAGCGCCTCAGCCGCGACAGGCGAGCCACTTGCCTCGAAGAATTCGTAGAAGTAGCGACGCGTATGCGCCCAACAGGCGGCCAGGACGACATTGCCGCGTGCCTGCAACCGCTCGAAGCCGGCGTAGCCATCGACGTGGAGAACCCCGGAGAAGTGTTCCAGATGCGCCGCCGGCCGCTCGCTCTTGCGATCAGGCGCGAACACGAAGATGGCTGCCGGCGGCGTTGGTCCGCCCCACGGCCTTTGGTCGCGCGCGTACACCCAAAGCCGTCCCGTCTTGGTGCGACCGCGGCCGGGATCGAGCACCGGGATCGGCGTGTCGTCGGCAAACAGGTGATCCGATGCAAAGACGTTCGCGCAGAGCCTTTCGTGCAGCGCGTCGAGCCACCAGCATGCGCCGCCAACCCATCCGGCCAGCGTCGAGCGATCGAGCTCAACGCCGTGGCGCGCGAAGATTTGCGATTGTCGATACAGCGGCGTGTGATCGCAATATTTGCTGACCAGGACCTGCGCGAGCAGCGCCGGCGTCGCCAAGCCACCTGCGATCGGACGCTCCGGCGCCGGCGCCTGGTGCACGGTCCCACAGGCCCGGCAGCCATATTTGGGGCGGCGAATCCGGATGACACGGAGCCGCGCGGGCACCCAGTCCAGCATCTCGCTGACGCTCTCGCCGATGCTATGGAGTGTGCCGCCACAGCACGGACAGGCGTCCGCCGCAGCGTCGAGCACGACGTCTTCGCGTGGGAGGTTATTGGGCAGTGGCTTGCGCCTGGGCTTGGCGTCCTTTGGTTTGGCCTCGGGCTTTGGTTGTGCCTCGGCATGCGCAAGGTCGCTCTCGACGTCCTCCAATCCAAGCGCGAGCTGGTCGGCATCAAGACGTTCGGAGCGACGCCCATACTGCGCCCGTTGAAGCTGCCGGATGATCAGCTGGAGCCTTTCGATCTCGCCGTCGCGCCGCTCAACGACAGCGGCCATGTCGCGCACGAGACGATGCAGCAGCGTCGTATCGGAAGGAAGATTGTCGAGATCAAGCTGCATGACGAATCGTACTCGAACACGCTGATTCGATCCAGCAACTTCGCTATATTCCATGCGGGTTTCTGCACTTTTTCAGCCCGCAAGCGCGGGCTTCCAGGTGCGCTGCGGAGCGCGCCAATCGATGCCTTCAATCAGCATCGCGAGCTGTGCCGGTGTGAGTGTCACCGTGCCGCCCGTCTCGCACAGCGAAGGCCAGACGAAGCGGCCGTGCTGCAGCCGCTTGTGGAACAGACACAGCCCGTTCCCATCCCAGAACAGGATCTTCATGGTGTCGGCCTTCTTGCCGCGGAACGCGAAGAGATGACCCGAGAACGGGTCCTTCTTGAGCACCTCCTGCACCAGGACTGCGAGGCTGTCGAAGCCCTTTCGCATGTCCGTGCGGCCGAGCGCCAAATGGATCTTCACGCCCGAGGGTATGATCAGCATCGCGCCTTCTCCTCTCGCTCCGCGACGTACCGTCGAACGGCCTCGGGGTCGCTCCCGGCGGGTGCGAACACGCGTCGGCCGTCGGCAAGTTCAACTGCGATCGCGCCGGGCGGAATCGGCAACATCTCTTGCAGGATCGCGACCCCCGGACCTGCATCACGCGTGCCACGGCGCTGCTCATCGGCGATCCGCACCGCAGCCAAGTTGGCCGGCTTGCCCCTGCCCAAGCCGAGCTCGGCGCGCCATCGGAACACCACGCTAGCGACGATCCCGTGCGTGCGGGCAACCTGCGACACTGTTGCACCGGGCTGCTCGGTCTCGAGCACGATCGTCCGCTTCTCGGCGTCGGTGAAGCTGCGGCGACGCTTGTGGGCGAATGGGGGCGGATCAGCTGCCGGCGCCGTTGTCAAGATGTTCTCGACCGGCGGCTCCTTAGCATTATCGCTAGCACTAGTGCTTATTGGCGGGCGGACACTCGGATGAAGGCGCGCACGCCAATCGATTTGCAGCGGATCGGCGTCGAGCCGCGCGCGCCACGTGCGCAGGCTGTAGACCGAGATGTGGTGGGCTGCGGCGTAATCCTTGGCACTCACGCCACTCCAGTTCAGCGCCTCGACATGCATCGCCCAGAACGCCTGGACGGCCTTGTTGCGGTTGTCCGTCGACACCGGCTCGCGCGTGCGCGTGCGCCGCTTGCGTGCTGCCTCACGCGCAGATTCCAGCAGATTCAGCGCATTGAGCCAGCGGTCGAAGGTGCTCTTGTTCAGCCGATGGAGCCGACAATATTCGGTGCGAGTGACACCGCTCCGACGCCATGCCTCCAGGTGAGTCGCCCACCAGGCCCGTCGTGCTTTGTGCTCGAAGTATCTTGCCCCCACCGGAGATCCTCCCATGCGCGAAGGAACCCGATATGGTTCGCCAGTGCACCACCGAACAGATGTGCGAGACCCGGACGCTTACGCCGACCGAGCGATGGCAAGATAAAAGGGCGCGAGGTGCGCGGCGGTCGGGTGGCTGAGGAACGCAGGCACATCAAGCACTTCACACGAGGTGCGAAATAACGCGACAGCCTGACGATTCGTCCAACCCATTGAGTCAGCGCCAGTTCAGGCACCTCGAGGCAGATGTCACGCGCTGACGCCGAAGCTCACACGGCTTCCGTTGCGACCGCCGTGTAGGTCCTGGCGTAGCACCGCGCGCACATCGGCCATTC
>WNGF01000695.1_pt1 | contig 49627 bp, 52 predicted proteins | sample 5400641 | NCBI WGS metagenome assembly WNGF01 (sample SAMN13153371, study PRJNA577476) | soil metagenome | isolation source: 80 cm soil or saprolite under grassland replicate 2 | place: USA:California | collected 2016-06-15 | reverse complement strand
CCCGCGAACAGGACGTACCCGATCGCGATCCAGCCGATCGTGCCCGGTCCGTTCATCGCGACGATGAACGCCGCGATCGCGGCCGCGGCGGCGGAGCCCCAGAGCAGCAGGTCGAGCGCGAGCCTGCCGAATCCGCCCGCGTTCAGGTACGCGAATACCGCCATCGCCGCGGCGTCGAACGCCGCTACCAGCGTCCGGGTCGAATGCGACAGGCCACGCTCATTCACCCGCACCTGCAACCTGTTCAATCTCTGGCCTTCGGCCAGGAGACACGCGCAGGGCTGATGGGCTCGCTCCTCGCGGCGAAGCCACGCGTCGCTCGGCTCATATCGTTCAATCTCTGGCCTTCGGCCAGGAGACACGCTCAGGGCTGATGGGCTCGGCTTCAAGGAAGAGGCGCGTGTAGCCGACCGGCTCGCCGGGAGCGAGCGGGACGGGGACCGTTCCGTCGAGGTGCATGAGCATCGCGTGCTCGTCGCACTTGAAGCGCTTCGGGCACACCGGGCATTCGGCGGCGCTCTTCTCCGGAAGCCGACCGAGGCTCGTGAGCGTGAAGCCGCACTTCTCGAAGAACTCGGGGACCAGGGTCAGCGCGAACACCCGCCGCAGCGCGAGCTCACGAGCGCGGGTCACGCACGCCGCGACGAGCGCCCGGCCCACGCCGCTGCCTCCGGCGTCACGGGCCACCGCCAGCGAGCGGATCTCGGCGAGGTCTGCGGTGAGCTGCGCGAGCGCGCAGCAGCCACGGAACGTCCCGTCCCGCTCCGCGACCAGGAAGTCGGCGAGATTCGCGAGCACGAACGACTCGCTGCGCTCGAGCATCCGATCCTCCGCGGCGTAGGTGTTGATGAGGGCGACCATCGGGCCGGCGTCGGACGGACGCGCCGGCCGGATGCGCACCTCGGCCTCGCTCATCTCCGGGTCACTCGCTCGCTCACTGCTCGAACGCGACCTTCGCCTCGGCGAGCGCCGCCCGGACGCGCTCGGGTGCGGTCCCGCCCGGCGAGCGCCGCGCTGCCAGGGAGGTCGCGACGTCGATGCCGGCGGCGTCATCTCCGAACCGCGCGTCGTAGCGGCGGAGCTCATCCGCTGACAGTCCATCGAGGTCGAGCCCGCCGTCGAGCCGGTCGCGGACGATCCGGCCGACGACCTCATGCGCTTCGCGGAACGGCACCCCGCGGGAGACGAGGTGGTCGGCGAGATCGGTGGCAGCGAGCATCCCGCGGGTCGTGGCGTGGCGCATGGCCTCCCGGTCGAAGCGCAGCCCGTGCACGACGAGCGCCAGCGTGTCGAGCGCCGGCGCGACGGTCACGGCGTCGTACAACGGGACCCGCTGCTCCTGCAGGTCGCCGTCGTAGGCCAGCGGCAACCCCTTCAGCGTCGTGAGGATCGCCACCAGGTCGCCGATGATCCGACCGGCGCGGCCGCGGACGAGCTCCGCGACGTCGGGGTTCTTCTTCTGGGGCATGATGCTCGACCCGGTGGCGTGCTCGTCGCTGAATTCCGCGAACCCGAATTCGGCACTGGTCCAGAGCACCAGCTCTTCCGCGAGCCGCGACGCATGGACGGCGGCGAGGGCCGCGACGAACGCCAGCTCGGCGACGAAGTCACGATCGGCGACCGCGTCGATGCTGTTCCGGAAGATCGCCCCGAATCCGAGCTCAGTCGCCACGGACGCCGGATCGATGGGATACGGGGAGCCGGCGAGGGCCGCCGCGCCGAGCGGCGATACGGCGGTCCGCTCGCGGGCCTGCCTCGCCCGCTCGCGGTCGCGGCGCAGCGCCTCGACGTGCGCCAGGAGGTGGTGGGCGAGCGACACCGGCTGCGCCCGCTGCAGATGCGTGTACCCGGGGAGGACGGTGTCGGTCTGCTCGCCCGCGCGTTCGATCAGCGCCAGGCCCAGCGACCGGAGTGACGCGTCCAGGCCGTCGAGGGCCTCGACGACGAACAGCCGGAGGTCGAGCGCGACCTGATCGTTGCGGCTGCGGGCGGTGTGCAGCCGACCCGCCGCCTCCCCGACGCGCTGCGCGAGGGCCTGCTCCACGGCGGAGTGGACATCCTCGGCGCCGCGCGGCCAAGGGAACGTGCCGGCCTCGAGCTCCTCGTCGATGCGGCCGAGCGCATCGACCAACGCCCTCGCGTCGGATGCGGGGATGATCCCCTGACGGCCGAGCATGCGGGCGTGCGCGATGCTGCCGCGCACGTCGTGACGCGCGATCCGCCGGTCGAGATCGAGCGAGGCCGTGAAGCCTCGGATCCGGGGATCGAGCTCCGCCGCGAACCGTCCCGTCCAGAGGTCCTTCCGGTCAGCGATGGCGCCCACGCGCTTTCCGCCCCGGCTTGGGACCGGAGGGCCGCGCCGCGCTCGCCGGACCGTCCGCTGTCGCCGCGTCATCCGGATCGGTGCTGGTAGCGACCCGCTTCGGGATCTGGAGCGTCGCTTCGCTCTCGGGACCCCAGAGCGCCTGGGTGCGCGATTGATTGCGGAGCGGAAGCCCGTACACGCCGATGAAGCCCTCGGCCGCCTTCTGGTCGAAGGTGTCGCCCTTCCCGTACGTCGCGAGCGACACCGAATACAGCGAATGCTCGGACCGGCGCCCGACGACCGAGGCGGTCCCGCGCTGCAGGCGGACGCGGACCTCACCGCTCACGAAGCGTTGCGTGCTGCGGATGTACGCGGCGAGGTCCTGATGATGCGCGGAGAACCAGAGCCCGTTGTACACGAGGTCGGCGTAGTCGTCGGCGACGCGCGACTTGAATCGCAGCGATTCGCGGCTGAGCACCATGTCCTCGAGGGCGCGGTGGGCGAGGAGGAGCACGACCGCGGCCGGCGCCTCGTAGATCTCGCGCGACTTGATCCCGACGAGCCGGTCTTCGATCTGATCGATCCGCCCGACACCGTGCGATCCCGCGAGCCCGTTGAGCTGCTCGACGAGCGTCACGCCATCCAGCTCGCGACCGTCGAGCGCGAACGGGATGCCCTCACGGAACGCGATCACGATCTCCTGCCCCTGAGCCGGCGCCTCATCCGGATCCGCGGTCCAGGCATACACGTCCCGCGGCGGCGCACCCCATGGATCCTCGAGCACGCCCGCTTCGATCGATCGGCCCCATAGGTTCTCATCGACGCTGTACGGGCTGGCCTTCGTCGCGGGCACGGGAATGCCGCGCGCCTTCGCGTAGTCGATCTCCTCGTCCCGCGTCATGTTCATTCCGCCGCGCATCGGGGCGATGACCGTCAGCTCCGGAGCGAGCGCGCCCACCGCGAGGTCGAAGCGCACCTGATCGTTCCCCTTGCCGGTGCAGCCGTGCGCCACGTAGCGGGCTCCCTCCTCGCGCGCCGCATCGACGAGCAGCTTCGCGAGAAGCGGCCGCCCCAACGCCGTCGCCAGCGGATAACGTCCCTGATAGAGCGCGTCCGCCTGCAGCGCGGGCCAGACGAAGAAGCGGACGAACGTGTCGCGAGCGTCGTGGACGATCGCCTTCCTGGCGCCGCTCCGAAGGGCCTTGCGCTGCACCGCTTCCAGGTCATCGACCGAGCCGAGGTCCCCGGTGCACGTGACGACCTCGAAGCCGTATGTCTCGCGAAGCCACGCCACCGCGACCGACGTGTCCAGTCCGCCCGAGTACGCGAGCACGCACGTCTGTCCCTGTTCAATCTCCGGCTTCGCCGGGAGACTTGCCCCGGCGGGCTGGGCTCGCTTGTCGCGGCGGAGCCGCTCCGCGCTCGCGCCCTTGGTCGGCTGTTTCATCGACCACCGGCCCCTTCCATCGCGATGCCGAACGTGGCGAGCCGCGCGTTCACCGCCCGCGCGCGCGCCGGTGAGCTGGCGGCGGCGAAGACCGTGTCGTCACCGGCGATCGTCCCGATGATGTCGGGAAAGCCCGACGTGTCGAGCGCGATCGCGAGCGCGTTCGCCGTGCCCGGCGGCGTCTTCAGCACGACGAGGTTCCCGGCGATAGCGCTCTGGACGGGATAGTCCTCGCAGAAGCGACGCAATCGCTCGACACCGCCGGAGGCCGTCACGGTCGTGGGTGCCGCATATGCGTGGACGCCCTGACGCGCGACTTTCACCAGGCCGAGCTCGACGATGTCGCGCGACACCGTGGCCTGGGTCGCGGGATAGCCGGCCGATCGCAGAGCCCGGACGAGCTCCTGCTGGGTGGAGAGGGTCCGCTCGCGAACGAGGCGCAGCAGGGCCTGCTGCCGGTGCTGCTTGCGCCCGTTGAGCTCGTTCATCCGCTCAGGTCGAGGGGGCGCCACGCGCGACCGGCGCCTGCGCGCCCGCGCCGTCCGGCTCGAAGACCGTTCCGGCGCTCTCGCCCGCGAGGAGCAGCTCGATCGCGTCCACGTCGCGCGCCGCGACGATCGCGGCGCGGCAACCCGCCGCGGCGGCGACGAGGCACGCCTCGACCTTGGGCAGCATGCCGCCCTCGATGGTCCCGTCGTCGACGAGCCGCGTCGCCTGCTCGCGATCCAGCCGCGCGATGACCCGCCCGTCCTTGCCCCGCACACCGGGCACGTCGGTGACGAACGCCAGCAGCCGCGCGATGATGCTGGCCGCGATGGCGCCCGCCGCGCTGTCGGCGTTCACGTTGAGGATCGCTCCGTCGTCCGTCGCGATGGCGGCGGGAGCCACGACCGGCACGCGTGACGCTTCGATGAGCTCCTCGAGCACGGAGCTGTCGACCATCGAGATCCGGCCGACGAGGCCGAGCCCCTCGTCCTCGCGCTCAGCGCGCAGCATGCCGCCGTCGACCCCGGACAGCCCGACCGCCGGGATACCCTTCGCCACGAGCCGCGCCACGAGCGTGGCGTTCACGAGGCCCGCGAGCACGGCGAGAGCGACGTCCCGGGTGGCGGCGTCCGTGACGCGCAGGCCGCGCTCGAAGCGCGTCTCGAGGCCGAGCCGCTTCGCCCAGTCGCCGACGAGCGGGCCGCCGCCATGCACGACGACGAGTGGACGACCGGCGTCGTGGAGGCTCGTGGCGAGGCCGAGGGACGCCTCGTCCTCCGCCGCCACGCTGCCGCCGATCTTCAGCACGACGACGACGCGCTGGTCAGGTCGTGTAGTCGGCATTGATCCGCACGTATTCCGCCGAGAGATCCGATCCCCAGGCGCTCGCGGTGCCGTCGCCGAGCCCGAGATCGAGATCGACGACGATCTCCGCACGCTCGAGCAGCGCGCGGAGCGCGGCACCATCGACCGGGCAGGGCCCGCCGGACTCGTACACCGCGACGCCGGCGAGACGGACCGAGGCGGTCGTCTCGTCGACGCGCGCGCCGGAGCGTCCGGCGGCCGCGAGGATCCGCCCCCAATTGGGATCGGCGCCGTGCATCGCCGTCTTCACGAGATTCGAGGCGGTGACGGTGCGTGCCGCGGTCCGGGCGTCCTCGGCCGACGCCGCGCCCCGCACGCGCACCTCGAACACCTTGGTCGCGCCCTCGCCGTCCGCGACGACCGCGCGAGCGAGGTCGCGGCAGACGTCGATCAGCGCCTCCGCGAACGCGGCTGCGTCCGCGGAGCCCACCGAGACCCCGGACGCACCGTTCGCGAGCACGAGGAGCGTGTCGTTCGTGCTCGTGTCGCCGTCGACCGAGATCGCGTTGAACGTGCCGGCCGCCGCTTCGCGGAGCATCGTCGCCAGGACCGCTCGGTCCAGCGCCGCGTCGGTCGTGATGAACGCCAGGAGCGTCGCCATGTTCGGATGGATCATCCCGGCGCCCTTCGCGATGCCGCCGATGCGCACCGTCGCGCCGCCGATCCGAAGCTCGCGCTCCGAGACCTTCGGGCGCGTGTCCGTGGTCAAGATCGCCCGCGCCGCCGCATCCCAACCCTGACCGGACAGCGTGATGCGCCCGATCGCGGGGGCGAGCCGATCCATCGGGAGCGGCACCCCGATCACGCCCGTGCTCGCGACGGCGACCTCGTACGGCGAGACCCGCAGCGCGTCCGCCGCGGCCTCGGCCATCGCGATCGCGTCGCGCTCACCGGCGGCGCCGGTGCACGCGTTCGCGTTGCCGGAGTTCGCGACGATCGCGCGCAGGGCGCCCCGTTCGAGATGGCGCTTCGTGACGACGCACGGCGCGGCGATCACCTGATTGGTGGTGAACACGCCGGCTGCCGCGCACGGGCGGTCCGATGCGATGAGCGCGACGTCGAGCCGGTCGGTGCCGGGGTGCTTCACGCCGGCGGCGACGGCGCCCGCGCTGAACCCGCGGGCGAACGTCACGCCTCGACCGATCGTCTCCGCGGCGGTCACGGCCACAGTGGAAGCGCCTCGAGGCCGAGCGTCTCCGGCAGGCCGCACAGGACGTTGAAGTTCTGGACCGCCTGGCCGGCCGCACCCTTCACGAGGTTGTCCAGGACGCCGACGGCGACGAGGCGCCGGTTCTCCTCGTCGACGGTCGCGTGGACGAGGCACCAGTTGCTGCCGAGCGTCGCCTTCGTCGGCGGGAAGGTGGCCGTCACCCGCACGAACGGCTCGCCCGCGTAGTCGTGCGCGTACGCCTCCGTGACCTGGGCGAGCGTGACACCGTCGCGCAGGGTGGCGTAGCAGGTCGCGAGGAGACCCCGCGTCATGGGGATCAGGTGCGGCGTGAACGTGACTCGCACCGTGGCATCGTCTCCGAGCGTGCCGAGGCCCTGGGCGATCTCCGGGGTGTGCCGATGCCTGGGCACGCCGTACGCGCGCACGCTCTCGTCGACCGTGCCGTAGAGGTACGCGTCGTCGACGATGTGCCCGGCGCCCGACACCCCGGACTTCGCGTCCACGATGACGTCCGGCTCGATCAGGCCGTGGCGCACCGCCGGCGCGAGCGCGAGGAGCGATGCGGTCGGGTAGCAGCCGGGGTTCGCGATCACCCGCGCGCCGGCGAGGCGCGCTCGGGCCAGCTCGGTGAGGCCGTAGACCGCCTCCGCGAGCAGCCCGGGGGTCGGGTGCGTGTAGCCGTACCAGCGGTCGTAGGCCAGCGGGTCGCGCAACCGGAAATCGCTGCCGATGTCGACGAGCCGCCGGCCCTCGGCCAGCCAGCTCGGGGCGAGCTTCGCGGCCTCGCCGGCCGGCAGCGCGCTGAAGACGACCTCCGCGTCGGCGACGTCGGCCCCCACCACGAGGTCATCGGGCGCGTCATGCAGGTGCGGTTGCACCGTTCGGAGCGGCTCGCCGCGGTGGCTCCGGGCGACCGCGGCGACGAGCCGCGCCTCCGGATGGCGGAGGAGCAGTCGTGCGAGCTCGCCTCCCGCATAGCCGGTGGCGCCGACGATCGCGACCCTGGCGGGCATCGATGGATTATGCAGACGCATGGATAATTATGCAACCGGTGCCGCGACCTCGCGGCCGTCGGGGAGGCTAGCTGTCCCGGCTAGCTGTCCCGGAAGAGGCGCCTGGCCATGGGCGAGACCGCGCGGCCGACGGTGAACGTCAGCACCACAGCGACGAGGATCAGTGAGACGAGCAGCTGCGACTCGGGGAAGCGCGGCCGGAGGAAGAGCGCCCCGTCCGTCAGGACGTCGACCGTCACGATGAGCGCGACCGCGATGCCGGTCGCCACGAGGGCGCGGCGCAGGAGCTGAGGCGAGCTGAGGCCCATTCGCGCGAGGGCGAGCGAGGGGCTCGAGCGCACGATGAAGTGCGCGCACACGAGCGTCGCGATGAACGGCAGGAAGACGCCGAGATACCGGGCGAGCGCCGATTCCACAGTGGACCCTTCCCCTTGCTGAGAACGCCGAGCTGAAGTCTACCGTGCGTGCGCGAGCGCGAACTCCAGGAGCTTGCGCTCCGTCCCGCCGAGCAGGTGGCCCTCGCGGGTCGAGAGACGCGATCCGTCGGCGAACACGAACACCGTGGCGAGCCCTTCGGGCCGCTCGCCCGCCTCGACGGAGATGGGGTACACCTCGCTGACCTCCGACCAGGCGCGCTCGGATGAGAGCAGCGGCAGGCCCGAGGCCCCGTGGAAGCCGGTCCCGTCGATGACGGTGTGGGCGAACGCCGACGGCACGAGCGTGAACGCGGCCACGATCGACACGATCGCGGCCTGGCGGGGCACCAGCAGAACGCGCGCGAGCACGGCTCGAGCGCGGTCCTCGAGACCGGACCGGCCGCGATGCCAGCCGCGCAGCGTCCCGCGCGCCCACGTCAGCGCCTGCGGGCCCACGCCGAACCGCGCGACCACGGCGGCGAGCGCGGCCGCGCCGGCCAGTGAGGCGACCAGCGTGCGCGGATCGAGGAACGAGACCTTCGACTGGATGACCCACGTGGCCGGGGGCGGCGCGTCGAACGCGATGATCTGGAGCGCGCTCGGGATCGCGATCACGAGGATCAGGATGCTCACCGCACCGAAGACCCCGACCGCCAGCGGCACGACGGGATCGTCGGCTTCGGCGAAATCGTCCATGGCGCGGTCGATCTTGTTGAGCAGATCGTGCAGCGCGCCGGTGTGCGGATCGAGCTCTCCGCTCCGGCCACGTTCGAGCACCTGCGCGAGCTGCGCGGACAGCGCGGGCTCGCTCACGCCCTCGATCGCGGGCACCAGCCGCAGCGGCCCGGCCGGGGTCACGATCGTCATCACGCCGCCCGAGATGGAGATCGCGCCGAGGTCGCGCCACCCGATCGTGCGCGCCGTGCGCTCATCGCTGATCCGGACTCCCGCCGTGCTGAGCTCGAGCGTCGCCGGACGCTCTCGCAAGCGTCGCAGCGTCCGTACCGGCTGGCGCAGCACGATCCGCGCGGGCTCACCGGCCGGCTCGGGCGGCGGCTGCGGCACGGCGACGGGCTTCGTGATCGGGGGCGCGGCCGGCGCCGTGGAGCGGGGCGGCGGTGGCCCGATGCGAACCTCCGGCCGTTTGACCGGGGGTGGCGTGACCGGGCGTGGCGCCGCTGGGGCCGCCGCGGCAGGACGCGGCGCCGGGGCGACCGGCGTGCTGGTGGCCGGCCGTTCGGGCGCCTGCGGTGCCGGCCGAGGAGCGGCCGGAGCCGCGACCGGCTCCCGAACGGGCCCCGCCGCACGTTCCTGGCCGGGCATGGCAGGCGGTCGCGCGACCGTCGTCGGCTGCGGGGCGGGCGTCGATGGAGCCGCGGCGGCGGGCGCGGAAGGCGCCGGCGGCGCGGCGGGGGCCGTTTTCGGGGGTTCGGCCGGCTGAGCCGGCCTGCTCGGGGGCGGGGCCAGGCCGAGCGCGACAAGACGCGGATCGACCTCCACGACTCATTGAGAACGGCTGGCGGCCTCCTCCGTCACGCGCGTGAATCGGACGCGCTCTCCCACGGCGGCCTGAGCGATCCGTCCCACATCGGCGCTGACGATCGTGGCGACGACCGGATACCCACCGGTGGTCTGGTGATCGGCCAGGAGCGCGATCGGGCCGCCCCCCGCCGGGACCTGGACCGCACCGGCGATCGCACCACAGGTCAGGAGCTCTCCGGCGTGCGGGACGATCGGGGCGCCACTCAGCCGGACGCCCATCCGGTCGCTTTCGGAGGCCACCGTGAACTCGCTGCTGAAGAACCGCTCGACCGTCTCGGGAGCGAACCGGTCGTCATGCGGACCGGCGATCGCACGGATCGGTCCCTCGTACGCGATGGGCGCCGCGCCGCGCCCCGCGAGCTCATCGCCCGCACGCGATGGGCCGAGCGGGAACGCGTCGCCGGCCACGAGCGGCCGCGGCCACGGACCGATCGCGGCCGGCGCATAGGTCGCGCGGGACGAGAGGACCGGCGGAAGGTCGATGGCGCCGTTGATCGCGACGTAGGCGTATCGCGTGCGCGCCGTGCCCTCGACGACGACCTCCTCGCCCGCTCGAACGAGGACGCTCGACCACTCGAACGAACCCGCCCGGGTCCGCAGTCGCGCGTCGCGACCGGTGACCGCGACGATCCGACGGTCGTCGCAGCGGAACGCGAACGGCAGGCCGACGATCTCGATCAGCGCGTCGTCCTCGGCGCAGCCCGCGAGGCGAAGCGCGGTGGCGGAGGCCTGCGGATCGGCCGGTCCGGCCGGCGGGATGCCGAGCCGCTCGAAGCCTGGCCTCCCGCGATCCTGCACCGTCGACCGCAGGCCCGCGAGGGTGACCCGGATCACCGGGCGACGAATCGCACGCGATCTCCGGCCTGGAGTCGCGAGGGTGGATCGGCCGCGAGATCGAACATCGCGACCTCTGTGCGGCCGAGGAGCCGCCAGCCCCCGGGGGAAGCGAATGGGTATACCGCGGTCTGGCCGTCCGCGACGGCGACCGAGCCTGCGGGTACACGCGCTCGCGGTGCGGCCAGCCGAGGGGCCACGATCCTCGGGTCGAGTCGCCCGCAATAGGCGAATCCGGGCATGAAGCCGATGAAGAACACGTCGTACTGCCGACCGGTGTGCAGTGCGACGAGCTCGTCCACGCGCATTGCCGATCGCTCGGCGACGTCGGCGAGATCGGCCCCGTCGTAGATGGTCGGGATCTCGATGAGCCGCGCCGGCGTGGCCCGGTCGGGCGGCGGTGGCCGTTCGCCGAGGTCACGTGCCGCCGCCAGCGCCTCCGCCGGCGAGGTGCGATCCGGGTCGAAGCCGAGCACGACCGAGGCGTACGCCGGGATGGCCCTGCCGAGCCCGCGCGCTTCCCACGCGTGGGCGAGCGCGCGCGCCGCGATGACGATCGCGGGATCGATCCGCTGCTCCAGCTCGAGGAGATAGGCCCGATCACCGAACGGGCTGATCCTCATGCCGCGCGGCGGATGACCACTCCGGCCGTCTCGAGCGCGGCGCGCGCGGCGCGGAGGATCTCCGGGGCCCCCGGGGTATCGCCATGCACGCAGAGCGTCTCGACCGCGAGGGGAAGGAACGTGCCGTCGCCGACGCGCACGCCACCGTCACGGACGAACGAGAGCGCCTGCGCCGCCGCCGCGGCCGGGTCCGTGAGCAGGGCCCCCGCCAGGCTGCGCGAACGGAGCGTTCCGTCCGGCTCGTAGGCACGGTCGATGAAGCCCTCGCGGGCCACACCGAGACCGCTGTCGCGCGCGGCGCGCTCCATCGCCGAGCCCGGAGGGGCGAAGACGACGAGGGAGGCGTCGGTCTCGCGGACCGCTCGGGCGATCACGGCGCCGACCGCGCCGTCGTGCTCGCCGCGGTTGTACAGGGCGCCATGGGCCTTCACGTGGACGACGGGCATGGACAGCCGGTCCGCGACGCGCCGCAAGGTCTCGATCTGCGCGCGCAGATCGCGGAGCAGCTCGTCGGGCGCGATATCGAGGGCCCGGCGCCCGAAGCTCGCCGGGTCCCGGTACCCGGGATGCGCGCCGACCGCGACGCCATGGCGCCGGGCGAGCGCGATGGCATCGTGCATCGTCGTCTCGTCCCCGGCGTGCGCACCGCACGCGACGTTCGCCGATGTGATCAGCGGCATGATCGCGGCCTCGGTGCCGGCTCCCTCACCGAGATCGCTGTTCAGGTCGATGCTCGCCACGGGCGAGCCCGATCGGGTCGGATCCGCTTCGGGACCTCCCAGGGTCGCAAATCCATTCCGGCGCGCGACGCCTAAATGAAGAGCGGGGCCAGCACCAGCGTGATCGTCGAAAGCAGCTTGATGAGCACGTGGAGGCTCGGCCCGGCGGTGTCCTTGAACGGATCCCCGACGGTATCGCCGACGACCGCCGCGGCATGCGCCGGGGTCCCCTTGCCGATCACGAGGCCCGCGTCGTCCTTCAGCTCGCCCGACTCGATGTATTTCTTGGCGTTGTCCCACGCGCCGCCGCCGTTGTTCAGGACGGTCGCGAGGATGACGCCGGCCATCGTCCCGACCATGAGCATCGCCGCTTCGGCCTCGGCCTTGAGCAGGATGCCGACGAGGATCGGCGCTCCCACGGCGAGGAGGCCTGGCGCGATCATGTTGCGCAGCGCCGAAGCTGTCGTGATGTCGACCACGCGCGCGTAATCCGGCCGCTCGGTGCCCGCCATGATGCCCGGGTGCTCCCGGAACTGGGTGCGCACCTCCTCGATGATGGCCGCGCCGGCGCGGCCGACCGCCCGGATCGCGAGCGACGAGAAGAGGTACACGAGCATCGCGCCCATGAACCCGCCCAGGAAGACGTTCACCTTCGCGAGGTCGACGCTGTCGAACGGCTTGCCGGTGAGCTGGGCGACCTTGTCGAGGTAGGCGCTGAAGAGCAGGAACGCCGCGAGCGCAGCCGAGCCGACCGCGTAGCCCTTCGTCAGGGCCTTCGTGGTGTTCCCGACGGCATCGAGCCGGTCGGTCCGGAGGCGCGTCTCCTCCGAGGCGCGGGCCATGGACGCCACGCCGCCGGCGTTGTCGGTGATCGGGCCGAACGTGTCCATCGCGAGGATGAACGCGGCGCTCATCAGCATGCCCATCGTGGCCACGGCCGTGCCGTAGATGCCACCGTGCGGCAGGCTCGTCGCCGCGCCCCACTGCGCGCCGAAGTAGTGCGACAGGAACAGCGCGATGGAGATCGCGATGGCCGAAGACGCCGTCGTCTCGAAGCCGACCGCCGTCCCCGAGATGATCGTCGTCGCGGGGCCGGTCTTCGCCGCCTCCGCGATCTCCTTCACCGGCCGCCACGCGCCGGACGTGTAGTACTGCGTGATGAAGACGAACGCGAGGCTCGTGAGGATGCCCACGACACCGGCGTAGAAGAACCAGTAGCCGGCGCCCTGCTCGTTCAGCATCGTGTTCGTCACGAGCCACATGCCCGCGATCGAGAGCACGACGGTGATGTAGTAGCCGACGTTCAACGACGTCATCGGGCTGCGCGTCTCACTGCCACGCACGAGGAAGATCCCGATGACGCTGGCGATCAGGCCGAACCCACGCACGACGAGGGGGAAGAGGATCCACGCGGGGTTGTGGGTCACCGCGAAGATGGCGACGCCGAGGATCATCGCCCCGATGTTCTCCGCGGCGGTCGACTCGAAGAGGTCGGCGCCGCGGCCCGCGCAGTCGCCGACGTTGTCGCCGACGAGGTCCGCGATCACCGCCGCGTTGCGCGGATCGTCCTCGGGGATCCCTGCTTCGATCTTGCCGACGAGGTCGGCGCCGAGGTCGGCGGCCTTCGTGTAGATCCCACCGCCGAGCTGCGCGAAGAGCGCGACGAACGACGCCCCGAAGCCGAAGCCGACGATGGTGAAGGGTGCCTGATCGGGGTTCTGGAACCCGCCGTAGGCGATGAACATCACGAACACGCCGATCAGGGACAGCGCCACGACGAGGATGCCTGACACCGCACCGCCGCGGAGCGAGATCCGCAGCGCGTCGCCGACGCTGTGCTGCGCCGCGGCCGCCGTCCGGAGGTTCGACTTCACCGCGACGAACATGCCGATGATCCCCGAGAGCATCGAGGCGGTGGCCCCGACGATGAACGCGACGCCGGTCCGGATGGCGAGCTCGGTGGCGGAGATGCCGGGTGCGCTCTCGAAGAAGAAGATCACGACCATGATCACGACCATCCCGCCGATGGCCAGAAGCGCGATGGTGCGGTACTGCCGCTTGATGAAGGCGACGGCCGCCACGTAGATCGCCCCCGCGACCTCCTGCATCTCAGGAGTGCCCGTGGGTGAGCTCAGGACGTCGTACGCGAAGTAGACGGCGACCGCGAGCGCGATGAGGCCGGAGACCGGGACGACCCACACAAGGCCTTCCAAAGGGGTTCTTCCTCCCGCAGGCGTACAAAAAGAGAGCGCCCGCCCCGACGGAGGGGGCCGCAGCGCTGGAGGAGAAGTTTAGCCGGGTCCGCGGCGGGGCGCAAATCGCGCGGGTGCGCGGTCCGGCTATCGTTGAGGCATGCCGCCCCAGAAGGCCTCGAAGTCGCAGCCCAAGGCCGACGCCAGCGAGAAAGCGAAAGGCGCGGACCGTGACTGGCTGACCACGACCGAGCTTGCCACGAAGATCGGCTGGCGCGAGCACGCGCTCCGCGACGCGCTCCGCGGCCGTGATCTACCGGGCGTCCGGCGTACCTCTTTCGGCTACCACGTGGACGCCGGCGCGGTCGAGGAGATCAAGAGCACCCTGGGGCCTCCGCCCGCGAAGCCGAACTCGCCAAGGCGCGCGTAGCCCCCGTCCACACCGCCGGGTCGCGGGCGGCGTTCAGACCCGCTTGCGCAGCCGAGCTGGAAGGATCTGCAGCTCCTCCCGGTATTTGGCGACGGTGCGCCGAGCGAGGATGATCCCGTGGTCGCCCCTGAGCTTCTCGACGATCTCCTGATCCGAATACGGATGGCCACGATCCTCGACGTCGATGATGTTCTTGATCACGTCCTTCGTGCCGAGCGACGCGGTGAAGAACATCGAGAACGGGATGACCTGACCGGCCGGCAGAAGGACATACTTTCCCGCGGTCGCGCGGCTGACCGTGGACTCGTGCATCCCGATCCGCTCCCCCACCTCGGCGCGCGTGAGCGAACGCAGGCTCTGGACACCCTTCTCGAGGAAGTCGCGCTGGCATTCGACGATCACCTGGGTGATGCGGGCCATCGTCTGCCGCCGCTGGTTGATGTTGTCGATGAAGAACTTCGCGCGCGTGACGTATTCCCGGATGTGCTGTTTCTCGCGGTCGTCCATCTGCGGGGCCTCGAGCCTTCCGCTCCGGGCCGCCTGGATCTGGCCGACGAGCTGCCGGTACACGGGGTTCACGCGGAGGGAGAAGCGGCGTGATTCGATGACCTCGACGTCGAAGTCGTCCTGCTCGTTCTTCACGATGATCACATCGGGCCGCAGTGCGACCTGCCGTCCGCCGATGCTCGTGCCGTCGGGACCGGCCGCGAACGCCTGGGCGGGGAAGGGATTCAGGTTGTCCTTGATGTAGTCCCACGCGGCCTGTACGTCGTCGCGTGTGATCCGGAGCGCCTGCGCGATGTCCCCGAACTTGTGCTCGCCGAGCTCGCGGAAGTGATCGGCGACGATCGCTCGCGCATGCTGGGGCACGTTCTCACCCGCCTCGGTGAGGTGATCCATCTGGATGAGCAGGCACTCGCGATGGTCACGCGCGCCGAGGCCCCACGGCTCGATCGACTGGATCGCGGTGAGCGCCTGCTGGGCGTCGGCGACGCTGACCCCGCAGGCCGTCGCCGCGTCCTCGAGGGTGCTGTCGAGATACCCGTTGTCGTCGAGATTCCCGATGAGGTACTCGGCGACCGTCAGCAACCGTTGCGGCAGCATGACCCGCACGTTCCAGGACAGGTATTCCGCGAGCGTCTGCTCGGCCTCCGCGCGGACGATCGGATCGAACTCGTCGTCCTCGTCGTCGCGCTGCATCAGGCTCGAGCCCTCGAGGGGCTCGGTGTCCTGGTACTGCTGGGTGCTGCCCGGTTTTCCGGTGCCGAAGCAGGTCAGGCAGACCCGACCGCTGAGTGGATTCCCGCACAGCGGGCAGACCTGCGTCTCCTCGAGATCGAGAGCCGGATTCTCATCGAGCTCCTGATTGATGACGTCCTGGAGCTCGAGGGAGGACAGCTGAAGGATGTAATTGGCGGCGATCTGTTTCGGAGTGACCTTGAGCTGCTGCTGCGGCAGAAGTCGCAGGTCCACATCGGCTACCTTAGCGCAGGTGACCGTGACGGCTGAGGTTCCGCTCATCGGTTCAGCCACGGCGCTTGCGATCGTCGCGCTTCTCGTGTTCGTCGGTCCCACATTCGGTGAGCGTGGGGGTCGGAACACATCACGCCTCGCCATCGTCGTCGGGTCGCTCGCGGTGATCGTTCCGTTGATCGCCGCGATCGCGATCGACCCCGCCCGCGAGGCCGGCCAGGCCCTGTGGGAGTGGTCGGCTGCCGGTGGACCGACCATCCAAGCGTCGTACCGCTTCGATGGCGTCGCGGCGATCGGCGTCGCGGTCGGCACCGCCTACACGGTCGCGGGTCTGATCGCCGCCGCGCGCGCGCGCCGGCGTAATCCGCTGCTGCCGAGCGCGATCCTCGCGATCGGGCTCGTCTTCATCGCGCTCGCGGTGACCGAGGACCTCGTCGCCTGCATCGTCGTCCTCGGCGTGATGGCGCCGCTCACCGTCGTCGCCGCGCTGTCGGTCGCGACCCTGCCCGCGACCAGCCGGCTCGCGGCGTATTTCGCGGCGGGGATCCAGTTCTTCGTTCTCGCCGCGCTGCTCGTCTCTCGCTACGGCGGCGGCTCGTTCCGGTTCGACGCGATGTTCGCGGGCGCGCTCAGCCCCGGCACGCTGCTGACGGCGTCGATCGGCGCGGCCCTGTTCGCGGGGCTCTACCCGTTCGTGCCGTGGCGTTTCGAGCGTGCGCTCGTGACCACCGCGGTGGGCGAGCCGATCCGAGGCATCGTGACGATGCCGGCCGGCGTCGCCGCGACCCTCGTGCTGTTCCGGATCATCGGCGTGACGAGAGGCGACGTCACGACGATCCCCCTGCCGAACCTTCCGCTCGAATGGCGGGCCGCCGTGGCGATCGCGGTCCTGGCGGTCCTCGCCGTCGCGACGGCGCGCCGGCGGTCCGCATCGCGCCGGATGATCGTGATCGTCGGCGTCGTCCTCGTCGCGCTCGCCGCATATCCGGCGCTCCGCTGGTCGCACATCGTGCTCGCCGCGGCCCTCGTCAGCGTGCTCTACGCGGCGACCGTATCGCTCGCGCTCCCGGCCCAGTGGCCGGTCGTGCGCTACGACGTCACGCTGGCCGCGGCCTGGATCGGGCTCGCCCTCGGGACGCCGATCGCGCTCGCGGGGGTGCTCATCATCCTCGCGACCGACGCGGCGACGGTGCTCGCCGAGGCCGCTGTCCGCGCGCGTAGACGAACGTACCTCGTCGTCAGCGCCGGGGCGACCGCGTTCGTCGCCGGCCTGTTCGTCATCGCGCTCGGGGCGCTCGAGGCCGGCGATCCGGGCGCGCAGGTCCTCGCCATCGCCGGCATCGCGTCGATCGCGGCGCTGACGCTCGTACATGTCGGACGGAGGCTGGAGCTCACGACGCCATCCCTCGTCCTCGACGCGGTCGCGGTGGTCGCCGCGCTCGGCAGCGGCGCACTGCTCGCGCTCGCATTGCTCGTCCCGATCGATCGGGGCGTGACGATCGCCGGTGGCCGGCCGCTGGGACCCTCGCTCGCCGCCGCGTCGGTGGCGCTGCCGGCCGTTATCGCGCTCGCGGCGCTCCTGGTCGTGGCGGCGCGTTCGACGCGGCCATTCGTTCCCGATCTGGCGCCGCTGGTCGCGCGTCTGCGGCGCATCGTGGCGGTCGCCGATCCGGTGCCCGCGGGGCTCGCGGCGTTCGCGACGCTGGATACGGTCGCCTCGCGGCTCGCGGCGACCTTCGCGCTGTTCGAGCAACGCGGCGGCGTATGGCTCGCGACCGTCCTCATCGTCGGCGTTCTGGTCTGGTCGGTGCGCTGAGCCCGATGCTGTACCTCGGCCTCATCGCGGTCGCGACGCTCATGGCCAACAGCGCGCGCCAGCTTCGCTACATGGCGCTGGCCTTCCTCCTCGTTTCCGTGGTCGCGAACGCGATCGCCTCGTCCTCGACGCCCCTCGCCCAGCTGGCGCTCACCGGATGCGCCGGCCTCGCGGCCGCGGGTGTCCTCTACGTCGCGGCCCGCCATTCCGCGTACGGCGAGGAATCCGGCTGGCGGCCCTGGCTCGCGACCATCGTGGCGGCGATCGTCACCCCGATCGCGTACGCGTCCTTCCGCACCCTCTCGGGCGAGCCCGCCGCGCTCCCGCTCTGGGACGACGACAGCGGCGTGATCGCGCAGGTCGCCGGCGTCTGGCTGCTGTCGAGCGGCGTCGCGATCCTCCTCACCGCGCGCCGTGCGGCACGCGCGTCGCTCGCGGCCCTGGTCATGGTCACGGGAGTGCAGCTGCTGGTACGGCCGACCGCGGAAGCGCGCCTCGCGATCACGCTGATGCTCTCGTGGCTCGAGGTCGTCATCGCGCTCGCCGGCGCGTTCCTCGTGGTCAACGAGCGAGCGGTCATCGAAGGATGACGCTCGCGACGCCGGCCCTGATTCTCGCGATCGCGGCGTGCGTCGCGTTCCCGCTCCGCAAGCGCGTCGCCGCCGTCGCGGCGCTCAGCGTGGCCGCGATCGCCGTCGCGTTCGCGCTCGTGGCGGTCACCCCGGTCGACACGACGGGCGTCGTGCTCGATGTGGTGCTGCGGCTCTCCCCGCTCGCGCGGCTCGGCGGGCTCGTCCTGCTCGCGACGCTGCTGCTCCTGGTGGTCGACGTCTGGATCGCCGAGCCGGCCTACAACTTCTTCCCGACCGCGCTGTTCGTCGGGGCCGTCGGCCTCGCGGTGCTGATGAGCAGCATGCCGCTCGCGACCTTCGCGCCCCTTGTGTTCGGCCTCCTGGTGCCGGTCGGCTCGTTCACCTTCCAAGTGCGACGCAACCGCAGCGTCGAGGCGGCGCTCCGTCATTTCGCGTTCGTGGTGCTCGGGGGGTGCCTCGGCCTGGGCGCGCTCGGCATCGCGGCGGGCCTGCCGAAGGACCAGCCGGCGACGACGCTGGTCCTGCTGGTGGTGCTCCTGTTCGTCGCATTCGCCCTGTTGCTGGCCGCGATCCCGTTCCACACGCACGCCGCGCTCCTCGCCGGCGAGGCGCCCGCCGCCGCGCTCGCGCTGTATTTCGGTGTGCTCGTGCCGCTGACCTTCATCGCGTTCGCGCAGATCCTCGAGGCGAGCGGACTCCTCCCGGCGATCGTCCAGCTCACGAAAGTCCAGGACCTGCTCCTCGCGATCGGACTCACCTCGGCGGTCGGTGGGGCGCTCCTCGCGACCGGTGCCGCGGATCTTCGACGGCTCGTCGTGTACGCGGTCATCTCGAACCTTGGCGCCTCCCTCGTCGGCATCGCGACCCTGAGCGGCCCGGGCATCATCGGCGGCGTCGCGATCGCGCTGGTGACCGGAGCGGCCGCGACGCAGCAGCTGCTCGCCGCCGGGGCCCTCGAACGGCGCGCGGGGCCGGACCGGCCCGCCGTCGCGCACGCACCGCTCGCCGCGGCCGCCTTCATCGCGGGCGGCTTCGCGATGATCGGTGTGCCGCCGCTCGTGTCCTTCCCGGGCCACTTCTTCGTCGCCCTGATCGCCTACGCGCTGTCCGGCCTCGCGGGCTCGTGCCTCGTGCTCGCGTCGCTGCTCCTGCTCGTGGCGCAGCTCCGCGCGGGGATCGGTCTGTTCCGCGGATCGGGCGAGGGCTGGCGTATCGAGCCCCGGCCCGTTGCCGGGATCGTCGGCTTGGCGATCTTCGCCGTCCTGGCGATCGGGGGCATCGCGCCGGACGTCTTCCTCGCGCCGATCGCGGCGTTCGCTGACGAGTTCCTGAAGGCGCTGCGACCGCTCTGAGGTCGAGCGACGCCGCTACGCGGGGGCGCCCTCGTCGCTCATCCACTTCTCCAGGTCGCGCCGGTATTCGACTACGCCGTCCGGGAACCACAGGGCGATCTCGGCCGCGGCCGTCTCGGCCGCGTCGCTTGCGTGGACCAGGTTGCGCAGACCGACGAGCGCGTAGTCGCCGCGGATCGTCCCTGGCGCGGCCTCGTGTGGGCGTGTCGACCCGACCATCGCCCGCACGACGGCGATGGCGTTCGGCCCTTCGAGCACGGCGGCGATGACCGGCGCGGCCGTGATCGTGCGGACGAGGTCGGCATGGAAGAACTTTCCCTGGTGCACGGCGTAGTGACGCTCCGCCAGCGCGCGATCCGGGAGGAGAAGCCGCAGCGCGACGATCCGCAGGCCCCGCCGCTCGAACCGGGCGAGGATCTCGGCGCCGATGGCGCGCTGGATCGCGTCGGGCTTCAGCACGATGAGCGTGCGCTCCACCGGCATCTCGCTCAAGCTCGTCGCTCACGAGCGCTCACGAGGCTTCCTCCATCGCCGTCGCCTCCGGCGCTGCCTCGTCGAGCGGGGCGTGGAGGCCGCTGACGACGGCACGCTGACCGACGGCGGCGAGGTACGCGAGCTCCGGCCGGAGGTACTCGCGCGCGGCCCGCTGGATCTCGTCGGCGCCGATGCCGTCGATGATCGCGCACAGCTCCTCGACGCTGCGGATGCGATCGAGGAAGAGCTCCTGTCCCGCGAGCCAGCTCGACACGCCGCGGCTGTGCTCGAGGCGCAGCTCGATGCGGCCCTTCGCGAAGTCGCGGACCCGGAGGAGCTCGGCCTCGGGCACCGGCTCGTCGCGAAGCCGCGCGACCTCCGCGAGGGCTGCGTCGGCGGCCTCGTTCGCGCGGCTGGGAGCCACGCCGGCGTAGATCACGAGGTGCCCGGTATCCGAGTAGTTCGCGGCGTACGAGTGCACGTCGTACGCGAGCGCCCGTTTCTCGCGGAGCTCGAGGAACAGCCGGCTCGACATCCCCTCCCCGAGGACGGCGTTCAGCATGTCGACGACGAACTTGTCCGGATGGTGCTGCGGCACGGTGCGCCACCCGATGCACAGGTGAGCTTGCTCGCCGCGCTTCGCGAGGGTCCGGGTCCGCACCCGACCGGGCCGCGGCACCGGCCGGAGGTGGACCGCGGGCCGCTCCGCGATGTCGGCGAAGTGCGAATGGACCGCCGTCATCGCCTCCTGCGTGTCCAGATGGCCCGCGAGCCCGACGACGATCCGAGACGGTGCGTACGCCGTCTCCATGAAGTCACGCAGCCCCGGCGCGGTCAATCCGCGAACGACCGCCTCGCGGCCCGCGATCTCCCAGCCGAGGGGATGGTCGCGATAGAGGAGCTCGTCGATCAGCGTGTGCACGCGGTCCTGGGCCTGATCGCGGTACATGCGTATCTCTTCGATGATCACGTTCCGTTCGGACTCCACATCCGCTTCTCGCAGCAAAGGCGCGCGGATCAGGTCCGCCACGATGTCGAGGGCGAGGAGGTAGTGGCGCGCGGGAACGAAGGCGGAGAACACCGTCGCCTCCTTGTCGGTCGACGCGTTCACGCTGCCGCCGACGCCTTCGATCTGCTGGCTGATCTCCGAAGCGCTCGGACGATTGGCGGTCCCCTTGAACACCATGTGCTCGAGGAAGTGGCTCGTGCCGGCGTTGCGCTTGGTCTCAGCGCGCGAGCCGACGCCGACGTACACGACCACCGACACCGAACGCGCCTCGGGCATGTCGCTGATCAGGACTCGGACGCCGTTCGGCAGGATCACGCGCTCGTACCGCATCGCGGGGACGCTAACACCCGCCTGCTTCAGCGGCAGAACACCATGGTCATGTACAGCGCGCCGCCGCTCTGCGCCGCGCCGACGCCGACCCGATGGAACGAGGCATCGACGATGTTCGCGTGGTGATTGATCACGCCGGCGATGAGCGGCTCGGCCATGAACTCGGCGTGCAGCGCGTCCACGTTGCCGCCGTACACCATGCCGGTGTTCTCGCCGTACCAACCGCTGCCGCACGCCGCGCCGTCTCGCGCGCGCGCCGTCCCGTCGGCGCCATCGTGGAACACGTAACCGAGGCTCGCCTCGAGCGCGCTGTGCGAGCGTGCGACAGCCGAGACGCCGGCGTCGAGCAGCAGGGCGGCGACGCCGGCTCGGGCCCGCGCGTCGTTCATCAGCGCGAGCATGCGCAGCTCAGCGGCGGAGGCCGAAGCGGCGGGCGCCGCGGGAGGCGCGCTCGCGGGCGCCGGAGTGACGACGCGGGGCTGGGCGGCAGGGGCGACCGCGGCCGGCGGCCGCGTGGCCGGGCCGACCGTGGGATCGGGCGGCGGGGCGGTCGGCTCGGGCGTCGGCTCGGGTGTGGGCGACGGGCTCGGCGTCGGCGCGAGGGTCGCGAGCGGAACCCCGAGATCGTCGGCGGCTCGCGGCTCGCCGCGGGCCACGGGCCGCGCTCGTTCAGGTTCGGGCTGGGCCGCGGCGAGCCGGGTCGGCGGCGCGGCCAGAGGGGCGGCGAGGAGGGCGATCACGATGACGATCGTCCCCGCGAGCGCGCCGAGGACCGGAGGGTTCAGTCGGCCGTGCTCCAGGCGCCGTAGCTGATCACGAGGTCCGCGCCGGCGCGGCGGGACGCGGCCAGCGTCTCGCGCTCGGCGGCCGTCGCATCGATCGTCTCGGCCGCCGCGACGAAGGCGGCGTGCTCGTCCGCCGTATGGAACGAGATGACCGGGCGGTCGGCGATCTGGGCGAGCGTCGCCACGATGTCGAGCGCCGGCGTGCCCGGCTTCACCACCACCGCGGCAGCGCCGGCCGCGACGTCACGGACCACGCGGGCGCGAGACGGGCGGGGATCATCGGCCGCGAGGAGCGGCACCGCGCGGTCGCGGATCGGCACGGCACCGACGAGCACGCGATGCATGGGATAGAACGCGCTCTCGAGCTTCGCCATCGCGGCGACCGCGACGTCGTCGTGGGAGGGCGCGAGCGCGTCACGCACCGCCGCGACGCTGCCGTCGAGCATCCCCGACGGAATGAGCAGGTCCGCCCCCGCCTCGGCGTGGGCCACGGCGATCTCGCCGAGCCGCGCGAGGGTACCGTTCACGTCCGCGCCCCCGCCGCTGAACAGGACGCATTGGCCGTGGTCGGTGTATGCGCAGACGCACACGTCCGTCGCGACGGCCAGGTCGGGCACGGCGTCCTTCACGGCACGGATCGCGCGCGACACGATGTGATCACGCTGGCTCGCGATCATGGCGTGAGCGTCCTGCCGCCCGCTCGCGCCAAAGATCAGCAGCCCCGCGAATCCCGCCTGGGACGCCGACCGCGCGTCGCGCACCAGCTCGGTGAGCGAGACGCGCTCGAGGCCGGCGGCGCCCTCGACCCGCTGGCGGTCCTCGACCTCGCCGGACACCACGACGGGAAGGATCATCCGTGAGACGAGGGGTCCCCGCTGGAGGGCCGCCGACCACGCCGGATGATCCTCGAGCCGGCGTGAGGAAAGGACGTCCCGTCTCACCGGAGCCATCTTACGCACGCGCCGCGTACCATGTGTGTCGATGCGCGCGCTGATGGTGGGGGCGGTCATCGCCGGCATGGTCCTGGTCGCTCTGCCCGGCGTGGCCGGGGCCGACGAGGGCGGCGCCCCGGCGCTTCCGGCACGCGCCGACGTCGGCCCGATGCGACACATCTGGCAGTCGCTGAACAACTGCGGACCGGCTGCCGTCGTCATGGCACTCTCGACCCTTGGGGTCGACGCGGACCAGGAAACCGCGCGACTTGCCCTGCGCGGCGCCGACGTGCGCCGCGGCATGGGCCCCGGAGGGGTCGATCCGTGGGTGAACGGGCTGTACGGCCTGCATTCGATCGCCCGCATGAACGGGACGGTCGAGCTGGTCAAGCGGCTCGTTGCGAACGGCTTCGCCCCGATGGTCACGCAATGGATGCAGGATCCCTCGGTGTCGCGCATCGCGCATTGGCGGACGGTCCGCGCGTATGACGACGCGAGCGGCGTCTTCTACGTGAACGACTCGATGCTCGGCGCGGGCGTGCCGCTGTCGTACGAGTGGTTCGAGGCGAACTGGCAGCCGTTCAGCTACCGGTGGATGGTGATCTACGCACCGGCCGACGAGCAGCGGCTGCGCGACGTCGTCGGCCCGGAATGGAGCGAGAGCGTCATGCGCGATCGCTTCTACGCCCGGACGAAGGCCGACGCCTTCAAGCAGGACACTTCAGCCGCGTGGCTCGCGTACGCGGAGGCCTCGTACCAGGACGGCTGGTTCGCCGAGGCCGTCGCGGCGTTCGACCGCGGCATGGCCCTCGGCTCGGTGAACGGCGTGTTCACCGTTCGCACGAGCTATCCGCTCGCGCTGCGTGCCCTCGGCCGCGCCCAGGAGGCCGACGGCGCGGCGGCCAGGCTCGCGAGCACGACGTCGACGCCGGCGACCGTGAACATCGAGCCGGACGGCTTCGCGGTCATGCTCGCCACGCGTCGCGCGACCCCGTTCGACGCGAACCGTCCGAACTAGGCGCTCAGGACCTCGCGCGCCCGGAGCAGCCGCTCGCCGGCCTCACGCAGGACGCCCTCGCTCTTGCAGAAGGTGAAGCGGATGAGATCGCGCCCGAGCTCCGGCCGCGAGAAGAACGAGGACCCCGGCACCGCCGCGACGCCGACCTCGGCGACGAGCCGGCGCGCGAAGTCCACGTCGTCGCCCAGGCCGAAGCCCGAGATGTCGCAGAGGATGTAGTACGCGCCCTCGGGCAGCCGCGGATCGAAGCCCGCTCGGTCGAGCGACGCGAACAGGAGATCGCGCCGAACGCGATAGGCCGCGGCAAGCTCGCGGTAGTAGGGCTCGCCGAGCTCGAGCGCGACGGCGATGGCCTCCTGCAGCGGTGCCGGTGCGCCGACGGTCACGAAGTCGTGCACCTTGCGGATGCCGCTCGTGAGACCCGGCGGTGCGACGATCCACCCGACGCGCCAGCCGGTCACCGAGAACGTCTTGCTCGCCCCCGAGATCGTCACGGTCCGCTCGGCCATTCCGTCGATCGTGGCCATCGGAATGTGCTCGCCGCTGTAGCGGATGTGCTCGTAGATCTCGTCGGTGACCGCGATCGCATCGTGCTCTCGGCAGAGCGACGCGACGAGCTCGAGCTCGTCGCGCGTGAAGACCCGGCCGGTCGGGTTGTTCGGGCTGTTGATGATGATCGCCTTCGTCCGCGGTGAGAACGCGCGAGCCAGCTCGTCCGGGTCGAAGCTGTCGGCCGGCCGGCGAAGCGCCACGTGGACCGGCCTGGCGCCGCAGATCGCCGCGTCGGGTCCGTAATTCTCGTAGAACGGCTCGAGCACGATGACCTCGTCCCCGGGATCGACGATCGCGAGGAGCGTCGAGACCATCGCCTCGGTCGAGCCGCAGGTTACCGTCAGCATGGTCTCCGGATCCACCGGCATCCCGTACCGCTCGCCGTAGTCGCGGGCGAGCGCGCGTCGGAGGCTGGGCGCACCCCAGGTGATCGCGTACTGGTTCATGTCCGCGTCGATCGCGTCCTTCGCGGCCTGCTTCACGGCAGCGGGCGCCGGGAAGTCGGGAAAGCCCTGCGCGAGATTGATCCCGCCGTGCATCGCGTTGAGCCGGGTCATCTCCCGGATGACCGATTCGGTGAAGCCCTCGGTGCGCGCGGCGAGCGCGCGCTTCGACAGCCTCAATACCCGGCCACGCGGTCGACGACGTTGAGCAACGGCTCACCGGCCTTGAATCGTCGGATGTTCTCGAGGGCGAGCGCGAGGCTGCGCTCCTGGAGTCGCGGCGAGGAGTGCGACGTGTGGGGTGTCAGGATGACGTTGTCGAGCTCCCACAACGGGCTCGCCGCCGGGAGCGGTTCGGTCTCGAAGACGTCCAGCGCGGCGCCGCCGATGCGCCGCTCGCGGAGGGCATCGAGGAGCGCGGCCTCGTCCACGATGGCGCCGCGGGCGACGTTGATGACCCAGGCCGTCGGCTTCAGCGAAGCGATGATCGCCGCCGAGACCATGCCTCTCGTCAGCGGCGTGAGCGCGGCGGTGACCGCGAGGTGATCGGCCTCCGGCGCGACGGCCGCGAACCGCTCCGGCGGCACGACGCGCTCGACGCCCGGGACGGGGCGGGATGCGTCGCGCCGCACGCCGGTGACGCGCATCCCGACGCCGCTGGCCAGCCGGGCGAGCTCGCCGCCGATGCTCCCAAGGCCGAGGATGACGAGCGTCGCGTCGCGCAGCTCCGCGTGGCGCACGCGCCGCCGCCATTCGTGCCGGCGCTGCGCGGCGACGTGCTGGGGGACCTCCTTCGCGGCCGCGAAGATCATCGCGAGGGCGTGTTCGGCGATCGGGACGTCGTAGGTGCCCGTGTTGTTCGTGAAGAGGATGTCCTCGCGCGCGAGCAGCTCCGGGATCAACAGGCCATCTACACCCGCGGATGCGGAATGCATCCAGCGGAGCTTGGGCGCGGAGGCGAGGATCGCGCGGATCCGGTCGGGATCTCCCGTGCCGAGCGCGCACTCCGCCTCGGCCGCCGCCGATGCGTCGTTGTTCTGGACGGAGACGACCCGGTCGTCCGGGAGTGCCGCGCGCAGCGCATCGGCGGAGGGGACCGCGGCGAAGCTCCCGAAGACCGCGATCGTGGTCACCCGTCCACTCTCCGACACGCTCGCGCTCTCACTGGAACATGGCGGCACCACGCCGGCCGGCCGCGTCGCTCAGCATCATGCGTTGCAGCTCGCTCATATCGGCGGGCGGACCGTCCGGATCGACGAGCCGGACCTCGAGCGTCTCGCGCGAGGGAGCCGCGTCGCCGCCGGTGAGCCGCGCTCGGAAGAGACAGATGTAGAACTGGTACGCGGAGAGGCTGCCGAACCGCGCATTGTCGTAGACCCCGATGAGCGCCTCGACCTCCGCCTCGTACCCGGTCTCCTCGCGGAACTCGCGAAGGGCGTTCTCCGACGGCGAGGAGCCGATCTCGGCGTAGCCGCCGGGCAGCGCCCAGCGGCCGTTGTCGGCGCGCCTGATCAGGACGACGCGTCCGGCCGCGTCGAACGCGGCGCAGCTGCAACCCGTCTTCGGGCTGACGATCCCGACGTCACGGAGGTACGGGCGGTCCGGTCGGAACTCCGCGTCGATCGTGAGCTCGGCGATACCTTCCGCGATCGCGAGGACGCGGTCGAAGCGATCGTGGTCATATGGATCGTCGTCCGCGTACAGCAATCCGGTCTTCGCCATCCCGCCGAGCTCGTGCGCCCAGAACCGCAGCCGTTCCGACGGGGAAATACCCATCGCCTCGCATACTAGCCAGCCGATGTTCTTCACCGGGACGTTCTTGAATCTGGTCACGGTGCTCGCCGGTTCGCTCGTCGGAACGTTCCTCGGCGATCGGCTGCCACTTCGCTTGCGGGAGAACGTCGTCGCGGGCGTCGGGCTCTTCGTGCTCGCGTTCGGTGCGAAGCTCGCCATCGACACGGCGAATCCGCTGTATCTCCTCGGCGCGATCACGCTCGGCGGCGTGGTCGGATCCATCGTCGGCATCGAACGCAGGCTCAACGCGCTGGGCGACCGGCTCCAGCGCTCGTTCGCCGGGGGGCGTGAGAGCACCGTCGCCGAAGCGTTCGTCACGTCGAGCATCGTCTTCTGCGTCGGTCCGCTGACCTTCCTGGGCGCGATCCGCAACGGCCTCTCGGGGGACGCCTCGCTCCTCGCGATCAAGAGCGTGCTCGACGGGATCGCGGCGATCGCGTTCGCGGCGACGCTCGGCTGGGGCGTGCTGCTCTCGCTCATCGTGATCCTCGTCTACCAGGGTGGCCTCGCGGCCGGCGCGTCGCTGTTCAGCGGCCTGCTCTCGGAGGCCGAGCTCCGTGAGATGAGCGCGGTGGGCGGGTTGCTCATCATCGGCGTGGGGCTGAAACTGTTGCGTATCCGCGACGTCCAGGTGGCCGACTACCTGCCGGCCATCGTCGCGGCTCCGCTGCTCGTCGCCGTCGCCGGACCGTTCCTTGAGGGGGGCATCAGATGAGGATCCTCGAGTTCAGGAGCGACACCTTCACCCTACCGACGCCGGCCATGCGCCGCGCGATGGCCGAGGCCGAGCTCGGCGACGACCAGTACGGTGAGGACCCGACGGTGAACCGGCTCGAAGAGCGATCGGCCGACATCCTCGGCAAGGAGGCCGCGCTCTACGTCGCGAGCGGGATGCTCGGGAATCTGTGCGGGGTCCTCTCGCAGGCGCAGCGTGGCGACGAGGTCATCGTCGGCGACCTCGCGCACATCTACCAGAACGAGATGGGCGCCTTCACCGTGGTCGGTGGCCTGCATGGCCGGACCGTGCCGAATCGCGACGGGCTGCCGGCGCTCGAGGACATCGAGTCGACGATCCGACCCACGGCCGGCTCGTTCCCGCACACTGCGCTCGTGTGCCTCGAGAACTCGCACAACAACTGCGGCGGCGCGGTGATCACCCCTGAAGGGACCCGGGCGGTCGCTGACCTGGCGCACCGACATGGTGCGAAGGTGCACCTGGACGGAGCGCGCATCTTCAACGCCGCGGCAGCGCTCGGCTGCGACGTGCGTGATCTGGCGGCGCCGGCCGACACCGTGCAGTTCTGTTTCTCGAAGGGGCTTTCGGCACCGGTGGGGTCGATCCTGTGCGGCTCGCGCGAGACGGTCGCCCGCGCGCGAAAAGTCCGCAAGCTGCTCGGCGGAGCGATGCGTCAGGCCGGCGTGATCGCCGCGGCCGCGCTCGTGGCGCTTGACACGATGCGCGACCGGCTGGTGGAGGATCACGTGAACGCGCGTGCGCTCGCGGACGGGCTCGCCGGCATCCCCGGCATCCGGATCGCGGCCGAGAAGGTCGTCACCAACATCGTCAGCTTCGAGGTCGACCACGGGATGATGGATGCCGGCGATCTCCAAACCGCCTGCGCCGAGCGCGGCCTGCGCGTGTCGCGCTACCTCGGGAACTCGCCACGCCTCCGGATGGTCACCCACTCCGGCGTGACCCGCTCGGACGTCGATGCGGCGCTCGCGATCGTGAGCGAGGTGCTGCGCCCGGCGCGGCAGCCGGCGACGGCCGCGTCCTAGAGTCGCGTCGGGCTATTTCTGCCCGCGAAGCCGCGGGTCGAGCGCGTCGCGCAGCCCGTCGCCGACGAGGTACAGGCAGAGCACGGTCACGAAGATCATCGCCCCAGGCGCGTAGATGAGCCACGGGCCCTTCGTGGTGAACTGCGTGGCGTTCGTCAGCATGTTGCCCCACGAGGGCGTCGGCGGCTGAATGCCGTATCCGAGGTACGAGAGCGCCGACTCCGTGAGGATGAGCGCGCCGACGTCGATCATGCCGATGACGATCATGAGCGGCAGCACGTTCGGCAGGATGTGCTGGACCATGATCCGGACCGGCGACGCGCCGATCGATCGCGCCGCGAACGTGAACTCGCGCTCCCGCAGGGCGAACGTGAGACCGCGCGCCTGCAGGCAGATGCCCACCCAGCCGAGCGTCCCGAGGAGCACGGTCAGGGTGATCGGGTTCAGCCGCCACAGGGCGGCGATGATGAGCAGGAGGTAGAGGCGCGGAATGTTCACGATCGTCTGAACGAGCCACTGCACGAGGTCATCCCACCAGCCGCGGAAGTATCCTGAGGAGATGCCAAGGGAAAGGCCGATGAGCATCGACGTCAGCGCGCCGAACGTCCCGATGGCGAGCGAGACCCGGCCGCCATAGATGAGCCGGACGATCTGGCTGCGGCCGAGGTCGTCCGTGCCGAGCCAGAGCGCCGACTCGTCGAGCGACGGCGCGGAGTAGTTGTCGAGGAGCGATTGCTGGCTCAGCGAACGGTGGAACACGTTGTCCGCGAGCACATCGCCGAGCACCGCGACGAGCGCGATGAGGCCGAGGACGCCGAGGGCGACGAGAGTGGTCGGGTCGTGGCGCACGCGGTAGGCGGCGTCGGACCAGAAGCCGGCCGACGAAGGGCGCGCCGCGACGGCTGACGCGGCCGCCGCGGAGAGCTCGGCGGTGGTCACTAGCTGACCTTGATCCGCGGGTCCGCGAGCGCGTAGACGATGTCGCGCAGGATGTAGGACGCGAGCAGGAGCACGGATCCGATCACCACGGACGCCTGGACGAGCGGGTAGTCCTTGTTCACGACGGCCTCGAAGAGCAGCCGGCCGAGTCCCGGCCAGTTGAACACGCGCTCGATGACGAGCGAACCGCTCAGCACGATCGCCAGGAGGCCGCCGAAGAGCGTGATCACCGGGATGAGCGCGTTGCGCACGACGTGCCGGTAGCGGACCAGGTTCTCACCGAGGCCCTTCGCGTACGCGGTCCGCACGTAATCCTGGTTGACGATCTCCAGGACCTGCGTGCGCAGATAGCGCGGGTACGTCGCAATGAGCCCGATGGCGAGCGCCAGCACGGGCCCGAAGAGGTGCCAGACCCGATCGAGCACGTCACCGTCCCGACCGATGGCGTTCATGCTGCCGATCGGGAACCACCGCAGCTGGACCCCGAGGATCGTGACGAAAAGCAGACCGAACCAGAACTCCGGGATCGCGTGGCCGGCGACGGAGAAGATCCGGATCGCGTGGTCGGCCGGCTGGCCGCGGCGGTAGGCCGCGATCACCCCCAGTGGGACGCCGATCACGAGCGCCAGGAGCAGCGAGAGGATGCTGAGCTGGAGACTGTTCGGGATGCGTTCCACGATCATGTCGAGCACCGGCCGGTGGTAGTAGAAGGAGTTCCCGAACTTCAGCTGGGCCACGTCGGTCACGTAGTTCACGAACTGGACCGGCAGCGGCCGATCGAGCCCGAGCCCGTGCGCGAGCGACGCGCGGTCCTCGGCCGTGATGTCGAAGTTGCCCGCGACCATGAGCTTCACCGGGTCTGCCGGCGACAGCCGCGTGATCAGGAATGTGATGAGCAGGATCCCGAACAGCGTCGGGATCGCCTGGAGCAGCCGGCGAAGGACGAATCTGACCAAGGACCCCTCCGGCCCGGGCGGAAGCGCTCCGCCCGAGCCACCTCACTACGACGTTACTTCTTGAGCCACCACTTCTCGATGTTCCACTCGCGGCTGAACGTGAATGGCTGGAAATTCCGGAGCCCCTTGTTCGAGAAGCCGACCGTGTCCGGCGACAGAAGGAAGGTGTACGGGGCGTCCTGGTTCAGGGCGACGTCGACCGCGTGGTTCGCCTTCTTCCGCGCCTCCTTGCTGCAGTCGGGGCCCTCGCGATTCGTCTCGAGCGCCTTGTCGACCTCGGGATTCGTGTAGAAGACGTTGTTGAACTGGCCCTTGCCGGTCTGGCTGGAGTGCCAGATCGAATACGGGTTCGGGTCCGCGCCGAGCGACCAGCCGAGGATGAAGCCCTCGTAGTCGGTCCCGGGGTCCGTCCGGTCGAGGAGCTGGTTGAACGACTCGAGCAGCGGATCGACCTGGATGCCGATCTCCTTGTACTGCTCCTGGGCGACCTGGAGGATCGTCTCCCGCCGGTTGTTCCCCTGGTTCGTCTCGATCCGCATCTTCATCGGCGACCCGTCGGTCCAGCGGTAGATCCCGTCGGAGCCCATCTTCGCCCCGGCCTTCTCGAGCAGCTGCTTCGCCTTCGCGACGTCGCGCTTGTAGTCGGTGAGCCCGCCCGGGTCGTACGCCCAGGAAACGGGCACGTTGTGGGCGAGCTGCTTCGAGCCGTAGCCGAAGAGCACCCGCTTGATGATCGAGTCGGAATCGATGCCATACCACAGCGCCTGCCGGACGTCCTTGCTCGTGAGCCACGGGGCCTTCGCCGCCTTCGCGTTCCAACCGATGTAGTCGTACGTGAGCGACTTGAAGCGGTAGCTCGTGAGCTGGTCGTTCTTCGTGAGCTCGTCGAAGTCCTTGGCCTCGACCCCTCCGTAGGTGACCTCGCCCGTCGCGAGCGCGTTCTTGACCGCGGTCGCGTCGGCGTAGATCTTGACGATGTACTCGTCGACGTTCGGCGCGCCGAGGAAGTATTTCTCGTTGCGGGTGAGCGTCGTCTGGACGCCGGGCTTGAGCTCTTTGAACGCGAACGGGCCCATCGACGCCGGCGGCGCCATGTTCAGTGGGTTGTCGTCGATGTTCTTCGAGACGTCGGTCGTCTTGTTGTCCCAGACGGTCTTGAACTTCGCGCTCGGCAGGATGCCGCCGGCGCCCGCGCCGCCGAGCGCCGCGATCGCCGGGCAGAACGTGCGATCGAGCTTGATGGTGATGGTCTTGCCGCTCACCTGGATCCCGCTGATGGAATCGGTCTTCCCGGCGCCGTAGTCCTTCGCCCCGGTGATGAGATCGACCTGGCTCTTGCGGACCGTCTTCGGGCTGCGCATGACGGCCTCGACCGTGTACTTGTAGTCGTCGCCGGTGAACGGGGTGCCGTCGCTCCAGATGAGCCCGTCGCGCAGCGTGTAGGTGACGGTCTTGCCGTCGGCGCTGACGTCGTACTTCTCGGCGAGGAACGGCTCGGTCTCGCCACTCTCTCGGTTCGTCCGGGTCAGGCCGACGTAGATCTCCCCCCACACGCCGCTCGAGGCGGTGTCCGTCGAGATGACCGGCTGGAGCGTCTTCGGGTCCGACACCGCGCCGACGACGATCGAGCCGCCCCGGACGGGCGCTTCAGACGGGGCGGCGGATGTCCCTCCGCCGGACGTGCTGGGCGCGCAAGAGATCGCCACGAGGAAGGCCGCCCCGAGTAGCGCTATCGATCGCCGCATGCCACACAACCCCCATCGCCGACTCTGGATCGGCGATACCTCCAATACGGGTCAGCCGTGCCGCCCGTTCACTTCTTGAACCACCACTTCTCGACGTTCCACTCCCGGCTGAACGTGAACGGCTGGAAGTTGCGCAGCGCCTTGTTCGCGAAGAGGAGCGTGTCCTGCGAGTAGAGGAACGTGTACGGCGCGTCACGGTTCAGGGCGAGGTCGACCGTGTGGTTCGCCCGCTTCCGGGCGTCCTTGCCGCAATCGGGACCCTCACGGTTCGCCGTCAGGGCCCGGTCGACGTCGGGGTTCGAGTAGAAGACGTTGTTGAACTGGCCCTTGCCGGTCTGGCTGGAGTGCCAGATGTCGTAGAAGTCGGGGTCCGCCGAGAGCGCGTAGCCGAGGATGAAGCCCTCGTAGTCGGTGCCGGGGCTGATGCGGTCGACGAGCTGGTTGGGCGACTCGAGCTGCGGGTCGATCCCGATGCCGATCAGCTTGTACTGCTCCTGGGCCACCTGGAGGATCGTCTCGCGGGCGTTGTTGCCCTGGTTCGTCTCGATGCGCATCTTCATCGGCGAGCCGTCGGTCCAGCGGTAGATCCCGTCCGGGCCCATCTTCGCACCCGCCTTCTCGATGAGCTGCTTCGCCTTCGCCATGTCGTACTTGTAGTCGGTGAGTCCGCTCGGGTCGTAGGCCCACGAGACGGGGACGTTGTGCGCGAGCTGCTTCGTCCCGTAGCCGAAGACGATCCGCTTGATGATCGTGTCCACGTCGAGGCCGTACCAGAGCGCCTGGCGCACGTCCACACTCGCGAGCCATGGCGCCTTCGCGGCGTGTGAGTTCCAGGCGATGAAGTTGTAGGAGAGCGACTTGAACCGGTACGGCGTCAGCTGGTCGTTCTTGGAGAGCTCGTCGAAGTCCTTCGCCTCGGCGGTGCCGTACGTGATCTCGCCGACCGTCAGCGCGTTCTTGATCGCCGTCGCATCGGCGTAGTTCTTGATGACGTACGTGTCGACGAAGGGAGCGCCGAGGAAGTACTTCTCGTTCCGGACGAGCGTGACCGATACCCCGGGGCTCAGCTCCTTGAACACGAACGGCCCCATCGAGGCCGGCGGGGCCATGTTCAGGGGGTTGTCGTCGATGTTCTTCGAGACGTCGGTCGTCTTGTTGTCCCAGACCGCCTTGAACTTGGCGCTCGGCAGGATCCCGCCAGCACCCGCGCCGCCGAGCGCCGCGATCGCCGGGCAGTAGGTCTTGGTGAGGGAGATCGCGATCGTCTTTCCGTCGATCTTGATCCCGCTGATCGAGTCGGTCTTGCCGTCGGCGTAGTCCTTCGCGCCGACGATGAGGTCGACCTGGCTCTTGCGCGCGGTCTTCTTCGACCGCATCACGGCCTCGACGGTGTACTTGTAGTCGTCGCCGGTGAACGGCGTGCCGTCGCTCCAGACGAGCCCGTCGCGCAGCGTGTACGTGATGGTCTTGCCGTCGGCGCCGACCTCGAACTTCTGCGCCAGGAACGGCTCGGTCTCCCCGGTCTCCCGGTTCGTGCGGGTCAGGCCGAGGTAAAGCTCCCCCCAGACCGAGCTGGACGCGGTGTCCGTGGAGAGGACGGGCTGGAGCGTCCGCGGTGAGGTCGTCGTCCCGATGACGATCGTGCCGCCCCGGACGGGCGTCTCCGATGGGGCGGCCGAGGATGCCCGGTCGCCGCCGGTGGTCGGCGTGCACGATCCGGCCAGGACCGCCGCCGCGAGCCAGAACGCCCAGAGCCGCCGCCTTCCGAGCATGACCTTCCCCCATCGCCGCGTCGATCCGGCCCCAGGCGGGCTCGGGCAGGCGCGAGCGTAGCCGAGCGCCCGTCCGCCGTCAGCAGCCGGCGCGATCGGGCGGCCGGCAGAGAGGCAGGACCACTGCCCGGTCTGGTTGGTACGACCGGCCTCCCCCGATGTACGCCAATCGGCCGCACGGCGTTCGTACACTCGCCGAGCCTCATGACGTCCAAAGAGCGATGCCGCATGGCCCACGCGCACGCGGACCAGGGCGGCCAGACGGTCGTCATCGTCGCCGCGATGCTCGTCGTGCTCATGGGCTTCGCCGCGATGGCCATGGACGTCGGCCGCTACTACTCCGAGCGCCGCCATCTCCAGAACGCCGTCGATTCGGCCGCGCTCGCCTGCGCCTACAAGTACGGCTCCACCGGGTCACAGAGCGAGGCGTGGGCGGCGGGGAACGACATCCTGCAGAAGTTCAACCTCCCGGGCGGGCCCACCGGCGTCGCGACCGGGATCACCATGCCGCCGTACGACGCGACCGGCGCGAGCTACGACTACGGCGGCCAGCCGGCGGTCGCCCTGAATCTCGTCCATGGGATCCTGCCGGTCAGCAATCCGCTCGGCTGTCGCGTCGCGGCGACGGTCGGGATCCCGACGTTCTTCGTGAAGGTCGTGAACCCGGGACTGGCGACGCTGGGTCTGACGACGAGGGCCTTCGCGAAGTCGCAGGGCGGCTTCCTTCCGACCGTGACCTATCGCTACACGAACGGGCCCGGCCCGGGCACGGGGAACACGAACAGCTTCATCGACTGGACGAGGCAGGAAGGCTCCGACTTCGCGTGCACGTCGACGAACGGCACGGGCTGCGTCGACGCGACGCCACCCGGTCCGCAGCCGGTGACGCCTTGCCCGACGACGGGGCCCACGACCTGTGGCCGCGAGCACGTCCTGTTCGGCCAGAACGGGAAGGCGACGAACGACAGCTCGTTCCGCGGGTACATCGGCCTCGACATCCGCGACTTCCAGACCCTCGATCCGGGGACCGGGCAGCCGATCCACCAGGCCTACGACGGGATCGACCCGACCGCGACGGTGAACATCCTGAAGGACTTCGAGGCGAAGTGGATCATCAACGGGTACGCCGGGCCACCGCTCTGCGTCGTCGACCCGACGAACTTCCTCCCCTGCGCGGAGGTCGCGGCGATCAATGGGTCGAGCTCGGGGATCTTCGTCACCGACTACACCCTGCGATACCAGGTCGGCGACGTGATCATGCTCCAGCTCTACGACGGGACCGTGAAGACGATCCCCGACTTCACGCTCCAGGCGCCCAATATCACGGTCCCGAGCGGTGGCTCCATCCCCGCGACCGCGATCGTCTACACGATGAACACCCAGTTCCAAACCGCGGGCTCCGTCGTCAGCACCGAGCTCTACTACGACGACGGCGCGGTGACCGGCGGACCCGGCGACCAGTCCGGCACGAACCCCCTGATGGCCGGGAGCATCACCCCATGTGCCGTTGCGCCGCCGACGGTGGGGCGGCACAGCTGCGGCACCATCGCGCTGAACCCCACGCCGGCGAACGTCCCGACATACACGCAGGCGTGGAGCGGGATGACGGCGACCGGCGCCGCGCAGGGCATCTACCTCGCCTGGCTCCGCGGCAACGCGACCGCGCCGTACGACCAGCGGCAGCACGACTCGCTCGTGACGCTGACCGTGGGCGGCCAGACGCGCGACTTCGATCTTTCGGGCTCGGACGGCGCGGTCAGCGTCGCCGCGCCGGGGATCCAGGCGAATCTCGCGATGCGCGTGCGGTCCGGTGGCGGGACTACGAGCTGGAACGGCGGGCCGGTCCACCTGACCTGGGAGAAGTGCCCCACCTACATCGACCCGCTGACCGGCGGGTCGCAGACCTTGAGCTGCAAGATCAACGGCAGCGCCTCGACCACCTCGGTCGACGTCCCGATCGGCAGCGGCTCGTCCGTCGAGGCGACCGTCAACGTGGACACCAGCGCCGCGATCAGCGGCCGCTCGTACACCGGCTGGGTGCGCGGCTTCGGACGCGATTCGGGCGGCAACGGCTCTCCGGTCAATCACCTCTTCCAGGTCCTCGTCGATGTGAACGTGACCGCGGGCGGCGTGACGAGCTACGTCGACATCCTCGGCTACGCGGCGTTCAAGCTCACCGCGGTCGACAGCAACGACGTGACCGGCCGGGCGATCAGCAAGGCCGTGTACGACCCGGACGACCCAGCGGTCGCGATGGGGCGCAAGATCCGCCTGGTCCCCTGGGAAACGCCGTAGCGGATCCCCGGCCCTACGCCAGCCCGAGCTCCCGTGCGGCGAGCGCCGGTGGGACGGACCCGCAGCCGAGCAGCGCGTCGTGGAACGCCCGCATGCCCATCCCTCGGTGCTTCGCCGTCGCCCGCAGGTCGAGTATCGCCTGCCGGCCGAGCGCGTAGCTCGACGGCTGGAGCGGGGTGAGCGTGTAGCGCCGGCACTCGGCGACCGCGTTCGGCCGCTCGAGCTTCGGGCCGTCGACCATGAAGCTCACGGCCTGCTCGAAGTTCAGCTCGCCGGTCGAGAGGCCCACGTCGACGATGACCCGCGCCGCGCGCCACAGGAGGTCCTTGAGCCGGAGCAGCCGTGTCTCGGGATCGTCGAGGTAGCCGAGCTCGGTCATGAGCTCCTCCACGTAGAGGCCCCAGCCCTCGATGAGCACATTCGACCGCAGCGCCTTGCGCGCGAGCGAGGGATGGTCGGCCGCCACGGTCAGCTGCAGGTGATGGCCGGGATAGCCCTCGTGGCACGCGATCACCGCGATGCCGCGTCGCGGATGGCCCGACAGACGTTCGGCCTTCACCGTCTCGGGGTCGTCGGCGGCGGGCAGCGTCACCCAGAAGCGGCCGCGGCGGCCGCGCTCGAACGGACCGGGCTGCACGTAGGCCGCATACGGGAGCGTCGGTCGCGCGAAGTCCGGCATCGGCGCGACCTCGAGGGACTCGCCCGGCGGGATCGTCGCGAGCTCGGCGACGCGCGTCGCGGAACGGGACCGCTCCATCTCGGCGCGGTACGCCCCGACGAGCTCGTCCCCGCTCGGGTGGTCCTCGCGCAAGCGGTCGACGCTCGCGCGCCAGTCGCCGTCGCCCAGCTGCGCCGCGGCCTCGGCGAGCCGCGCGGCCGTGTCCGCGTAGAGCTCCTGGCCGAACGAGCGCAACGAGGCCGCGTCGTGATCGATCAGCTCCCGGTCGCGCAGCAGCGCGTCGAACGCGTCGGTGCCGATCGCGAAGGTGCCGCGTGACCGGCGCATGAGGTCGTCGCGCAGCCAGGCCGCATACCCGTCGAGCGCGTCGCCCGCGCGCCTCCCGGCGGCGAGGAGCGCGGGCTTCGCGCTCGATCCCTCGGGCACGAGCGACGGCAGGATCGCCCGGACGAACGTCGCGCCCGCGGAGGCCGTCTCGCCGGCGACGACGACGTACACCGGCGGCACGCGGTCGGGGTCGAGGTTCGCGATCGCGGCCGCGGTCACGGCGGGCGCCTGCTGGAGCCGCTCGGCGAGCGCCGCGAGTCGCGCGTCCGGATCGCCCTCGTCACGGATGAGCGCGTAGTAGGCGCCGCGGATGATCGCGTCGGAGTAGAGCGACGGCTGTCGACGCCAGCGCTCGAATGCACGCAGGGCGCGCTCCCCGCGCAGCTCGCCGAGGACGAGCCCGAGGTCGGTGCGCTCGGTCGGGCCGAGGTCGGCGCCGTCCATCGATCCGAAGACCGCCAGCCAGCGGTCGACGAACGCGTCGCGCCGGGCGAATCCATCGGCCGTGAGGTCGGCGAGGCGCGCGTCGTGATCGTGGATACCCGCGATCGTCGCGGCCGTGGGGTCGAGCGCGTAGCGCTCGGTGACGAACTCGGAGACCTGCGCGTCGAACGCCAGCGGCTCGCGTACCATCGAGGTCGGTCAGTCTGTCAGTTCCGGCGTCCGTCCGTCGCATCCAGAGGGGAGCTCGCCGTGTCCACCGCTCGCTATCCCGACTGCACGAATTGCGAGGCGCCCTGCTGCCGCCGGCAATTCATGGAGGAGGGCGATCGCTGGCTGCCGCTCCACGACATCCGGCCGATCTATCGCGATGCCGGCACCGACGTCCGCATCGTCGGCTGGGAGAAGCAGCCCGACGGCCGCCAGCCGATGATCGAGTGCGCGGCGTTCGACGTCGCCCATCTGCGCTGCGGCATCTACGCCTCGCGCCCGGAGCACTGCCGGACCTACGACTGCCGTGAGGACGACCCGGACGATTGGCGCGCGCGACCGCACTGCGACATCGCGCGGCACCGGCGGATGGAGGCCTCCCGGGCGCGGGCGAAGCGGCGCTGACCCGCGGTGCGCCACACGAAGGAAACGGTGCTCGGGCGGGTCAGGGATGAGTACCGCGCCCTCGACCGCGTCGTGCGACGGTTGGGGCCGGCCGACTTCGCCCGGCCCGCCTTCGGCGAGCGGGCGAGGCTCCGGTTCAGCGTCAAGGACGTGCTCGCCCACATCACGGCGTGGAAGTGGAGCGCGGAGCGGTCGCTCGCCGGCGCGCGAGGCCCGCGCCGGCCGGTCGATCCCCCGAAGCTGGGCACGATCGGCGAGATCAACGCCGCGCTCTACCGGCGTTCGCATCGTCGGCCGGCGAGCGCGGTCGTCGCCGATCATCGCGCGGCGCAGCGCGCGCTCGTTCGCGCGATCCGGTCACGACCCGACGCGTTCTTCTCCGAACGCGAGCGGTCGCCGCAGTGGCCATTCGACGCGGTAGGTCATTCGGCCGAGCACCGGATCAAGCATCTGGAACCGCTGGTCGACCGCAAGCGGCCGCCCGCTCGCCACGCGCGGCGGCGCTCAGCGCCCGGCTAGCGCGGTCGCGAGCTCCTCGGGCGTATTCACGTTCGTGAAGCAGCGCAGCTCCGGGTCGACCATGCGGAGCTCGTCCTCTTCGATCGTCCGCAGCCGCACGTCATCGAAGAACGACACGACCCGGAGGCGTCCGCCTTCGAGCGCGCGTTCCATCGGGCGGAGGCAGGCCGTGGTGTACAGCGCGTGCAGGGTCTCGTACTCGGCGCCCACGCGCGGGATGACGACGTCCGCGTCGCCGCTCCGGTCGAGCAGGAGGCGCCACATGTCCGGGCGCAGGAACGGCATGTCGCAGGCGGCGACGAGGACCACGTCGGACGTGGCCGCGCCCACGCCGGTGGCGATGCCCCCGAGCGCGCCGCCCGACGGATACCGGTCGGGCACGACGCGCAGGCCGAGCGTCTCGAATCGCGCGTCGTTCGCGACGACGAGGACCTCGTCGGCCACGGATCCGAGCACGTCGGCGACGCGCGCCACGAGCGGACGACCGTCGAAGGCGATCCACGCCTTGTCCCGCCCCATCCGCCGCGAGCGACCGCCGGCGACGATCGCGGCCGAGACGCTCACCGCCATGCGTCGCCCGCGATGAAGTCCGCCACCGCTCCCGCGTCGGCGAAGGCGAACCGCCGGACTGCGACGTCCACGGGGAAATCCGTCACCGCGGCCACGAGCTGCGGGTCGCTCCCGCAGATCAGCTCGCGTGCGAGCGCGGCGCGCGCGACCTCGATCTTCGGGAGCGGCTCGGCCTTGAAGCCCTCGACGACGAGCAGGTCGAGGTCGGCGCGGACGTAGCGCGCGGTCACGCCGTCGAGCGTCTGCGCCGGACCGTCGTCGATGACGGCGGTCTGGTCCCCGCCGGTGATGATGGTCTGCAGGACGCCCGCGCGCCGCGCCCGGTAGCTGTCCTTCTCCGGCCGGTCGATCTCGAAGCCGGTATGCGCGTGCTTCAGGTAGCCGACCCGAAGGCCGCGGGCGGTGAGGAGCGGCAGCACCGCGAGCAGGAAGGTCGTCTTGCCGCTGTTGTGGCGGCCGACGAACGCGATGCGCGCGACGCCCATCCCGTCAGCGAGCGCGGTGGGAGCAGCGCGAGATCAGCTCGGGGCGACCGGCGTGCCGCAGCTCGCGCAGAACTTGGCGCCGTCGGCGAGCGGCTTTCCGCAATTCGTGCAATGGCGGTCGTCGCCGGCGATCGCCGTCGACGTGGCGGCCGGGGATCCTTCCTTGCCGGATTCCTCGCGGAAGCTCCGCACACCTTTGCCGAGCTGCCCGAAGACCTCGGGGAGCCGGCCGGCGCCGAAAATGATGAGCACGATCGCGAGGATGAAGATGAGCTCGGGTCCGCCGATATTGGGCATGGTCACTTCCTCGTGCGCGCCGCGGCGCGGTCTCTGCTCCAGAGTGTACGCACCGGCGTTTCAGCCGAAGAGGCCGTTCAGCAGACCGATGAACAGCGGGATGACCACGAGCAGAAGCAGCGCCGGGAGGTAACAGAGGACGAGGACGAGCATGAGCTTGCCCTCCACCTGCGCCGCCGCCTCGAGCGAGCGCGCTCGCTCGGTCGCGCGCATGCCCTCCCGTGCGTCGCGGATCACATTGAGGGAGCCGCGACCGAGGTCGCGCGAGCGATCGAGCTCGGCGGCGAGCGAGGCGAGCCCGTCCAGGCGACCGACCCGCGCGTCCGTGGCAAGCGCACGGAAGAGCGGCGCGCCGAGCGCGTAGGCGCGGGCCGCGCGCCCGAGCGACGCGTCGAGCAGGCTCGCTCCGGTCGGGCGCTCCGCGAGCGAGGCGAGCGCGGTCTCGACCGGCCGGCCCGCCGCGGCGAGCGCCTCGAGCCACTCGACGAGCGTGCCCAGGCTGCGCTCGGCGTCGAGACGGCGGGCGCGAGCGCGGCGCTCCACGATGAGCGACGGCAGCACGAAACCTGTGTACGCGCCGGCCACGATCGCGATCGGGCCGAGGGGGGTGAAGAGACCGGCGGTGACGCCGAGCGCGGCGCCGGCGATCGCGGCGAGCAGCTTCGCCGCGACCAGGCCGGTCTGCGAGAGAGCGATCCCCGATTGGCGCAGATCGAGCCCGCTCACCGGCCGCCAGCGCGTTTCGGTCCGCAGCCTCGGAGCGAGACGGAGCAGGCGCCGCTCGACCGCCGAGTCGCGGCGGAGCGCGGCGAACACGGCGATGACCGCGATCGCGGCCGCGACCGATCCGAACGCGATCAGCGGATCGCCCCTCGCACCACGCGGCGGCTCAGCAGGATCCCCGCGAGCTCGAGTGCGGCGGCGGCGGGGATGAGGACGAAGCGGCCGAGGGGCGTCCCGAGGGTCGCACCGAGCGACGGGGTCGTCGCGGTGAGATAGAGCGCGAGCGCCGGCACGAGCGCCGCGAGGAGGTACGTCTGCATCCGCGCGCCCGACGCACGTGCCCGGATCTCGCCATCGAGACGCTCGTCGTACGCCAGCCGCTCGGCGATGGCGCCGACGAGCGAGGCCGCGCGTTCGAGCGACAGCCGCTCGGCGACGCCGAGCGCGAGCGTCTCGAGCGCGGCAGCCCCACGCCGGTCGGTCGCGAGCGGCACCGCGTCGCGGAGCGCGCGATCCAGTGATTCGCCGAGGTCGAACCTCGCGAGCGCGTGCGCGAACGGGCGACGCGCGATCGGATCGTCGCAGCCGGCGAGCGCCCGGCGGAGCGATTCGGGGAGGGCCAGCCCTGACCGGAGCGCCGCGTGGGTCGCACCGAGAAGACGGGCGACCGCCGGTCGGGCCCGATCGCGCGCGGCCTGGGCGCGGAAGCGCACCGCGACGGAGGGCAGGGCCGCGGCGAGCGGTCCGAGCAGCAGCGGGGCGCCGGCCGCGCCGGCGAGCACGAGCGCGGCGATCGCGATGACGGCGCGGAGCGCTTCCCAGTCGCGCAGGGCGATGCGCCACCCGGCATCCGACAGGGCCGTCCGGTCGGGATGCGCGATGTCCGGTGCGCGCCAGCGCGCGCCGGAGGGAGCGAGCACCAGCGCGATGGCCGCGGCCGCGGCCGCGAGGGCACCGGCGAGCACGACCGTCACGATCGCTCCCGGTGCGACCACACGATCGTGGCGACCTCGTCCTCGACGCGCGCGATCTCGCGGACGATCCTCCGGCCGTCGCCTCCACGCGCGACGTGCGCGATGAGCTCGACCGAGCGCGCGACGTGCCGCGCGATCGCCTGCGGCCCGAGCTCCCCGGCCCGTGCGAGCAGCAGCTCGAGACGGCCGAGCGCATCTTGGGCGGAGCCCGCGTGGAGCGTCGTGAGCGACCCCGCGTGCCCGGTGCTCAGCGCCTCGAGCAGCGCGGACGCGTCGCGCGGCGCCCGGACCTCGCCGACGATGATCCGATCCGGCCGCATGCGCAGCGCGTTCACGACGAGGTCGGCGAGGGCGACGCCGCCCTCACGCGATGGCACGCACTCGAGATGCACGACATGCGGGTGAGGCAGCACCAACTCGTTCGTGTCCTCGATGACGATCACCCGCTCGTCCTCGGGGATGAACGCCGTCAGCGAACGCAGGAGCGTGCTCTTGCCCGAGCCCGTCGCACCGCTGACGACGAGGTTCTGGCGCCGGCGGACGGCGCTCGCGAGCAGCTCCGCGGCCTCCTCGGCGAGCCCGCCGCTGGCGACCCACGACGGTGCGGGGCCGGCCAGCGGTAACGAGAGCGGACGGAACTTGCGGATCGACAGCGAAGGCCCACCGACCGGCTCGATGACCGCGTTCGCGCGGCTGCCATCGCGCATCCGCGCGTCGACGAACGGGCGCTCGATGGTCAGCTCGCGCCCGACGCTCGCCGCGATCCGGTACGCGAGATCGGAAAGCTCGGCCGCGTCGCGGAACGCGACCGGGGCGCGCTCCAGCCGACCGGACCGCTCGACGAAGACGCGGTCGGGTGTGTTCACCAGGACGTCGCTCACCTCGGGATCGTCAAGCAGCGGCTGCAGGCAGCCGAAGCCGAAGAGATCGGCGCAGAGCCGCTCGAGCTCCAGGTCGGAAAGACGCTCGCCGGCGACCGAGCGCACGCGCTCGCGGATCAGCCGGCGCCGGGCCGGGTCCGCGTAGAGCGCGAGCAGCGTCGCCGGATCGAGCCCGGCGGCCACCTCGGCGCGGACGCGGGCGACGAGCGCGACGTCGATCATCCGAGCGCTCGGATGAGCTTGTCGATCGCGCGCAGCGTCGGAGCGCGCGACGCGAACTCGTCCTTCGCGAGATACGGATCGTGAGGAACGGCGGCGATGAGCGGCCACGGCAGCCGTCCGGCGATCCGGGTCGCGTCCTCCTCCGCCGCGGCGACGGTGACGGCGCTGATCGGCAGACCGACGTCGGCGAGCAGACCGGCGGCGCAGAAGGCGCTCTGAAGCTGCGCGACGCGCGACCCGACGACGACGCACAGCCGATCGATCGCCTCGAGCACGGTCGGGTCGAGGGCGTCCGCGCCGCTGCCCAGGTCGATCACGACCGCGCGATCGCGTCGCAGCGCGCGGAGGAGCTCCACCACCCGCGGTCCATCGAACGTGCGGTGCAGATCGGTCGAACCGGGAAGGAACGGCACGTTCGCCCAGCGTGAGAGCAGCGCGGTCTCGCCCCCGGGACGGAGCAGCGCGTCGGTCACGGTCGCCGCGGTCCGTTCGGCGCGAAGCGCGAGCGACGGCGCCCAGCGATCGAGGTCGACGAGCACCGGCGCGACGCCCGCGGCCGCGGCACGATGGGCGACGAGCGCCGCGGTGGTCGAGCAGCCGACCCCACCGACGAGGGACCAGAACGCGACGACGGTGCGGGCGGCGAGGGGCGCCGGCCGGATCGGCGCGAGCGGCTCGAGCGGCGCGTCGCGGCCCGTCGCGTCGCGCATCAGGGCCAGGCCGACCTCGGCGAGCGGTGAGGCGTCGAGCCAGGCCCGCCAGTTCATCCGCCGGCCCAGCGCGCGAGCGGCGCGTCGCTGAGGTAATGGCGGAGCGCGGGCGGCGCGGCGCCCCGGTCGAAGACGGTGGGCCGGAGGGCGCGACGTGCCGCGCGGAGGGTCGAGCGCGCGCACCATGCCGCGCGCCGGACCTCGACCAGACCCTCCTCGCCGCGCAGGAGGGCGCGGCACCGAGCGCGCCGGCGCGCGGCGAGCGGCCACCCCGGCAGGCGACGGCGAAGCAGCTCCGCGGTCGCCGCGGCGAGCGCGATGCGCCGGACCTCGAGGAGGTCGAGCTCGCCGGCAGCCAGCGGAACCGGGTCGAGACGTATCCCGATCGCCCGCGCGAGAGCCGGTGGCGCGATCGGTGGCGGCCCGTCGTACGCACGCGCTCGCACGCCACCGAACGCGAGCGAGCGAGCGACGCGCGACGCGATGTCGTCCGCCAGCGTGAGCTGGATCGCGCCGTCGCGGCGCCAGAGCGTGAACTCGGGCGCGACGAGCAGCGCGAGGTCGAGCGCGGCGCCGCCGATCGGCTCCAGGCGGAGCGTCGTCATCGCCGGACGGGGATGAAGACGAGGACGAAGGTGCTGGTCGCGATGCGATCGGCGACCCGGAGCTCGTCGCCCGGCGGCAGGGCGACGACGACGCTTCCGAGCCGTTCGTTCGACTGGATGCCCGGGCCGCGCGGCGTGCCGGGCGTGAGGAACGCGCCGCCGTTCTCTCCCCTGACGTCGAGGACGGTCGCGTCGCGAGCGACCATCTCGGTGACCCGTCCGGCCGGCGCGCGGCCCGCCGCCGGCACCGCGATCACATCGACGTGGGCCCCGGGCGCGATCGCGCCGCCGAGCGCCTGCCCGGCCGAGACCGGGATCGCGATGGCGCGCTGACCCGCGGAGGGCACGAGCCCGCTGTGGAATGCCGCGGCCGCATCGGCGAGCGCCGATGTGAGCACGACCTGACCCGCCCAGAGCGGAGCTCGTGGCACCTTGCCCACGGCCTCGGCGACCGCGCGCGCTGCGCCGTTCGGCACCGCGTCGGCGGGGAACGCGCGCAGGGCGAGATCCTCGTCACCGAGCGGGCGATCGGCGGTGAGATCGCGCGCCGCGACGACGACGCTCGTCCGCTGCGCGCCGAGGTAGTACAGGCCGCCGGCGATGAGACCGGCGACGAGCGCGATCGCCAGCAGTCCGCGCTGCTCGATCACTCCACGAGCGCCGGCGAGCGCACGATGACCCGCACGGCCAGCTCACCGGTCTCGCCCCCGGGGAAGGCGATGGCGAATCGCAGGACCCAGGCCTGGCCCGGAGGCGCGAGGCGGTCCCAGCGCGCCACGAATGGCTCCCCGGCCGCGCCCGCGATCGCGCCGAGGACGACGGCTTCGCCGGAGATGTAGCGCCAGGCGAGAGCGTCGCTTCCGAGCGGCAACACGAGCGCGATCCGGCGCCCCCGAATGACCTCGATGTCCGCAGCGGGCAGCGCGCCGAAACGTTGCGGCGGGCCGAGCAGCGGGCCGGCCGGAGCGTCGCGGTCCCGCGGCTCCGGTACCGGCAGATCCGCCAGGCCGCCGCCCGGCGGCGTTTCGACGATCGGGGACACCGAGCCGGTGGGCGCGAGCTCGTATGGCGAGGACCCGATCGCGCCGCTCGGCGTGAGGCCTTCACCTGGGCCGGCCGCGCCCGGCGCGCTGCTCGCCCCCGGCGCGCTGCTCGCGCCCGGCGTGGCGACGGCGCCCGGGCTCGGTGTCAGGTCCCCGGGGGTCCCCGGCGTCCGCCCCGCGAGCCGTGCGAGCTCGCTGTCATCCTGGAAGAACACGACGCTGACCGAGACGAATCCCTCGTCGGTGCGAACGAAGTTCTCGTAGTACGTGCCGGCGAGCGCTCGTCCATCCCCGAGGGTGGCGCGGCCGTTGAACGCCGTGCCGTCGTACGCGCTCGCGTCGCCGGTGCCGACGGTCTCGAGCACCCGCGCGTAGGAGCCGGTGATCTCGTGCACTGTCGCGGTCGAATACGTCGTGAGCGGTCCGGACCGTTCCACGATGTCGCCCGCGTATGTGTCGGTCACCAGGTAGACCCCCGGCGGGGCCTCGATCGGGGCCGGCTCCGGGGTGACCGGCGGATCGGCCGGCGGGGTCACGACGTCGTCCGGATCCCAGCCCAGGGCGGGCGAGGACGAGAGCAGGACGAGCGCCAGCGTGACGGCCGCGGAGCCGATCCTCATCGCGCGCTTCCGCTCGCGCGCACCGTGATGTCGGTCACGGGCTTGAAGAGCAGCGCGCCGAAGACCGGTGTGCGCACCGGTACGTTCGCGGTGAGCCGGACGGTCGCCGGGGCATCCTCGATGACGACCACCGCGTCGGCCGCGATCGCGCTCGGGGACTCCGCGAGGGTACCGGCGATCGGCTCCAGGTTCGCGGCGAACATCGCTCGTGCGACGTCGGACGCGTCCGCGGCCGGACGGAGGCGGCCGGTCCGCTCGAGCTCGCCGTCGTCCTGATCGTTCACGGCGACGAGCGCCGCGAGGTCCGCCGCGGAGCGCGCGCGAGCCGCGACCACGCGGAGCGCGCCGAGCTCGAGCGTCGTGCTCAGGACGATGAGCAGCAGCGGAAGCAACGCGATCGTGGTCAGCGCGGTCATCGGTTCAGCTCCCCTCGCACGACGGCGGTCGTGCGGATCGGAATGGACGCGGAGAACGCGAATGGGATCGCGAGGCGGGCCTCGGCCCGTACGGTGACCGTCAGCGGCTGGCGCCATCCGACGCGCGACGGCGTGACCTCGAGCGTCACCTTCGCGGGATCGATGCCTGCCGCGAGGAGCGACTCACCGAGCAGCGCGCGTACCTCGGGCGCGTCGCCGCCGAGCTCGGCCGCGTACCGCGCGACCTGCACCGTGGCGCTCTCCTGGGCCAGCCAGCGCTGGAAGACGTCGCCGAATTCGATGATCGCGAACAGGAGCGGGACGAGGATCGTGATCATCAGCGTCGCCTCGAGCGTCGCGAGGCCGCGCTCGTCGCGACGCATCCGCTAGCGCACCGCCTGCATGTCGCTCACGAGCGCCTGGAGCCGCGATACGAGGCCGTTGTTCCATGCGGAGACGCCGATGACGAGCGTCCCCAGGACGACCGCGGCCCCGATGATGTACTCGACCGTGGCGAGACCACGGTCACCGGCGAAGAACAGGCGCAAACGCGACACGACGATCACCTCCAGCGGAATGGAGGGAGCGTCGTACGGTGGACCGCCGCGGACGATGGGACCGGCGGCCGGTACCGTGGTACCTGGGCGTCGCATCGAGCCGGACGGCATCCGGGTCCGCCTCGAGGTGCATGACAGGCTCGCCACGCTGACCGGGACTCGTTGACGCACGATCTACCGTCGGAAGCGGATCTCGCGGATCGGAGGACCTCGATGGACGTCCCGGCGGACAGGTATCCGGCGCGTTTGGCGATCGACTACCCCGAACGCCTGGACCGGCTGACGACCCTGCTGCGGTTGATCTGGATCATCCCGATCCTCGTCATCCTCGGTCTCGTCTCAGCCGGCGGCGACACGTACGTGACGGTCCGCGACCAAACGGACCGGGCGCGCACGGCCGGCGCAGGCATCACGTTCTCGCTCGGGGCCGCGACCGCGCTCATGATCCTCTTCCGCCAGCGCTATCCACGCTGGTGGTTCGACTTCCAGCTGGCGCTCGCGCGCTTCTCGTACCGCGTCGGGGCGTATCTCGCATTGCTGCGCGATGAGTACCCGTCCACCGAGGACGAGCAGGCCGTCCATCTGGACCTCGACTACCCGGACGTGCCGCGGCAGCTGAACCGCTGGCTGCCGCTCGTGAAGTGGCTGCTGGCGATCCCCCACTTCGTCGTCCTCATCGTTCTGGCGCTGGTCGGTGTTCTCGCCGTCATCGCCGCGTGGGTCGCGATCCTCGTCACCGGGCGCTACCCGCGGAGCCTCTTCGACTACGTCGTCGGAGTGGGCCGCTGGGCGTTGCGCGTGCAGGCGTACGCGATCCTCATGCTCACCGACCGCTATCCGCCCTTCTCCCTGCGGTAGGGACACGCCTCACCGCACCGCGGCGGCCGGGTGGGGGGCGGTCACGGCACCGGACCCACCACGACCGCGGCGCACGCGGCGCTCCGGTCGATGGCCTACGTCGGCTGGAGCGAGATGCTGAGCGCCCGGGTGGCCCGGAGCGGGCCGCGCCGGAGGCTCCGTAGCTGCCTAGAACACGATCCGCCCGGCGTCGTGGAACAGCCGCAGCTGGTCACGGCGCACGTAGCCGCAGAGCGCGATGTTCGCTTCCTGGGCGAGGGACACCGCGAGCTCCGTCGGGCTCGTGCGTGAGGCGACGATGCCGACGCCGAGCCGCGACGACTTCACGAGCATCTCGCTGGAGATCCGCCCGGAGGTGAGGATCGCCTTGCCCGCGGTGGCGGTGTCGGACAAGAGCGCCTCTCCGGCGATCCGGTCGACCGTGTTGTGCCGCCCGATGTCCTCGGTCAGGAGCTCCAGGCCCGCCGCTCCGAACAGCCCGGCGGCGTGGGTGCCGCCGTGCTCGCGATACCCGTGCGCCGACTCGAGGAGCTCCTCCATCCAGGCCATCAGCTGTTCCGGGCTGACGCTCATGCCGCCCTCGACCGGGACGACGTCGAGGGAGAACGTCACGCCGCGCCCGCAGCCCGAGGTGAGGATGCGCTTGCGGTCGTGGGGCACCGCCCGCGCGGTCGGAGCGAGCCGCACCTTGACGACCGTCTCCTCGTCGCAGACCTCCATGAGGGCGACGTCCTCGGCGGTCTGGATGATGTCCTCGACCCGCAGGAACCCGAGCGCGAGCGCGATCACGCGCACCGGCGAGCAGGCGATCGTCGCGAGCTCTTCGCCGTCCACGATGAGCGTGATCGCGCGCTCGGGCGGCGGCGGACGATCGGTCTCGCTCAGCTTCCCGTCCCGATAGAGGCGCGGCGGTGCGGGCCGCGCGGCGCGGCGGACCTCGGTCGTCACGGCGCGATCCGCCTCAGCCCGTCGGCGAGCTTCGCCTCGTCCATCTCGCCGAGGTAGAGGTGCCGGATGACCCCGTCGCGATCGACGAAGAACGTCGAGGGCACGCCGCTGGAGAGCCTGTAGCGCTGCGCGACCACCGTCCCGACGTCGATCAGCGGCTCGAGGTGCGACACCTCGAGCGAGTCGAGGAAGCCGCGCACCTTGTCGCCATCCTCGTCGAGGTCGATCTCGAGGAACGTGATGTCGCCGTGCGCTCGCGCGGCGGCCTCGAGACGCGGCAGCTCGGCGCGACACGGCACGCACCAGGTCGCCCAGAAGTTGAGCACCACCGGCCTTGGCCGGAGCGACGACAGCCGGGTCGACTCGCCGTTCGGGCGCACCCACTCGAAGTCGGGCGCGACGGCACCGATCCGCCCGGCGGCCGTCGGGTCGTCGATGAGCTTCGTGATCACCCCCACCTTCGTCGGGCCGGTGACGAGGCGCTGCTGGAACGATGGGGCGAGGAGCGCGGCGAGCGACGCGAGCGCGATGATGCCGATGAAGAGACCGGCGATCGCCCGCGGAAGCTGGGGCCGGATCTCGGACGCGCGCGCGGTCATCCGAGCAGCGGCAGGAAGTTGAAGTACTGATTGAGCCGGGTCAGCTGACCGGACAGGAGGAGAAGGCCCATCACGATGACCAGCGTACCGCCGACGCTGTTCACCGCCCGCATATGGAGGCGGACCCACTCCAGCCCACGCCGCGCGACGCCGAGGCCGCCCGCGACCATGAGGAACGGCACGCCGAGGCCGAGCGAGTACGCGAGCAGGAGCACCGCGCCGGAGGCGATGTCCGTCGTCAGCAGGATGCTCAGGATCAGCGCGAGGTACGTCCCGATGCACGGCGTCCAACCGGCCCCGAACGCGACGCCGATGAGCAGCGACCGCGTATAGCCGCGCGTCCCTTCGCCGAGCCGCACGTCGGACGGCCGGTCGAGGAACGGGATCGTGATCAGCCCGAGCATGTGCGTTCCCAGCACGATGAGGAGCGCTCCGGCGA